>JGI24711J26586_10001069_pt1 | contig 21296 bp, 19 predicted proteins | sample BioPla3DNA1_FD_26586 | JGI IMG/M metagenome (IMG submission 26586)
GTTGATATTTTTAAGGCTTTGGCTCTGGGCGCGGATGCCGTTTTAATAGGCAGACCCTTTGTTCCGGCTGTCTACGGAGCAGCCAAAGAAGGAATTCTGCTTCTTCTGAACAAGTACATGGCGGAGCTTAAGGACACCATGAAAATGTGCGGAGCGTGCAAGCTTTCGGATATTACAAGAGATATGGTCAGATTTTAATAAAAATGCTTGCTTAATTTAAAAAGTATAGTATAATTTATTGGCTGATTTAATTGATTTGAAAGGATTTGTTCTTTAATGACAATGGCATTGACTATTTTACAACTTATATCTGCAGTGACGGTTACTCTTGTCGTTTTGTTTCAATCCGGTAAGCGTTCCGGACTTTCGGGCAGCATTTCAGGCGGCGCCGAAACGTTTCTTTCCAAGGGTAAGGCTCGTACAGTTGATGCCAAGCTCGCAAAAGCAACAAAGTGGTTAGCTCTTGTTTTTGTTTTGCTAACGCTTTCATTGCACTTTGTATAAAATAATATAGTAATTTTCAAAATGCCCGGCAGGCTCAAACCTGTCGGGCATTTTTTAAAAGATATTCTCATTTATATTGGGCTCTTTGACCGCCTATATATTTTTTCCTGCAGCTTGCGGCTGTCAAATGTGCGCATCCCAGCTCCTTATATGAAAGCCTGCGCGGCACTGCCACATCCTTGAGGTGCATACCTATGAATGTGTCGCCTATATCAATGCCNAAGCTCGCTTTTACATGCTCAACTGCGACAGGCTCCTCCATCATTTCATAGACCTTTGATGCAAAAGAGCCGCCGGCNTTCGGCACAGGCACAACATTTACAACTTCCAGATTATATTTNTCCGCAGCCTCTGCCTCTATTATAAGAGCCCTGTTNAAGTGTTCACANCACTGCGCCGCAAGATAAAGCCCATGNTCATTAAGAATCGGCATTAAAACCGAAACTAAANCTTCTGCAATCTNGCTTGATGGATTCTTGCCGATTGACGAGCCGATGATTTCACTGGTCGAACAGCCGACAACAAAAATTTCCGAGCGCTTCGGTTTAGCGAGAGCTATAAGCTCTTCAACGCATTTTCTAAATTCCGATTTAATTTGTTCTATGTTTATTTCCATTTTCAGCTCCATGTATTCCATATATCCGGCCTGTACCCTATCGTTGCCTTGTTTCCGTTTCGCACAATAGGAGTTTTAATAAGTTCGGGGTTTTCAAGCAGTTTCTCAAACTTGGCATCAGTACCTGCCAGATATTTGTACAAGCTATATTCTTCCGCCTTTTCATTGACAAGCTCGTCCATGCCGCACACCCGTACAATCGATTCAAGTTCTCTTGGACTCAATCCTTTTTGCACAAGATCAATAAGCTGTATTTTAATTCTTCTTTCTTTAAACCAGCGTTCGGCCTTTTTGGAATCAAAACATTTTTTCCGGGAAAAAATTTGAATATTCATATCTCGTTAATATGTAAAAGTATAATCGGACTTTGTCTTGAAATTTTATATATAAATCCGGAAAGATTTGTCTTTATTATCTCGGTCATGGAGATCGGATTCAGAATTTTTCTCTTCTTACAGCTTGCGAAGCTTTCTGCAATAACTCTGTTTATTTCATCTTTAATCTCCACAGACTCAAGCTCGCAATTAAAACCTTTGCTAAATAAATCCGGATCGGATACAAGCTCTTTTGTTTCGGAGTAAACATTCAGAAGGATAACTATTATGCCGTTTTGAGCAAGTTTTCTCCTGTCATTTATTATGGATGTGTCAATTTCACCAACATTTTCACCGTCAACATAGACCGGTCCCGCCTTGACAAGCTTTTCAATTTTTATGGAGTTTTTTGTAATATCAATGACGCTCCCGTTATCTGCAAGGATTGTATTTGTGCTTTCCACGCCCATAGTCTTGGCAAGCAGGGCATGCTTATACAACATTCTATATTCTCCATGAACAGGAATAAAGAACTTGGGTTTTACAAGCGAGAGTATAATTTTCAGCTCCTCTTGCGAAGCGTGTCCCGAAACATGAAGATCCGTGTGTTTATCATAAATAACCTCGGCTCCGTTCTGGAATAGGGCATCTATTACTTTGGAAATGGTTGTCTCATTGCCCGGAATGGCGGATGCGGAAATAATTACGCGGTCATTATAGTCTATTTTTATCTGCTTATGCTCAGAAAAAGCCATCCTATACAGAGCAGACATGCGCTCGCCCTGACTGCCTGTAGATAAAATGCAAATTTGATCTTTAGGAAGTGAGTTGATATCTTTAATATCAATCAATGTGCCTTCGGGTATGTCCATGTATTCCAACGCACAAGCTACAGCCATCATTCTCTCCATAGATCTTCCGTTTACGGCAACCTTCCTGCCATATTTAGCGGCAACCCTTATTATCTGCTGTATTCTCTGAATATTTGATGCAAAGGTTGTAACAATAATGCGCTTTTTACATCCTTTAAAAAGTTCATCAAACTTTTCAGATACCTTGAGTTCGGAAATTGTATGCCCCGGTTTTTCGACATTTGTTGAGTCTGAAAGTAAGGCAAGAACTCCCCTATTTCCAAGCTCGCCAAATCGGGCAAGATCTATCATCTCGCCTTTTACGGGCGTCAAATCTATCTTGAAATCTCCGGTATGCACGACCGTGCCTATGGGAGTTTTTATTGCAAGGGCAACAGCGTCTGCAATTGAATGGTTGACATTTATAAACTCAATCTCAAAAGCTCCCAGTTTAAACTTATCTCCCACTTTTTTTGTAAAAATCTGTGTATTTGTCAGAAGGTCGCTTTCCTCCAGCCTTAACTCGATAATTCCTGCCGAAAGAGGGGTTGCAAACACGGGCACATCAAGTTCGGGAAGCAAAAACGGAATTGCTCCTATGTGATCCTCGTGTCCGTGGGTTATGACAATGCCCCTTATTTTTTCTTTGTTTTGTCTAAGATATGTAATATCGGGAATGACATAATCAACACCGTATAAATCGTCGTCAGGAAATCCCATACCGCAGTCAATAATAATAATATCTCGACCGTATTCAAACACGGTCATATTTTTGCCTATCTCCCCAAGGCCTCCCAAAGGTATAATTTTTAAATTCGACATATTCTTCTCTCCACTTATATATTTACAAACTAATTCTGCCCTCCAGCGCTCTTGAAAGTGTGGCATTATCAGTAAATTCCAAATTCGAGCCCATGGGAATTCCATAAGCGAGTCTGCTGACATTAATTTCAAAAGGTTTTAAGAGCCCGGCAATGTACATCGCCGTCGCCTCACCCTCGGTATCGGGATTCATGGCCATAATGACCTCGTTGATTTTGCCTTTTTCAATTCTTTGAAGAAGTTCTTTCAACTTTATATCATCAGGCCCAACCCCGTTGACAGGCGATATCACTCCATGTAAAACATGGTAAAGACCGTTGTACTCCCCCGCTCTTTCAATGCTGATTAAATCCTTAGGTTCAGAAACAACACAAATAACCGTTCTGTCTCTCTTAATAGAGGTACAGATACTGCATTCCTCTGAATCCGTATAGTTGAAACAGGTTTTACATCTATGTATGGACTCTTTTGCATTTATTATCGCATACGCAAAACTGTTTGCTTCCTCTTCCGAAAGTGAGAGCACGGAAAAAGCATGGCGCTGCGCACTTTTCTTCCCTATTCCCGGAAGAGCGGCAAACTTTTCTATAAGCACCTCAATCGGTGCGGGAAATGTTATCATGAAATATCTTACCTCGTCAATTAAATTTTCAAATTTGAAGAGACAACAAGTTCGTTGATTGCCTCTGCCCTGTTACAAGCTCCGAAAACAGCATTGCCGGCAACCAGAATCTCTGCCCCGGCATCTGCTGCAATGGCAGCAGTCGTTTTGTTTATTCCGCCATCTACTTGAATTAAGCAATCAAGCTCTTGTTCCTTGATTAGAGAAGAAATCCCTCTTATTTTTGAAAGTTGATTGTCCATAAACTCCTGTCCGCCGAAGCCCGGCTCTACAGTCATAACCAGAACCAAATCAAGCAGGTGTATGTAAGGCAACAAAACGGAGGCGGGCGTACGCGGCTTTATAACCAAGCCCACTTGCTTATCCATTTTCCTAAGCTTATCTATATTTGCATATATGTCTTGCGGCTCGTCCGCTTCCACATGAAACGAAATCAAATCAGCTCCGGCATTCGCAAATGTTTCTATATATCTGTGCGGTCTGTCAATCATCAAATGTACATCTAAAAAAAGATTGGTAAACTTTCTGACAGACTTTATGACAGGGATGCCGATGGAAATATTTGGAACAAAAATTCCATCCATAACATCTATGTGCAGCCATTCAACACCGGCTTTTTGGACTTCATCAATTTCCTCGCCAAGTCTAGTAAAATCTGCCGAGAGAATTGACGGTGCTATTTTAACCATAAGTACCTCGTATAAAATTACTTCTTTTATTGATTATACTATCTCTTGTGTTTCAGCGCAAGGGTCTTGACGATATAGGATATTCAATATAAAATTAATTTGTAAGTGGAGGTGTTGATTTTGAGAAAAAAAAATCAAAATCCCGAGCGCAAAAGAAAATTCGGCAGCTTTATCTTTTATACACTTTTTTATCTTGTTTTAGCCGGAATTTTTCTATTTAAGCCGTTTATTTCAAGTCTCCTGGTCAACAATATTATATTTTTTGCATTTACTCTGATATATTTGATTTACAGCGCAGTGTTTTTCTTTAAAAGGAGCAAAAAAGGCGCGCCTGAGATCAGTTTAAACTTTGAAGATTCCAATTCTGAACTGCAATCTGATATTTTAGAAGCCCGTGATAGCCTTAAAGAGATGGCCGGCCTGTATTCAAAAATAAAGAATCGGGAAATGAAATCTCAAATCAATGAACTTATGCTTATTTCGGATAAGATAATTCAAGCTTCAAAAAAAGATAAAAATGCAGGGGCAGATGCGAAAAAGTTTTTTAACTACTATTTACCGACTACAATAAAGCTGCTGAAGGCATATTTGAATATCGAAGAGCATGAGTTAAAAGGTGAATATAGCACAAAGAGCAAAGAAAACATTGAAAACATGCTGAATACCGCAATTGGGGCATATAGGAAGCAATTGGACATGCTTTTTGAAAATCAGGCAATTGATATTGATGCCGAGATAAGTGTGATGAACAATATGCTGAGAAGAGAGGGCCTTATTAATTCTGATTTTCAAGATATAATCAGAGCAGAGAAAGACAGTATTGACGAGAATAAGGAAGTTAAAGAGCAAATAAATGAAAATATAACTCTGACATTAGGACAAAAATAATCTTTGAAAGGAAACATTTATGGATACGGACAAGAAGAGCGAATTTATACCTAATCTCACATTAACTCCAAATCAAAACACGGAAAGCGCTGTTGCAGTTGTTCAGCCAGCGGAGGAGAAAAAAGAGGCCATAACAGATCTTAAAGAACTTAAAAACGAGGCTTTGGAGTTCGAACGTCTCTCTGAAGCCGAACAGACGGCAGTTAAGGAATTTTCTTCTAAAATTGACATACGAAATGCCGAGCAGATAATGAATTACGGTTCGGCCGCTCAAAAAAACATTTCCGAGTTTTCATCCGCGGCCCTCGGCAATGTCAAAACAAAAGATATGGACGAGATTGGCAAGGAGATTTCCGACTTGGTTGTTGAGCTTCGCGGTTTCAACTTTGACGAAAAAGAATCCAAAGGCTTGTTAGGTCTGTTTAAAAAAGCACGACAGTCGATTGAGTCGCTCAAAGCCCAGTATGAAAAGGCTGAGGTGAATGTCAACAAAATCGTCGAACAGCTTGAAAACCATGAAATTGTTCTTCTAAAAGACATTGCCCTTATGGACACAATGTATGAGAAAAACCTGCAATACTATAGAGAGCTGACGATGTATATAATTGCGGGAAAACTTCGTGTAAAGGAACTTTTAGAAGTTGAACTGCCCAAGTATCAAGCTAAGGCGAAAGAAACAGGCCTGGCCGAGGATGCTCAGGAAGCCAACGATTTCGCCAATTTAATCTCTCGCTTCGAAAAGAAAATTCACGATCTGGAACTTACTCGCATCGTTTCTATTCAGATGTCTCCTCAAATCCGTATGATTCAGTCGAACGACACGGTGATGGCCGAAAAAATCAGGAGCTCTATAGTAAATACAATCCCTCTTTGGAAGAGTCAGATGGTTTTGGCTCTTACAATGCAGCACTCACACAATGCAATGCATGCNCANCGNGAAGTTACNGATGTAACCAACATGCTTCTTGAAAAGAATGCNGAAAAACTGCGTCAAGGCAGTGTTGAGATTGCAAAAGAGTCTGAACGCAGCATCATCGACATCGAGACCTTGCGGAAAGCCAATGAGGAGCTGATTGCCACTCTTGAGGATGTCAAGAAAATTCAGCAGGAAGGCAGAGATAAGCGAGCTAGGGCTGAGATGGAGCTCACAAAGATGAAGATGAGCTGAAAGCCAAGCTTCTTGAAATGTAAAATTAACCATTAACAAGTTAGAGAGGGCGTCTCGCCCTCTCCGTTTTATTTTATCATTTCTTCAAGCTCATCTTCTTGCAATATTTTCACTCCCAGCTCTTTGGCTTTACCCAGCTTTGAGCCCGGGTTTTCACCGACAATTAAAAAGTTGGTCTTTTTGCTGACTGAGCTTTGTACTCTGGCTCCCTTTTCCTTTAGTAAATTCGAAATCTCATCTCTTGTAAAATTGTTCAAAGTTCCGCTGACAACAAAGCTGATATTTTGCAGCTTACCTTCTCCCCGATTAAAGTGTTTGCTCTTAAATGAAACCCCGACCTCTCTCAACTTTCCCAATATATCCTCAATATTTTCCTGATGGAACCATTCGAAAATATATTTGGCTACAATGGGACCTATTCCGTGAATCTCCTGCAGTTCCTCTTCGGAGGCCATCATCAGAGCATCNAGGTCAGGGTATTTTTCAGCAAGAAGCTCGGCNACATGTCCNCCNCACTCCCTTATTCCAAATCCTGTTATCAGAGATGCAAGTCCTTTTTCTTTNCTNTTTTCAATTTCATTGAGAAGATTTTCACTGGACTTTTCGCCCATTCTCTCTAAATTTATTAAGTCTNCTTTTTTCAGAAAATATATGTCGGAGAAATGCCTGACAAGACCTTTTTCAATTAACAANGAAGAAAGCGCCTCACCCAGGCCTTCTATATTCATTGCTCCCTTAGAAGCAAAATGCGTTAGTGTTCTTTTAAGCTGCATTGGGCAGTCCGGATTTATACACCTGACGGCAGGGCCGTCGGGGTCCTTGTGAACTTCGCTGTGGCAAACAGGGCATTGACTTGGAAGCTTATATTTTGGAAGCTCACCCTTACGCAAACCCAGATTTACTCCTAAAACCTCAGGTATAATTTCCCCCGCTTTGCGAATTTTAACTATATCGCCTATGCGTATATCAAGTTTATCTATATAGTCTTGGTTGTGCAGGCTGGCGTGCATAACAGTTGTGCCGCCAAGGCTTACAGGGCTTAAAACAGCTCTGGGAGTTAAAACCCCTGTTCTGCCTACCTGGACCTCAATATCCAGTAAAAGTGTTTCTTTTTCCTCGGGAGGATATTTATAAGCGACAGCCCATCTGGGATATTTACTTGTTGTTCCAATTTTTTCTCTTTGGCTCAGCGAATTGACTTTTATCACAGCGCCGTCAATTCCATAGGAATAGTTTTCTCTGTTCTTATCTATAGTTTCAACTATTTCTATACAATCATCCGGATTTGAAGCAAGAACAGAATCAACTGTATCAAAGCCTTGTTCTTTAAGATAATTTATGGTTTCAAAGTGTGTAGAAAAGCTTAAACCGGATATCTTTTGAATATTAAAGGCCAAAAAATCCAAATTTCGGGCCTCAACTATCCTAGGGTCAAGCTGTCTCATTGTACCCGCCGCAGCATTTCTGGGGTTTGCAAAAAGGTTAAGGCCTTCTTCCTCCTGCTTTTTATTGAGAGCTTCAAAGTTTTCATCGGAAAGATACACTTCGCCGCGTACAACCAGTTCATCAATACTTGTATTCAGGCGCTTTGGCAGCGATTTGATTGCTCTCAAATTTTCTGTGACATTCTCACCAACACTGCCGTCGCCTCTTGTTGCCCCTTCTGCAAACATTCCGTTTTTATAGACAACGGAAATTGAAAGTCCGTCTATCTTGGGTTCGACACAATAATTAAGTTCGCCGAATCCGTTCTCCAGTTTAATTAAAAAATCGCTAAGCTCTTCATAAGAAAAAACATCCTGAAGGCTTTGCAAAGGATTTTCGTGTTCAAATGGCGCAAAGCTGCTCTTTGCCGTTCCCCCTACTTTTTGTGTGGGCGAATCCGGAACTATAAGTTCAGGGTACTCTTCTTCCAATTCCTCGAGCTCGCGAAGCAGTCTGTCGTATTCGAAGTCGGAAATAACAGGGGCATCATTTTCATAGTATAGCTTGTTGTGCTTGTTTATTTCCGCTCTAAGCGCTTCAATTCTTTCTTCAACGCTCATTACTCTTCATCCTCCAAGATTTCATTAAAGGCATTTAAAATTCCGAGTTTGCCGGCTTCATAGGTGAGTGCCCCTTGTAAGAAAACCGAATAGGGCTCTCTCATAGGAGCATCTGCGGAAAGCTCTATGGATGCCCCTTGGATAAAAGTTCCGGCGGCCATAATTACTTCGTCCTCATACCCGGGCATGAGATAAGGAACCGGACTTATAAATGAATCAACGGGAGAGCCGCTTTGAATACCCTTGCAGAACTTGATTATTTTATCAGGAGCCCTCAACTCAATGCACTGTATTATATCAGACCGCTTTGACTGAGAGCCGGGATGTGTTTTAAATCCTGTTTTTTCTGCAATGGCAGCAGCCAGATGTGCTGTTTTTAAGGCTTGAGCTGTGGTATGGGGCGCCATAAAAAAGCCCTGATAAAAAAGCCTGTTTTGGCCAAGGCTGGCACCTCCCTCGGCCCCTATTCCGGGAGCTGTGAGTCTGCTGCCCGCTTTTGTGATTAGCTCCTCTTTGCCGACAATATATCCGCCCGTAGTCGCAAGCCCTCCGCCGGGATTCTTAATAAGAGAGCCTGCCATAATATCGGCGCCAACTTCTGTCGGCTCTCTTTCTTCCGTAAACTCACCGTAACAGTTATCGACGAAGACTACAGTATCGGGAGATATTTTTTTTACAAGTTCGCATAAGCTCTCTATTTCAGCTATGTTGAGAGTTTCTCTACTTGAGTATCCCTTTGACCTTTGGATTAAAACAGCAGCAGGGCGCAATTTAGAGAGCTTAGCTTTAATTTCTGCTAAATCTGCTCTGCCGCTGCTATCGATATCAACAAAGTCAAAGTTTATCCCATAATGCTTGAGCGATCCATGCTCATTTCCGCTTACACCGATTACGGTCTGTATGGTATCATATGGCATTCCGACAAGACTCAGCAAAGTATCGCCGGGATTTAATATGGCAAAGAGAGCGGCTGCTATTGCGTGAGTGCCGCTTACAAAGCCTGTCCGCACCAATGCCGCCTCAGCTGCAAAAACAGCAGCATAAACCTTATCCAGTGTATCTCTGCCCATATCGTTATAGCCGTAACCCGTTGTACCGGCAAAGTGAGCATCTGTTACCCTGTGTGTCTTAAAAGCAGATAAAACCTTGCTTGTATTAAAAAAAGCCGTACTATCAATATCCATAAATATTTCATTGAGCTCTTTTTCGGCTTTTTCCGCAATTTTCAATAAATTATCTTTGATATTCATTATTTAAAACTTAAAACCAGCTCTCTGAACAGTTCTCCACGCTCTGCGAAATTATTAAATCTGTCGAAAGATGAGCATCCCGGAGAAAGCAAAACAATATCTCCCCTTGTTGCAAGTTTTTTCGCTTCCAAAACCGCTGTTTCCAAATCGGCGGCAAAAATTACAGGCAGTTTTTCCGGTCGGTAAAAAATAGATGATTTGACTGCCGCTGCTATCTTTTCTGCTGTATCTCCTGTAACTATAAGGGCTTTAACTTTTTCTGAAATAACATCCGCAAGCTTATCAAACGGAATATTCTTGTCATGTCCGCCTGCTATTAGTATAGGTTTGGTCTTTACAGCATTTAGCCCGGCTATAGTTCTGCTTGGGCTTGATGCAATTGAGTCGTTTATATATGAAACTCCGTTAAATTTTCTAACAAGCTCGAGTCTATGCTTAACTCCCTTAAACTTCTGTGCAACTTTCCTGCATGTTTCATCTGACACTATGCCTCTAAGAGCAGTAAACGCAGCCATGTAATTGGCTATGTTGTGATTTCCCGGGAGCAGTACAGAACCTGAAGGCATCAGCGCCTTTGAGATGTAATTTTTTGAGCAGTATATGGTGCCGTCGGTGCAGAAACAGCCTTCCCCTAGGGCCTGTTTCATACTGAAAAACCTGAGTTCTCCCTTTGCCTCTGCAGCAAAATCCATACAAATTGAATCATCTGCATTCAGAACCAGAATATCATCTTCTTTTTGATTAATAAAAACCATTTTCTTCGAATCAATGTAGTCCTCATAACTTATGTGCTTATCTAAGTGATTTGGACTTACGTTTGTAATAAGCGCAATATGGGGTGAAACATTGATGCTGTGAAGCTGAAATGAAGACAGCTCGAGAACAACAAAATCCTCTTCGGCAATATCGTCAAGCTCACACAGCAGCGGTTTTCCTATGTTTCCGCCTAAGTGAACTCTATATCCCTCGGCTCGCAAAAGCTCTGCAATTATAGAAGAAGATGTTGTTTTTCCGTCTGACCCGGTTACAGCTATTATCTTTGCCGGGCAGAGATTCATAAAAACCTCCATCTCACTGGTTATTTTAGAGCCGGCTTGAACNGCGTTTTGCAGTTCCTTTTCTGTGGGCAGCACGCCGGGAGTTCTGAAAATAATATCGGAATCAATNTTTTTTAAATAGTCTTTCCCTAAGACAATCCCNGCCCCGCTTTCACTNAGCATNTTCAAAAAATCAGTATTCAGATTGTTTTTTTCGTTTAGGTCTCTTAGAGTAAAAGCAATNTCATTTTCTATAAACAGCTTTATAAGCGGCTTATTGCTAATTCCCATACCAATGACCGATATGGTCTTNGATTTAATACTGTTTAAAAATTTTTCGAGCATATTTTCACCTCTGTATACTCGCTTGGAACGTGATTCATAAAAGATTTGACAGATTACGCAATCAATAATAAAATTAATTAGTGTGAATTGAGCAGTCGCAAGCAAAAAGACGAAAGTGTTTGCTTGAGGAAAGTCCGGGCTCCACAGGGCAAGAATAACGGGTAACGCCCGCCAGGGGTAACCCTCGGACAAGTGCAACAGAAATATACCGCCGTTTTACGGTAAGGGTGGAAAAGTGAGGTAAGAGCTCACTCGTCGGGCGGAGACGTGCCGATGCTGTAAACTCTATTCGGAGCAACACCGTGGAGGGAAACTATGCCTGCCCGGCATTCCCGAGGAGGTGGCTTGAGCCTTTCGGCAACGAACGGCCTAGATAGATGACTGCTTTAAACAGAATCCGGCTTATAGATTCACCTAAAATAGCTGCTTTTTTAAGCAGCTATTTTTATTCATAGTTTTCCCAGTTGTGCCAGATTTCCTGTACGTCGTCATTGTCGTCAAACATGTCCAACATTTTTTGCATCAAAGCGGAGCTTTCTTCATCCAGCCTTATATAATTGTCCGGAACCATCTCAACTTGAGCTGAGAGAAATTTATAACCCTTTTTTGTGAGATATTCCGCCATCTCATTGAAGTTCTCAGGCTCACTTGTAATTTCAAATATACTCTCATCAGATTGCATATCTTCGGCACCGGAATCGAGCGCATGCTCCAAGACGGTCTCCTCGTTCAATTCGCCGTCTTCATTATCTATTATGACTATTCCCTTTCTTTTAAATGACCAGGAAACACAACCGCTTGTGCCCATATTTCCGCCATACTTATCGAAAGCATGTCTCACATCTGCGGCAGTCCGATTTCTGTTATCGGTAAGAGTTTCAACAATTATCGCAACTCCGTTGGGACCATAACCTTCGTAGATTACGGTTTCAAAATTTTCGGAATTTCCGGCACCGGATGCTTTTTCGATAGCGCGCTTTATATTGTCATTTGGCATATTGGCCGCTCTGGCCTTTGTTATTACGGTTGCAAGCCTTGAGTTGGATTCCGGATTGGGTCCACCTCCCTCTTTGACTGCAACAAGTATTTCCTTTGCAATTTTTGTAAAGAGATTAGCTCTTTTGGCGTCCTGCGCTCCCTTTGTTTTTTGAATATTGTGCCATTTTGAATGACCTGCCATACTAAATTCTCCTTTTATTTTACCAGATGTTTTCCATCTGGTTTGCAATGTCAAAAAGTTTCACATAACTCTCATATCTTGATTGGCTTATAAGACCTCTGCTTACCGCCTCTTTTACTGCGCAATCAGGCTCGTTTAAATGTGCACATGGACTGAACCTGCATTCAGGTATAAAGGGGCGAAACTCCTTAAAATCAAACTGCAGCTCCTCTTTTTTCATTGGCAAACTTGCTTCGATATCAATCATGGAAAAGCCGGGCGTATCTGCAATTAAGCCATATCCCAAATCAAAAAGTTCTACCTCTCTGGTGGTGTGCCTGCCGCGCCAAGTTTTTTCACTTAACTCGTTTACTTTCCTCGAAAGTTTTGGATCCAGTGAGTTAAGTATGCTGGACTTTCCCACGCCGGAATTGCCCACAAATGCGGAACAACGATTCCTGAGCTCATTTTTAAGCTCGTCCAAGCCAAAGCCCGTTACAGCGCTTGTGTGAATCACAACTATATCGGTAAGCTCATATATTTTACTCAGTTCGTCTTCTGAATTCAAGTCAGCTTTATTTATGCAAAGCAAAACACAGGAATTGTTTCTTTCAGCAATAATCGAAATTTTATCTATGAAAAAAGCTTCTGTCTTGGGTTTTTGTTCGCTGGCAACTATAACCAACTGATCTATATTCGCTATGGCCGGCCTTAAAAAAGAATTTTTTCTGGGGAGAATAGAAGTAATAAAGCCTCTATCGCCCTCTTCTTCCTCAAATTCAGCATAATCCCCGACAAGAGGCTTCTCACCTCTATACTTAAATATACCCCTAGCTCTGCATTCTATAAGTCTGTTTTCATAAGACACATAGTAAAAGCCGCTTATTGCCTTAATAATCCTTCCTGTTTTCGGCATAATCACGGTATATCAGGCTTGGGTCCCAATGATACCCAGAGATAAATTTTACAATATTCCTCTATTTGTTCATAAGCAGGCTGGCTTTGTTTAATAACTGTTCCCGCATCGAACTCACTGTAAAGGTAGGTTGTGTCGACATATACCAAGTTGACTGATTTGATTCTCTCTATGGCCTTTTGCTCCATCATACCGACCAGATTCGGCATCGTCACTTCCTTCTTTGACGGACCGGAACTCACAGTTATATAAACAGTAGAGCCTGATGAGAGTTCTTCGCCTGCCGCAGGGCTGGTTTTTATTACAAAGTCCTCTTTTTTGCTCTCAGAGGCTTCAAAGATCAGGTCAACAACAAATCCTGCTCTTTGTAGTTCAAGAGTGGCCTCTTGGTATTGTTTGCTTACAACATCCGGAACCTTCGATAATATTATGCCTGTGCTGACAGTAAGTTCAATATGTACGCCTTCCGGAGAGATCATTATGCTCCTGTCTGCCTCAGGTTTTTGAGAGATAATGAGACCGTCGACCTTCTCAGGATCTACGACATATTTTATATCAAACTTATATAGCTTTTTATATTCTTGAGAGTTGATAACATCGTCATAAAGTAAATTGACAAAATTAGGTATTTGAACTCTTTCGGCATCACTAAAAATATCTCTAAGCAAGAATGTCCACAGAAAAACAAACATCAAGACAATAAATACCAAGACGCCGAACGCACCGGACATAATACTTACTTTTCGGGCTCTCTTCCTTTTCTGTATATATTTTTCCTTGCTGAGCTCCCCCGCTCGGATTATTGGATTGACATTTGAAATCCGAGCCTCAATGTCACCTTCTCCACTGTAGATCAGTCTCGGGTTTTGGCGTCTGAATTCATCCAGATCTTCCAAGAGCTCTGTAACAGACTGATATCTTTTATCTATCTCACTCTCCATTGCCTTTGCGCATATCCCCGAGAGTCTCTTAGGTATACTCTTATCAATTTCGTTAGGAGGAACCAGGTCGCCTGCAATATGCGCTTTTGCCATCTCATCATCAGTTTCCGCAGTATATGGGAGTCTGCCCGTAAGCATCTCATACATCAGTACGCCCAGAGAGTATATGTCGCTTCTGCTGTCGGGAGCCATACCTCTAATTTGTTCGGGAGATATGTACTTTATTGAACCCAGAGCATATTGTGAGTGCACAGATGCCACATTTTCGAGGGCAGATATACCGAAGTCCGCAACCTTAATAGTGCCATCCTTTAATACCATTATGTTTTGCGGCTTTATATCTCTGTGTACAACACCTTTCGAATGCGCGTGCTCCAAGGCTTTTGAAATCTGATTTACAAAATATATGGTTTGTTTAAGATTGAGTTTTCCTACATTGGAAATGTACTGTTTGAGGGTAACACCCTCTATGAGTTCCATAACTATATAGTTAATATTGTCTGATATACTTGTATCATAAACAGAAACTATATTGGGATGGGAAAGCATGGCAACAGCTTTTGCTTCAGTTTGAAATGCCTTTAAAAGTTCCTTTTCCTTAAGCATCTCGTCCTTCAGTATTTTAATTGCGACATATCTGTTCAGTCTGTTGCATTGAGCCTTGTAGACGATAGCCATACCGCCCATACCCAACACATCACTTATATAATATCTATTGTCCAGGACTTTTCCCAGATATTTTTTAGTGTTCTCATCCATTACATTCACCAGTTTTCACTTGGAAATAACAACAATTGTTATGTTGTCCTTAGCGCCCTTATCCATAGCTCGGTTCATAAGATCTTCGGCAAATGTTTCAGGGTCGGGATTGATTTCAAAGCTCTCAAAAATTTCTTTTTCACTCACCATATTGCTGAGTCCGTCAGAGCATAGTAAAAGCTTGTCGAAACTCCTAAATGCAGGTGTAAAAATATCATATTCTACGCGCCCTAAATAACCCAGAGCTCTCGTAATCTCATTCTTCTGCGGATGAAATTGAGCCTCAAGCTCAGTAATTTCACCGCTGTCCAGGAGCTCTTGAACATATGAATGGTCGCTTGTTATTTGCTCTATCTTATCCTTCTTTATGGCATACGCTCTGCTGTCTCCAACATTGATTACATATGCCTTTTTCCTATATACAAAGGCGGCCACCAAGGTAGTACCCATTCCATGATAGTCTTTATCGAAGCATGAATAGCTGTATACCATGCTGTTCGCAGCCTCACACGCCTTACCGAGGAGGTCTTTGACATCCACATATCTAAGTTTTGAGCCGGAGATTCTGTCTTTGATGAAAGATACAAAAGTTTTGCTGGCAAGATTGCTGGCGATATTGCCGCCTCTTTCTCCGCCCATTCCATCGCAAAGAACCGCCAGCACGCCCTTGATATCCGGGAATTCTTCAATGAGGAAGCTGTCCTGATTATTTTTTCTTACTTTGCCGCAATGTGTGATTCCAAAACTGTTCATTTTCATCTCACTCATTTGATTTAGCGCTTATTTTTTTACGCAATTGTCCGCAAGAAGCGTCAATATCCGATCCCAGCCTCCTGCGAATCGTCACAATTGCTCCCTTTTCCTTCAATAATGAATAAAAGTTGTTTATGCTAGTCTGCTCAGAAGCCTCCAGTTTCCTTTCCGCAACATGATTTAATGGAATTAGGTTAATATGAGCCCCAAGTCTTTTGGATATTTCCGCTAGTCTGTGCGCATCATCCTTACTGTCATTCACACCCTTAATCATCGCATATTCAAAAGAGAGCCTCTTGCCGGAAATTTCGGTATATCTCTCACAAGCATTAAGCAACTCTTCAAGAGAAAATCTCTTATTAACCGGCATAATAGATGATCTGATTTCCTCGGTAGTAGCATGCAAAGAGATAGATATCGTTAATTGTAGATTATTTTGAGCAAGTTTGTCAACTTTATCGGCAAGTCCNCATGTGGAAAGAGTGATGTGCCTTAAGCCGATATTCAAACATTTGTGGTGATTGGCCAATCTTATAAACTTGAGCACATTGTCATAGTTATCCAAAGGCTCTCCTATACCCATTAAAACAATATTGGAGATTTTGATTCCGCTTTCTTTTTGAACAAAAAGAATCTGGTCTATTATTTCCGATGGGAGAAGGTTTCTTGTGAAACCATTTAAGCAAGATGCACAAAATACACATCCCTGCCTGCAACCTACCTGAGTAGAAACACAGACTGTGTAGCCATGATGATACTTCATCAGCACAGTTTCTAAAGAGTTCTTNTCTACCAGCTCCCAGAGATATTTAACTGTTCCGTCTTCCTTGGAAACTTGTTTTTTGAGTAAGCTCAGTTTGTTTATATAATACTGCTCGTCCAGGTTTTTCCTCAAATCTTTGGGAAGGTTGAGCATTTCATCAAAAGAAGTCACTCCCTTGTAGAGCCAGTCTATAATCTGATCAGCTCTATATGGCTTTATTTCCAGCTTTTTAAACTCTTCTCGAAGTTCCTCAGGTGTATAGGATTTTATGTCCTTTTTTTCAATAAACATATATAAAAACCGTCGCTGCCATCGATGTGCGGCCAAAATCTCTTTTCTTCTTCAATGTAATAGTTTATATTTCGCGCCAAGAAGTCTGCAACAACTTCTTCATTTTCCTCGTTAAAAATTGTGCATGTCGAATAAATCAATCTGCCGCTATCATTTACCATATTTGCTGCATTGTTCAATATCTTTTTTTGAATATCAGCTAACTCAGAAAGGCTTTCCCAATTCTTGTATCTGATTTCGGGCTTTTTTCTAATTACTCCAAAGCCCGAGCAAGGCACATCTGCTATTACCAAATCAAAGCTTTCTTTCAAATTACCTGCATCTAAGGCATCCATAAGTTTTGTTTCGATAACAGAAAGTTTAAGTCTTTCTGCCGACTCCTCCAGCTTCTCAAGTCTGCTTTGACTTATGTCGCAGGAAAGTACTCTGCCTGAGTTCTTCATTTCAAGAGCTGATGCAAAGCTTTTACCGCCGGGGGCAGCACAAAGGTCTAAAATACTTTCTCCGGATTTCACCTGTGCAATATCTACCGCAGCCCTTGCTGCCTTGTCTTGTATAAAAAAATATCCTTTATGGAATAAATCGCTTTCCAAAAGCTCACCTATCTGCTCAAGCTTTATGCTTTTTAAATCGGAATCCGGTTCAGCGTTTAATCCAAGTTCAAGAATCTTTTCTAAGAGCTCTTCTGCAGAAATTAACTCTGTATTTACCTGTAAATATATCGGCGGCTCCTCGTTATTTGCCTTGAGAAAACCTTCTGTAAAATTTCTTCCATACTTATTTATCATATATTCACAGAACCATTTGGGATGGGAATACTTTATAGAAAGGTATTCCGTCTCCTCAAATTCATTTTCAGGTAAAACTAAGCTTTTGTTTTCCGAAATGCGTCTCAAGACAGCATTTACTAATCCTGAAGCCTTTTTATTTATTTCTTTTGTAATGTCTACAGCTTCAGATATCGCGGCCCTATCTGGAATTCTGTCGAGAAAGAGAATTTGATAAGCTGATAACCTGAGTAAATCCAAGAGCTTCGGCTCAAGTCTGCTTATACTTCTGTCTAAATGTATAGAGATATAATAGTCCAAAAGCATCCTGTTTTGAAGCACGCCGTAGACAAGCTTGGAACATAGGGCTCTGTCAANTTTTTTCAAAGCTTTTAATCTTGAACTCAGCGCNTNATCAGAAAAATCAGAAAATCTTCTGACAGAAGTTAATATTTTGAGAACTGTTCTTCTGGCATCATTTTTCTTCATCTATCTTTATCGGATTACCTAAGAGCCAGTCAGCTGCTCTCATTCTTCTCTTGCCGGGCGCTTTAATTTCTTTAATCAACAAAACCTCACCATCTTTGCAGGCAAACTCAATCCCCTGCTTTCCGGCAGCTACAATTTCACCCGGGTTTTTGGAAGTGGTTTTTTTTAGTATATCAGGAGAATATAACTTAAGAGTCTGATTGGAAACATCTGTTGCAGCAAGCGGCCATGGGTCAAAAGCTCTGATTTTGCAGTGGATTGACCATGCGGAGGAATTCCAGTCAATCATGGCTTCGTCTTTCGAAATCATGCTCGCATATGTACTCATGCTGTGATCCTGCGGAGTTCTTGGCGCTGCGCCGTTCTCAATGTCATCGACGGTTTTAATCAGAAGCTCGGCCCCGATTTCAGCAAGTCTTTGGAAGAGTTCTCCCGCAGTTTCATCGGGATAGATATCCGTCTCTTCACAGTAAATTACATCGCCGGCATCCAAGTCCTCGGCTATATACATGGTGCATACGCCTGTCTTTTTCTCTCCGTTGTATATTGCACGCTGTATAGGCGCTGCGCCTCGGTATTTTGGAAGCAGGGAGGCATGCAAATTAATTGAGCCGAGTCTCGGAAGCTCGATAATCTCTTTCGGCAAAATTTTGCCGTATGCGACAACAACAAACAAATCCGGCTCCAACTTTTTTAACGAGCTTATAAAGTCTTCATCAACAAGTTTTATAGGCTGAAAAACAGGGATATTATGTTCCAGTGCCAGCACTTTACACGGCGGGGCTTGAAGTCTGTGTCCCCTGCCGCTTTTTTTATCACTTTGACAAACAACTCCGAGAATCTTGTGCTTTGAAGATATTAATTTTTTCAGAGAACTTGCCGCAAAATCCGGCGTTCCCATAAATATAATTTTCATATTTTATACTATTTATTCCTCATCTTCTATTTCATCAACAAGAAACTCGTCTGCCAGCTCCGTAAAAAGTATTCCATCCAGATGATCAAGCTCGTGGCAGCAGATTCTGGCATTCAGTCCTTCTGCCTCGAAGATAAATTCATTTCCGTTTCTGTCCTGCGCTTGAACAAGCACTTTGTTAGGCCTGCGAACCATTCCATACTCTCCGGGAACGGAAAGGCAACCCTCGGGTCCATACTGTTCGCCCTCGGCTTCGATAATTGTCGGGTTGACAAATTCCACATGTTTAATATTTTTCCGGATCGCTTGTATCCAGAACAACTGCTGCTCTGCGCAGCACGCCTACCTGAGGAGCAGCTAAGCCTACTCCGTTTGCTTCTTGTAAAGTTTCCTTCATATCATCCAGAAGCTCTGCAAGTCTTTCATTGAATTTTGTCACATGGCGGCATTTTTTGAAGAGTACCGGGTCCGAATCTTTTAATATCATTCTGAGTGCCATCCTAAAATTCCTCTCTAATCCAGCGGATTATTTTCTGCATATATAGACACGGCAGAAAATTTTTTATCAGTTTGTTTTGACTTTATTATATTTGCAAGCAGCGGTCTTATATTCTTTATATTTTTAAATCTGATATTCAGGCGATATCTGTACACATTATTCAGCTTAAATACGGGAAGCTGTGCCGGGCCGTAGATATTTATACCTTCATCATTAGCAAAAATATGATTAAGTTCGTTCTTTATATCGTTTGCACAATTTAAAACAAGTTTTTCATTTCTGCCTTCGCAGCATATAGCTATTATTTCCGAAAAGGGCGGTAGTTTAAGAAATTTTCTCAGCTGAATTTCTTCTCTATAAAAAGCCTCATAGTTCTGTGCAGCAGCTTGTACTATTGTATCATTTTCGGGTGTAAAAGTCTGTATAACAGCTCTTCCTTTTTTGCTGAAGCGTCCTGATCTGCCAATCACTTGTGTGATAAGTGAAAAGCTCCGCTCCGATGCCCTGTATGACGGATAAAAAAGTCCCTGATCTGCCAAAATAACACCAACCAGCGTCACATTCTCAAAATTAAGCCCCTTGGTGACCATCTGCGTGCCAATAAGTATAGGCGTTCTATTTCTTATAAAAGAATCCAATATCTCATAATGACTTCCTGCAAAAGAAACCGCATCGGCATCCATTCTTAAAATATCAATATCAGGAAAAAGCTCTTTAATTTCCTCTTCAAGCTTCTGTGTACCGGCACCCACATATTTGAGTATTCCTCCGCAATGAGGGCAACACTCATCAGGCTTTTGCCTATAGCCGCAGTGATGACAAAGAAGCTTATTGCCAAAGCTGTGATAGCTTAGATTTACACTGCAGTTGGGGCACTCGTATGAGCGTCCGCATTCACCGCAGACAATGAGCTTGTTTGCACCTCTTCTATTTAAAAAAAGTATAGTNTGCTCTCCGGCCTCGATGTTCTTNGAAATCTCATCTCGAAGATAAAAGCTTATATTAGAGCCGTTGCCTTTCTTAAGTTCTTTTTTCATATCNACAATATGAACTTGCGGCAGGCTCTGCTCGTTGAATCTGCTGTCAAGTACATAATGTTTAAATCTTCCGACTTCTGCAAAATAACGAGTGGCTACTCCGGGTGTTGCAGAACCTAAAATAAGCGGAGCGCCGCTCTGATGAGCTCTGTACATAGCCACATCTACAGTATCATATCTGGGCGCATTCTCGGAATGATATGATTCTTCCTGCTCTTCGTCGATTATTATTATTCCTAAATTTTCTGTCGGCGCAAAAACTGCACTGCGTGTGCCTATGACAATGAGCGCCTCTCTGTTATTAACTCTATCCCACTCGTCGTATCGCTCACCTTGGGTGAGACTGCTGTGCAAAAGGGCAACTTTATCTCCAAAATACGAATAAAATGTCTCCAGCATTTGAGGGGTAAGAGCTATTTCGGGAAGCAGGAAAATCGCAGATTTACCGGTGTTAATAACGTCGGAAATAAGTTTAATATAGATTGCGGTTTTGCCGCTCCCTGTAACTCCCTGCAAAAGGCCCAGTTTCAGCTTCTCGTTTGCTACATCCTCTTTTATCTGAAGGTATATTTTGCTTTGATCCGGCGATAAATCGAAGGGTTCTTTTGCCTCCTTGTTTTTAATCTCAGGTCTTCTAAACACTCTCTGCTCTTCCCTGTTTATTAAACCGTACTTCAAAAGAGTATTTATTGTCTGTGTTGACACTCCGGTTATTTGCCTAAGCTCGCTTTGCGACACTTTTTCGAAATCAGATAAAAGGCCCAAAACAAGAGCCTGCTTAGGAGATCTCCGTTTTTTTTGAACTACCAAATCCTTGGCTTCTTCAGTTGAAATATTCAAGCTGAGAATATATTT
>JGI24711J26586_10001073_pt1 | contig 21250 bp, 23 predicted proteins | sample BioPla3DNA1_FD_26586 | JGI IMG/M metagenome (IMG submission 26586)
ATGTCCCTTTCTTATGTAAATTAATAATTTTATTTATTGTAAATCATCTGAAACATCATGCTTTATTATATCATATCATATATTAAAATCCATGGTGTCTTTAATGATTTTTTAATCTAAAAATGCCATAGTTATTCAAGAATCGAATATCTATGACATTAGGCTTAGAATTCACTTTCTATCACATCATCTAAAAGATCGGTTTGATCCGCGGCTGTGGTTGCCAGTACATCACATCGTTCATTTTGAGGATGTCCACTATGACCTCTTACCCATACATATTCAACCTTATGAGGTTCCATTGCTTTAAGAAGTCGCTTCCAGAGGTCAATATTCTTAACAGGCTCCTTATTCCCTCTCTTCCACCCCTTTTTAATCCAACCATCAAGCCAATGGTCATTAAAAGCCTTAACAAGATATTGGGAGTCTGAATACAATGTGACATGGCAAGACTTTGTTAATGCTTCTAACCCCACTATAGCTGCCATCATTTCCATTCTATTATTCGTAGTCTTTTTATATCCAGCGCTATATTCTCTTATATGCTTGTGTCCTTTTGAGTCTACAAATTCAATTATTGTTCCATAGCCTCCAGGTCCATCAGGGTTACCCCTAGCAGACCCATCAGTATATATATTTACCTTTGCGATCATTGTTTTTTACATCTCCTTATATTTTACTCCATTCACCTGTCTTCATATACTGGTTTGCGGCATCCTCTGCATTGTCTATAATATCCTTTGAGTAACCAAGAAGCTTAAGTAACTTAATTGCATTCCTAGATACGGCCCTACCCTTGTATANTCTATAATCAAACAGAACCTGGTTCCCTTCTATTCTTTCTCTAAAATGATAATTAGAGTAATAGTCTTCTAGAATATATGTTAGCTCAATATCATGGGTTGCAGCAAAACAAAGAGAATTCTCATTGGCCAAAGANNCAAGTATTCTTGAGGAAGCAGCAATCCGTTCTAAAGTATTGGTTCCCCGCAAGACCTCATCTACAAAGCAAAGTACAGGATATTTTCTATTTGTTTTATCAAGTATACGCTTTAATGATTTAATCTCAACTATAAAATAGCTTTCATTACTAAGTATATTATCCTTTAAAGCCATTGAGGAATATATAACAAAATAGTTTGCCTTATACTCACGGCTAAGGGAGGTATATATGGTCTGTGATAAAATTCCGTTGATAGCCAAGGATTTTATAAAAGTAGACTTACCTGAGGCATTAGACCCTGTCAGCAAAGTGCAATTATCCGCAGTGATGGAATTAGGTACAGGCTTATTAATAAGAGGATGAAAGACATCCACAACATATAGTTTGGGACTAGCCTTGGCATGAGAAAGCTGTGGAATTGAATAGTAATCAATCATTTCTCTAAAAGATGCCACACTTATCATACTATCAAGAAATCCTACGATTTTAAAAATCCTAACCATAGCCTCTTTGTTTTTCTTAAAAAAACTTAGCATGGAATTATATTTAATTAAATCATGATGAGTTATCATCCGATAATAATCCATTAATGCCTCTAGTATACTGCCACTAACATTTCTTGAAACAACAATTGAAGACCCTCTCTTATATTTTTTAAATATTTTTATATCTGAACTTAATTTTTTCTGATATAGGTCTAAGTCTGGTATGGATATCTTATTAAACTCTTCTATGCTATCAAGTAAACGAAGCTGAAATGCAATTAGAATAATATAATTATCAATTTCAGCCTTGTATTTGAAATGAGTAGCTATATTAAAAACCATAACAAATAAAGTTAAGCCTATGCCAATCGAAGGATTTAAAAGTACAAGTCCTAGTGATATGATCAAGGCAATGACCATCAGATAATGAGGTATATTACTTTTAGGCTCTTGGCTACTAAGCCTACTTGCATACTCAAAAGCCGAAATCTTCCTTAGCTTACCAATTTTATAAAGCTTTGCTTGAACCTCAACCCTTTCCTTTTCATGGGTCATAAAATAATCTATTAAGCGATTTCTTTCTTCTAGTTCTTCATGAGAAAAGCAGGGTTTACGAAGAAGTGCATATAGGTATTCTTCTCCTAAGGAGCTTTGGGTGTTATTCATTCTATAGAATATCTCATCCATATCTAGATCATTCCATGTGATATCATCAACATCCATGTATTCATCTTTTTGAGAAAGGTAAAAGGCCATAATGGATTTCATTTTTTCTGATGAAGGCTCATATTCTGGACATTGTCCCCAGTCATTCTTTAATCGGCTAATTAATATCTTGTTTTGCTTGTATTCATTTGCTATGCTGAAAATTACCAAAACCAATACTACAATCAGAAAAAAGAAAATATAATCCATGATATACTCCGATCCTTATTATGATTATTTAATTTAAAACATTATAAAACATTGTATATTATAATAAGTATTTTGTCTAGAATTTATTTTGGGATATTATTCCATGACTATGCTTGTATACAAAATTCAATTATAAGAAAGATGCAGACCATTTTTTATGTAATAGAAGGAATTTTNTATTACATAAAAAAGATATAGAATAGGTAATTATATAACTATCTATTCTATATCCATTTACTACATTAATTATATTATTATCTCTTTTTAATTTTAATCATTAATATATCTAGCGTATCTNACAGGTGTTCTATAGTTCATATTGGATATTTTAATTCCGTCACGCTTGTTACTTGCATGAATAACCTTATTGTTACCGATATAAATTGCCACATGGTTAATATATCCACTAGAGCTATTTCCGTAAAACACAAGATCTCCAGGTTTTAAGTTTGATCTTGATATCTTTTTACCTGAGCTTGCTTGGGCTCTAGATGTCCTAGGAAGGTTATTATAGCCATACTTACTATAGACAAGTCTTACAAATCCTGAGCAATCAACTCCACCATCTCTAGAGAAGCTATTGCCTCCCCATTTATAACGATAGCCAAGAAATCCCTTAGCATAGCTTATTAGCTTTGACCTTGTCGATGATACACCTGATCCTAAATCTAACTCTTCCATACTATGTGCCTGAGTAAGTTTATAGGATAAGTCAACATATTCCTTAGCAACATAGCCTACTGCACCAGTTTCAGAGTCATCACTGTCCAAGCTAACCTTAACCCACTTGTTATACTCTTCTCCATAGGTAACAACTAAGGGGTCAAGTACAATAAGCTCTTCACCAGGTGCTACAGTATCTAGTATAGAGTCATCTGTAGAAGGCTCTTTTCTTATGCGAAGTCCNTCAGCATTAGATGTGGCAACGTAATTAGCAATAGATAAGGCTATACTTGAAGCCTTTTGGCCAGTAATAAGATAATCGCTTTTTACATAGCCAGTTACCTTACCGGATTTAATCTTAGTCCATCCATTATTATCTGATTCAAGGATATCACATCCTGAATTCTTCGGCATCTTACCTACTATTTTTCCACTTTCACTGGGCTTTTCTCTAACCAATAGGTTTGTATCTACATTAGCAATACCAATATTGCTAAATCCAGGAATAGGTGTTTCAGTGATTGCTAAAGTAGATATTACTTTATCTACATCTGTCTGTTGTACATAGCTACCAATTTTATCATAAGGATAACCAGCAACAGAATATTCAGCTGCCATGGCTAAATCAACATTAGTAGAAGCAGAAGCTAAAAATACGCTGGTAACACATACTAAGGAAAATTTCAAAAGCTTATTATCCATTTCGAAAAGTCCTCCAAATTTTTTTCTGCAAGGACATGAGGTGTTATACCTTGGTCTCTTACATTTCAGACTAATACTAAAAATTATAGTCTTTAATGAATTGTTACATAATTGTTAAATATGTTACGTAAGTATTGTATCAAAGGGGTGTGTTTTTGTCAACTATATGTCAAATGTTTTTTTAAATTAGTTTAAATTCAGCATAATTAACAAAATACCCTTATTTTCTAGTTCAAAAGACCTATCTTTGTAAGGATTTTATTATGTAATATAATTTAAATTTCTATTACATAAAAAGCTACCTATGTATCAAAACCTGATACTAGGCAGCAATTTTGTTAATAGTTTATTTTAATAGCTATATTATTATGCAGATCAAACCACCATTACTATCATTAATAATCTTTTGCATTGTCTCTTGAAGTTTTACTTGACTATCATCATTTAACTTACTTATCTTACTGTTAATTCCTTCATCAACTAGTTGGCGAATTGATTTACCAAAAATATTAGTATCCCAAATTCCATCTGGATTATCATTAGCATTTTCATTGATATAATTCATTAAGTCCTTGGCCTGGTCTTCACTACCTACTATAGGTGCTATTTCAGTCATTATTTCTGCCCTTATTAAGTGAATTGAAGGAGCATTAGCTTTAATCTTGATTCCATATTTACTTCCATGCTTCATAACCTCAGGCTCTTCAATGGTAATTTCCTCTTTTAGAGGAGAAACAACCCCATATCCTTTACTTCTTACCTGGTCAATAGCTTGAGATACCTTTTCAAATTCTAACTTTTTGGCTGCTAATTCCTTAAGTGTAGATATAAGCTGGTACTCCCCTGTAATAGGAACCCCTATCAAATCACTAAGTATCTTATAGTAATACGTGTCATCAAACTCTACATTAACTGTAACAGTACCATTCTTCATATCAACATTATCTAACTTGAATCTTTTCACATACTCGTTGTCGCAGACAAAATTAGAGGCATTAGCATCCTTTACCCTGCTAATTTTTTCGAATATATTTCTTACTGAAGTAATTAAATCTGATTTTAACCAATGATCAGTAGGCAGCATCTCAGCCCACTTAGGCATATAGAAATTTATCTCTGTTATATGAAATACTGAAAGTACATTTTCCATTATATTATGTATATCATCTTTTTTTANCTGCTCACAATTTACAGGCATAACAGTGACNTCATATCTTTGCCCTATNTCCTCTGCTATCCTTATAGTATCATTAGAATAAGGTTTATTAGTATTTAATAATACAATAAAAGGTTTACCNAGACGCTTTAACTCCTCNATTGTCTTCTCCTCTGGTGCCATATAGTTGTTTCTTGGTATTTCACCAAAACTTCCATCGGTTGTAATTACAATACCAATGGTAGAATGGTCATTGATAACCTTCTTTGTACCAAGCTCAGCTGCTTGGGTAAATGGTATTTCATGTTCATACCAAGGGGTCTTTACCATTCTTTCCTGTTGGTTTTCAATATGGCCTGATGCTCCCTCAACCATATATCCAACACAGTCGATAAGACGAATGTTTACCTTGGTTTCCTCATTTAGTGATATTTGTGCAGCTTCCTTAGGTATAAATTTTGGCTCTGTAGTCATTATTGTCTTACCAGCTGCAGCCTGTGGCAACTCATCTATTGCCCTCTCCTTGCTATGGACATCTTCAATACTTGGTATTACCAAGAGATCCATAAATCTCTTAATAAAGGTAGACTTTCCTGTTCTAACTGGTCCTACCACACCTATGTATATTTCACCGCCTGTCCTAGCCTGAATATCATTATAAACATCAAACTGCCCTAACATATGTCAACCTCCTAATGGTTATAATTAAAGATATGCTGGGCAGTATAAATCTATGATATTTCAATTGTACTTGTTATAGAGATTTTATTATTTTTATTCTATTTTGCCGAATTTATCAAGTGGAAAGGTTCTTAATGTAACTTTTCCTTCTACATGGCTAAGATCAATAGGGCCAAAATCTCTACTATCCTCGCTGACTTCACGATTTTCACCTAATACAAAAAGCTGATTGTCTTCAAGAGTTACTGGTAAGATGGCACCATAATCATATGTAATTCCCTTAGCATAGGGCTCATCAAGGGGGTTACCATTTAAATATACAACTCCATCTTTTATATCTATGGTATCACCGGGGATTCCTATAACTCTTTTTACTAGCCTATCTTTCTCTTCATCCTTAGGTTTGTTAAATAAACTTTTTAAGGATTTAATAAACTCTTGACCAAAGGAACCTATCTCCCTGTTTTTATATAAAATAATAATATCTCCATGTTCTGGAGTCTTTTTCTTATAAGCCAGACGGTTTAATACAACTTTTTGCTTGGCATATAGGGTGTTCTGCATTGATGATTCTTCTATTGTAGTCATAGCAAATACCTGACTGCTTAATAGGGCTGAAAACAATACTGTAAACACTAATAAAATTATCCAGCTGCTTATTTCCTTTATATTTTTTTCTTATCCTTCATATTAATTTACTCCTCCTTAATAAATTTTGAAGCCATCAGCAAACAATTAAGTCTACTAATGGCTCTAATATCTAGTATGGTTTAATCCCATTCTAGGCTATTATATTCTTTACGCTTATCTCTTCCTAACAAATCAGCTGTAGCATCCTTGGCAGATTTACCTTCGAATAAGACTAGGTTGATCTGTTCAACAATCGGCATCTCAACATCATGCTTTTTCGCCAAGGTTAGGGCTGCCTTTGCTGTATTAGCCCCCTCTACCACCTGATTAACTTTTTTATTAACTACATCCATACTATTGCCTTGTCCAATCAAGACACCAGCATTCCTGTTACGACTATGTTTACTGGTGCATGTAACAAATAAGTCCCCAATACCTGATAGACCAGAGAAGGTTTCCGGACATCCTCCCATTTTGACACCTAGCCTAGTGATTTCAGCCAAGCCGCGGGTCATTAAGGCCGCTTTGGTATTGTCACCAAGTTCAAGTCCATCGATTATACCTGCAGCAAGAGCAATAACATTCTTTAGGGCTGCACCAAGCTCAATTCCGATAATATCAGGGCTAGTATAAACTCTAAACACCTCATTCATAAATACATCCTGAATAAAATGAGCTGTTTCTTTTGAAGATGAACCAACTACAATTGTTGTTGGGACTCTACGGCTAACTTCCTCTGCATGGCTTGGTCCGGACATAACTGCAACCTCAGCCTGAGGAATTTCTTCCTTAACTACGTCTGAAAGGGTAAGGAGTGTACCATCTTCTATTCCCTTTGATACATTTACAATAATCTGACCTTCCTTGATATATTCCTTTGCTTCACTTGCTATAGCTCTAACATAGGGAGATGCCACCGCCATAACAATAATATCCTTGTCCTCACAGACATCCTTAATGTCTAATGTTATCTTTACTTGTTTAGAAAGCTTGGCTCCAGGAAGATTTTTGATATTATCCCTTGATTCTTCTAAAGCCTTTGCCTCATTTTCAATCTTTGTCCATAATGTAACATCATGGCCATTGTCTGAAAGTAGGATTCCTATAGCAGTTCCCCAAGTTCCGGCACCCAGTATCCCAATTCTTTTCATGAAGTACCTCCTTTTATTCCTTATTATCTATTTTTACTCTTTGTCCAATTTTATTTTCTGTACCATTAATTAATCGCTTAATATTTGAACTATGCTTTATGAAAGCCGATATAGTATAAGCAAATGCAACTAAAAGCATATGTATTTCACCTGGGTTTCTTACAGCAACCCATATAGGGAAGGTTAAAGATACTAATAAGGATCCAACAGATACATATTTAGTTATTGCAATTGATATTACAAATATAGGTAAACCAACAGGAATAATCCATGGATCAAATGCCACCATGGCCCCGCCTGTAGCTGCAATTCCTTTTCCACCTTTAAATCTTAGCCATGCAGGATAATTGTGACCCATAACTACTCCAAAGCCTGTATATAAAGATAATAATTTGACATACTCAGGAAAGTCGTGAAAAATTACAAACCTAACAAGTAAAACCGGAATAACTGCTTTTATCAAATCTCCAACAAGGGTAAGTATAGCAGCCTTAGCCCCTAATGTTCTCAAAGCATTGGTGGTACCAGAACTTTTGCTACCATATTCCCTAATATCTATCTTATTAATCTTCCCAATAAAAAACCCTGTAGAAAAACAACCAAATAAATAGCCAAATAAAATACAAATAATTATTTTTACCAGCACTTATTCGTTCTCCTTTCGCTCCCTAATAATGAACTTCAATGAAGTTCCAGCAAATCCAAAGGCTTCTCTTATCTTATTTTCAAGATATCTTGTATACGAAAAATGCATTAATTTNTTNTCATTTACAAATATAACAAATGTCGGTGGNTTTACTGACACCTGGGTTATATAATATAGCCTTAATCTCTTACCCTTATCAGTAGGAGGCTGTTGAAGTGCTGTAGCTTCAGCCATAATTTCATTTAGTACGCCTGTTGCTATTCGCAGATTTTGATTTTGAATAACCACNTCAATAATTTCAAAAAGTCTATGAAGTCTTTGGCCTGTTTCTGCAGAGATAAATATTATTTCTGCATATGGAATAAAGGATAATACATTCCTTATATCCAATGTGTATTTTTTAACTGTATTGTTGTCCTTATTAACAAGGTCCCATTTGTTAACCGCTATAACTATACCCTTGCCACGGTCATGGGCAATACCTGCAATCTTTGCGTCTTGCTCTGTAACTCCTTCACTGGCATCAATTACAAGAACTACTATATCTGCTTTTTCCACAGCTGCTACTGTACGGATTATGCTAAAACGTTCTAGCTCTTCCTTAATCTTGCTCTTTCTTCTAAGACCAGCTGTGTCTATCAATATATATTCCTTATTATTTCTTTTTATGGGTGTATCTATGGCATCTCTTGTAGTACCAGCTACATCTGATACAATAACCCGGTTTTCTCCTAGCAACTTGTTTATTATGGAGGATTTACCAACATTGGGCTTGCCAACAATGGCAATACGAGGACGTTCGTCTTCTTCTTCAGTATCTGAAACATTATTAAAATGNTTTACTAGCTCATCAAGCATATCACCAAAGCCTAGCTTGGAGGATGCAGAAATCGGATGAGGCTCACCTATACCTAAATTATAAAACTCATATACATCAGGCATAAGATTTTCAAAATTGTCCACCTTATTAACCACTAGTAAGATAGGCTTATTACTACGCCTAAGCATATCTGCAACCTTTGAATCCGCATCAACAAGCCCTTGACGAACATCAACTAAAAACAAAATAACATCAGCTGTATCTATAGCAATTTCAGCTTGTTCACGCATATAGGTCAACATCTGATCCTTACTGTCTGGTTCAATTCCACCTGTATCTATCATTGTAAATTGTGTATTAAGCCATGTAACATCGGCATATATTCGGTCTCTTGTTACTCCTGGATAATCTTTAACAATAGATATCCTCTCTCCTGCCAGTGCATTAAATAATGTGGATTTACCCACATTTGGCCTACCGACTATGGCTACTATTGGTCTACTCATAATGTACTCCTATATATTAATGTGTCTTAAGTTATTAAATTGCTTATTAAATGTTTAATATAGCATCAATAAATGACTTCCCATCTGATTGTACAATACAGATTCTGGTTTGTAAAGTTCTTTCAATGTCCTGTATATTAAGATCATCTAGTAATACGCTTTCTCCATGTCGAAGAAGCGAATCCGGTAATAAGAGGGCCTTACCTAGCTCTTTCCTTTTAACTGGTTTATGATATCACCAGCAGTTAAAAGTCCAACAACAGTAATACTTTTCCCAAAAAACTCATTTTCTATTGTATATACATGAAGCTTTATATTGGGGTATTTTATCATAATATCCTTTGACAACTTAGATATATACTTGGAGGCTAGAACTCCTGTCACTATGGATAATTCCTTTGCCCTTCCATCACCAGAAAGCTCATTCATATAAGAATCAAACTCATCTATAAATGACCTAAGCATTCCTACCCCATTTTCTAACTGGGGATAACCTTCATATGAATCTTCCCTTGGAATAGAAAGACCTGCCTTAATATACCACTCATCACCTGCATAAATAAATCTTGTTTTATAATGGGTAAGAAAGATTCCTTGCCAACGATGTATAGTCTCTAGAACTTCTAAAGCATCCTCCTTAGTAAANTCCTCTAATAGGGTAAGCTTATCCCTATATTTTGAGATTCCTACTGGTACTACCGATATACTCTGCATCTCTGGAATATATGCAGACATATCATGTATAGTCTTTTCTAGCTCTTCCTTGTCATTCCATCCCTTACAAAGTACTATTTGCCCATTCATTGTTATACCCGCTTCCTTAAGCTTCTTGATTTTAGACAAAGCACTGCCGGCAAATCGGTTATTTAACATTTTACATCTCAGGTCTTCATTGCTTGTATGGATGGATATATTAATTGGAGATAGCTTGTAGAATATAATACGGTCTATTTCCTCATCACTTATATTAGTTAGTGTTATATAATTTCCCTGCAAAAAGGAAAGTCTAGCATCATCATCCTTAAAATAAAGGGTATCTCTCATGCCAGGTGGCATCTGGTCTATAAAGCAAAAGATGCATTTGTTTCTACATGACCGGTATGAATCCATAAGGCCTTCTTCAAATACTATGCCCAAATCATCGTCATAATCCTTCTCAATATCAAACTCCCATTCTTCTCCATTGGATTTTCTAATTACTATATTTAAAAATTCATCCTTAATTAGGTAATGGTAGTCAAAGACATCTTTAATTACAGTATCATTTATAGATATCAACTGGTCATCAGGAGTCAAACCCAGTTCCATTGCAATGCTTCCTGGTTCAACCTCTTTTATTATATGTGTTTTATTCTTCATATTAATATACCATTTTTCCTTATATTTGATTTATATTGTGAAATATATTTTCCTTAGCTAAAACCAATCCATCTAATCAAGCTTGATAATATATCAATTATCACTCCATTAGACCTAATAATTAATAGCAAGAAAGGCTGCAAGACTTCCTCTTTTTCCATTTGTCTTTCTATGGGAGAACAAAAGATCACTATTACAAGAGGTACACACCCCACTTACATGGATATTTTCTTCCATAAGGCCTGCCTCCATAAGTATTATACGGTTAGCTTCCCAAAGATCTAGTTGATATCTGCCTCTTTGGTTTTTATATAAGATATCTGAGCTCTTCTTATAAAAGGCATTTGTAAATTCATCAGCAAGCTCTTCTCCTACCTCATAGCAATCCTTACAAATAGATGGACCTATTACAGCTATTATATCTTTGGGATTACTAGCATAGGCTTTAGTCATTTCTATTATTGTATTATGTCCAATACGGTTTACTGTACCCTTCCATCCTGAATGTGATAGTCCTATAGCCTTGTTTTTCTTATCAACAAAAAATAAGGGTACACAGTCTGCATATTTTGTAACAAGAGTAATACCAGGTATATTTGTAATTAGTCCATCAACTTCCCAAAAATCTCTGGGCTTGGAATAACCCTTTCCCCTATCATTTTCTTCTACTCGGCGAACATTGGTCTTATGAACTTGGTCGGATACAACAAATGAATTAGGATCCACACCAAGGCTAGCTGCAATCCTAATATAGTTCTCCCTAACATTGTTTGGATCATCCTTATAAGAGGAGGAAGTAACTGTTAGATTTAATGATGAGAAAATCCCTGTACTGACACCTCCAAGCCTAGTGGAGAATCCATGAGTAATAAATGGAATATCAGACAAGGGAGGAAATTCAATATAAGGGACTTTACCTTGACGATTAATTCTTGCACTTGCACTATCTATAAATGTCATATTGTAACCTCTCTAGTAGATACCTTCAAAGGCATTTTTTATTAATGTAAATTTTTTATCTAATATAACTACTATATCAAAACGACAGGCTGTGTCAGCAGGTAACTTCTTAAAGCTTATATAGGATAAGGCCGTGCGACATATTCTTCTTATCTTTCTTGAATCCACCGCTTCAGAAGGAAATCCATAACCACTGTCAGAACGATATTTGACCTCAATAAAGCATAAATAGCCCTCTGACCTTCCTATTAAATCAATTTCCCCAAATCTACACCGATAATTCTTTTCTAAGATACTGTAGCCATTTTGCTTAAGAAACTCAGCTGCCCTAAGTTCGTACTTGCTTCCTAGCTCTCTCTTATTCACAGCCTTACCTCCGCTCTTAACTAAGCTTTCCCTTTATTTTATCCATTTTATCTACGAATACTAATATTTCAGCAACTAGTTCATATAGGTCAGGAGGAATATAGGATCCNAGCTCTAATCGAGATAAAGTGTTTGCCAAAGCTTCATCCTCATGAATTGGAATATCTCNTTGGTCTGCCTGTTCAATAATTTTCTCTGCNAAGTAACCCCTTCCGGTAGCAATAATCTTAGGNGCAGTATCCTGAGGATCATAGGATAAGGCTACTGCTGTTTTAGTTTTATTATTATCAATATTTTTTGAACTCATAATAGCCTCCCAAAATAAAGTCTTGGAATATAGTATCGGCTGGTTCTAAGCTTTTGACTAGATAAAATCAATCTTATCTTGACATATTATTTTATATATGATTCTTTATAAAACTCCTACGGTGAATTTGAGTAGGTCCAAGTCGATTTAATGCATCAAGATGTTGGGCTGACCCATAGCCTTTATTATCGACAAAACCATAGCCTGGGAATACCTTATCATAAGCAACCATAAACCTGTCTCTTGTTACTTTTGCCAATATACTAGCGGCTGCAATTGACATACTTTTTGCATCTCCCTTAATGACAGGAACCTGTTTTATAGATATATCAGGAATAGTTACAGCATCTATTAAGAGTATTTCTGGTTTGACTTTTAGATTATTGACTGCCTGCTTCATGGCCATAAAGGTTGCCTGAAGTATATTAACCTCATCTATTTTATGGGGTGGTATACTTCCTATACCAAAGGCTATAGCCCTATTAATAATTTCATCATAGAGTTCTTCCCGCTTGCTTTCTGATAGCTTTTTAGAATCATTTATATATAACAAATCACAGTCTTTGGGTAGAATAACTGCGGCAGCTACTACAGGACCTGCAAGTGGTCCCCTGCCCACCTCATCTATACCGCAAATATATGTATAATCTCCATGGCTTTGATCAAATTGTCTTAAGTCATCAATTCGTTTTACTTCTTTGTCATAATTATCAAGTTTTGACTGATACTGACAACAAATATTTTTAACCCCACTTCTCTCATCCATCTTATACTTTTCTATTAAAGCAGGTATATCATTTATATGAGCCTGCATAAATTCAAGCTTTACCTCAGCAATTTTCATCCTGGCTCTGCCCTTTTCCAGATTATCCAAACACATACACTTCCTTTTATATATTTTGTTTAAAAAATAAATTAATCCCTAAAAATATATAGGATTATTCTTGGGAAAATTCCAATGTTATATTACCCAAACGAACATTCCTAAAATCATCTAATAAAATCAAGGCTGCCCTGTCCAAATCAGGTTCTCCTCCCTTTAATAGGCAAGAACGCTTAATTGCAATTTGGTCTAGGACTGTTACAGTATCTACCAACTCTTCCATAATCTCTGGAGTCTCAATATCATAGCGTCTACTAATGGACTCGGGATAATGTTTTTTTAAAAATAGAATTAACTCCATGGCAAGCTCGGTCATCTGAATAATATTATCATTAATTGACCCTATAAATGCAAGTCTCATACCTGCAGCAGGATCCTGAAATTTTGGCCACAGTATACCTGGGGTATCAAGTAGCTCAATTTTATTACTTAGCCTAATCCACTGCTTTCCTTTTGTTACACCTGGTCTATTACCTGTCTTTGTAGAAGCTCTTCCTACAAAACTATTAATAAAGGTTGACTTTCCCACATTAGGTATTCCTACAACCATAGCTCGAACAGGCCTATTTATAATGCCACGCCTTCTATTTCTTTCTATTTTCTCTTCACAAGCCTTATAGACTATATCCTTAATCTGCTTTACCCCTTGTCCATTCTTGGAATTTACTAAAGCAACATAATATCCTTTGTCTTCAAAATGTTTCTTCCATAGTTCATTATGTTTTGGGTCTGCCATATCATATTTGTTTAATAGTATAACCCTAGATTTATTAGCCGCTAATGTATCTATTTCAGGATTCTTGCTAGATAAGGGGATTCTAGCATCAACTAATTCAATTATTACATCTATTAATTTAATGTTTTCCTGCATCATACGCTTGGCTTTTGCCATATGACCAGGATACCATTGAACATCCATTTTATACCTCTTTTCTAATCTTCTTGTCCTTTTAGGTTAAGCTTACTGATAAAATTAAAGGGGGATAAGCGTATAGCCGCTTTGCCGATAATTTCATCTCTAGTTATATTGCCAATACTAGCAAATCTACTGTCCTCACTATTATTTCTGTTGTCTCCTAGAACAAAATATTCATTATCCTCTAGACTTATTTCCTCTCCAGCAAGTCCATAATTTATCATAGGCTCTACTATACTATACTCTTCAATCATTTCACCATTTATATAAATGTTTCCATCCTTTATAAGAACAGTTTCTCCAGGTAATCCAATGATCCGTTTTATATTGTAGAAGCTATGTTCCTTTCCGCTTTGCTTAAAAACAATTACATCAAACCGCTTTGGATCTGATATACGGTAAGCAAACTTATTAATTATAATAGGATCATTTGCAGCTAGAGTGCTTTCCATGGAACTACCTATTACATTGGTTTTCTCAACACAATAATATACAATAATGTAGGCAAGAAATATAACTGCAGCAATCTGTGCCACCCATATAAAGACTTCAAGAAGTATTCTCTTTATACTTGGTTTATTACTTTCTCCTTCAAAATCAAAATCAAGTCCCACTTGCATTCACCTCTTCGCTGGATTATTTTAAATATATTGTACCATATTTTAACCCACTTGGACCAACTTTACTATAGTATGTTTAATGTTTTTTATATAATAGGACAAACTTTCCTATTATATAAAAAAGGGACTATACCTTACGTACGTCCCTTCTCCTATACTATCTTAATAATTCCTTAACCTTAGCCTTTTTACCAACTCTGTCNCGTAGGTAGAATAATTTTGCTCTTCTAACTTTACCACGTCTTTTAACTTCAATCCTGTCAATACTAGGACTATGAAGGGGCCAAGTCTTCTCAACACCTACACCACCTGAATTTTTCCTTACGGTAAAGGTTTCTCTAGAACTACCGTTTTGCCTCTTTATTACAGTGCCTTCAAACACCTGTAATCTTTCACGAGTACCCTCTTTAACTTTTGCATAAACCTGAACTGTATCACCAACATTAAAATCAGCAATATCTGTTCTTAGCTGTTCTGCTTCAATTTCTCTTATAATATCTTTCATTCTGTGACCTCCTATATTTAGATGTTCATAATACAAACTGTAACAGAGGACCATCCTTCTCACAATATCTAACTTTATCATATAAATATACAGAAAGCAAGTACTTTCTTTTCATAAACTATATATTATTCCATACAGCTATATAATAACAAAATTAACTATATACATCATAGTTTTTCTGAAATATCAATCCTGTAAGATATTCCCTTTCCTTTTCTGTAAGAACNGCATTTTCAAGTAAATCNGGACGTCTTTCATAAGTACGCATAATCGATTGCTCTCTCCTATAAGAATCAATCTTTGCATGATGACCAGAAAGTAATACCTCTGGAACTTTGCGACCCATAAATACTTCAGGTCGTGTATATTGAGGATATTCGAGTAAATTATCCTTAAAAGTTTCAAATTCTGAGGAAACATCGTTATTAAGTACACCGGGTATTAATCTGGAGATTGCGTCTATCATTACCATNGCAGGTAATTCTCCTCCGGTAAGAACATAATCACCTATGGAGATATTATCTGNAACTATCATCTCAATCACTCGTTCATCTATCCCTTCATAGTGACCACATAGAAAAATCAAATCCTCTTCANTGGAAAGCTNCTTTGCCATACTTTGGTTAAATACCTTTCCTTGTGGGGTGACATATATAACTCTTGGTTTTTTAAATGAATCTGGATTAGCTTTTGATGTTTTTATTTTATTAACTAGGTAGCTATAAGCTTTATATACTGGTTCTGCCTGTAAAACCATACCAGCTCCCCCTCCATAAGGATAGTCATCAACCCTCTTATGCTTATCCTGGGAGAAATCCCTAATATTCATAGCATTTAAAGAAATGAGGCCTTTTTCAATAGCCCTTCCTGTTATGCTAGTATTAATACCTAATTCAATCATTTCTGGAAACAATGTAAGTACATGAAATTTCATTTATTCTACCCAAGCTTTCTATAAAAACTCTATAATTTATATTAATCCATCCATTAGATGAACTATAATTTTTTTATTAGCTGTGTCAACTTTTAATATACATTCCTTTATTGAAGGCAATAATATTTCCTTATTATCCTTATTCTTAACAATGTAAACATCATTGGCTGCTGTTGTTAAAACCTCAGTTAGAACTCCTAACTTATCTCCATCCTCTGTAAATACTTCAGAATCAATAAGGTCATATATAAAGTATTCATCCTCTTCTAATTCTATGGCATTTTCCCTTGGAACCAAAAGATCCTTACCCTTGAATTTTTCAATATCATTAATATTATTAATGTCTTTAAATTTAAGTATTACTAGGTTTTTAAAATACTTAACCCCTTCTATCTCTAAATTTAAATATTCCTTACCAGTATCTAAAATAACATGTTCTAAGACCTCAAACCGATTAGGGTCATCAGTAGTTGGAAAGACCTTAACCTCTCCTTTAATACCATGGGTTGTTGTAATTACACCTACTCTTAGATAATTATCCATTGCATTTTCCTTTTTCATATTTATTTGTCCTAAGACCTTTTTAGTATTTTCCTATTTGATTATATGTTCTATTATAAAAATATGCAAGTCCATGTATGGGAAGTGCATCATCCAATCTTATTCTTTTTGCCATGTGGTTTTTTACTGGTCCCTATATTCTATAAGACAAGAAAAGGAAGCCAATTTTAGCTCCCTTTAATCTTTTTTATACAAAGGATTATTGCATTATTTCAACAANTACCTTTTTGTCATCCTTAGTTGCGGCTGCTTTTACTACGGTACGTATGGATTTTGCAATACGGCCTTGTTTGCCAATCACCTTCCCCATATCATCGGAAGCCACCTTAAGTTCAACAATGATGGATTTATCTGTTTCTCTCTCCGTAACAACAACCTCATCGGGATGATCTACGAGTGATTTAGCAATTACCTCAACTAATTCTTTCATACCAGCCTCCATGCTGCATTATGCAGCTTAACAAACAAGCAAAAGCTCACTAGAGAGCTTTTATCCGATTGAATATGTTTCTATCAACCTAAATTGATATTACAATGTGTTAAATTAGGTTGATTACAGTATACCAGCATTCTTGAAAATCTTACCGACAGTATCTGTTGGCTGAGCACCATTAGCTATCCACTTCTTTGCTGCTTCCTCATTTACATTAAAAGCGCTTGGGTTCTGAGTAGGGTCATAAGTACCAATTTCCTCTATAAACCTACCATCTCTAGGTGTTCTAGAATCAGAAACGACAATTCTATAGAAAGGAGATTTCTTTTTTCCCATTCTCTTTAATCTGATTTTAACTGCCATATCTTCACCTCCTTAAATAAAATGATTATATTGAAGTGTTATCAGGTGTATTTATCTACATCGAATAACAAAACAAAAACTTATTATAGTCCAAAGGGCAACTTAAACCTAGATCGTTTACCCTTACCGCCCATCATACCGGACATCTGTTTCATCATTTTTTTGGACTGTTCAAATTGCTTAACCAAGGCATTTACTTCAGATATATTAACACCTGCACCGGCAGCAATCCTTTTTTTACGGGAAAGGTTAATAATATCTGGATTAGACCGTTCTTTCTTGGTCATAGAATGTATAATAGCCTCAGTCCTATTTATTTGCTTTTCATCTATCTCTACATCCTTAAGCTGTCTACCCATTCCTGGTAGCATGCTTAACATATCAGATATACCGCCCATCTTTTTTATCTGATTCATTTGTTCTAGAAAATCATTAAAATCAAACTCAGCTTTTTTGATTTTTCGCTCCATCTCCCGAGCTTTATCTTCATCAAATTGGGCCTGGGCCTTATCNATTAGGGTAAGTATATCTCCCATACCCAGAATTCTTGATGCCATACGNTCAGGATAAAAAGGTTCTAAATCCGAAAGTCTTTCACCCATACCAGCATAAAGGATAGGTCTGCCTGTTACAGCACGGATAGATAGGGCAGCACCACCTCTTGTATCACCATCTAGCTTAGTTAATATGACTCCATCTATTCCCAGTTTATCATTAAAATTCTGTGATACATTAACTGCATCCTGTCCTGTCATAGCATCTACGACTAGGATTGTCTGGTGTACCTTAAGGTCTGATTTGATTTCTTCTAATTCTTCCATCATGCCTTCATCTACATGAAGCCGTCCTGCTGTATCCAAAATAACAACATTATATTCATTTTTGCTAGCATGTTCTACTGCAGCTTTTGCTATATTTAAAGGCTTGTGCTTATCTCCCATGGAGAAGACACTAACACCCTGTTTTTCTCCGTTAATTTTTAATTGGTCGATAGCTGCTGGTCTATAGACGTCACAGGCCACAAGCAATGGCTTTCTTCCCTTAGACTTTAACTTACCTGCAAGCTTTGCTACGGTGGTAGTCTTACCTGCACCCTGAAGACCACACATCATTATCACAGTAACTTCATTAGCTGGCATTAAGTTCAATTCTACAGCAGTAGAGCCGAGTAAATTAACCATCTCTTCATTAACTATCTTTATAACCATCTGACCAGGAGTTAGACTAGTTAGAACATCCTGCCCTATGGCTCTTTCCTGTACAGTAGCTACAAAGTTTTTAACAACCCTAAAATTGACATCTGCTTCAAGCAAAGCCATCTTAACTTCTCTAAGTGCAGCTTTAACATCTGCTTCGGTTAAACGGCCTTTTCCTTTTAGGCCTTTAAAAATATTTTGAAGTTTCTCTGATAGATTATCAAATGCCATATCATAGCTCCTTTAATATATCATCTGCCAATGTTTCAATTTCCTGTATCCTAGCTATATCCCCTGACTCAGATATGTCATTGCAAAGCCCTAATATATCACCAAGCTTATGCTTAATAGAGGTAAACCTCTCTACAAGGGATAACTTATCTTCATAGTCCTTTAACTCCTGCGTGCATCTTTTAACGATATCATGGACCCCCTGCCGACTTATACTTAAGTCATCGGCTATTTCACTTAATGATAAGTCATTCAATATATAATCCTCAAATATCCGCTTTTTATGGCTTGTAAACAAGTCTCCATAAAAATCATATAACATGGATAAATAAATCAATTCGTCTAATTTCTGCATTTGGGAACCAGAATCTATCATAAAAACACCACCTGTAAAGTATTTTTCTTTACAGGTGGTAGTATATATTATTATTATCCTCTTGTCAAGTAAAAAAATTGACAGCTGGAATTTTATACAGGATAGGCCTTGTTTAATGAGTCGCCCTCTTTAACATCTACTCCTGTTTTCTGTGCCTGACGATATTTAAAATAGTCCATAGCTACTTGAGGGAACAAGGCATAGGATAATACGTCCTCATCCTGCTCCTTCCATTCTGCTATTTCAGCCTCAATCTTCTCAAGCTCAGGCTCGATCAAATCAGCAGGTCTGCAAGTAATAGGCTTATCATCTCCTATAACCTTTTTTTGAATCTCAGGATTAAAGGGTTTTGCAGTCTGACCATATTGTCCTAGTAGAAGTGCCTTAGATTCCTTTGTAACCATCTTATAGCGTTCACCAGAAAGTACATTTAATACTGCCTGGGTACCTACAATCTGGCTAGAAGGTGTAACAAGTGGTGGCTCACCAAAGTCCTTACGCACTCTAGGTATCTCTTCAAGAACCTCATAGTATCTATCTTCTGCCTTTTGCTCCTTAAGTTGAGAAACTAGGTTTGATAGCATTCCACCTGGTACCTGATATAAAAGAGTTTTAATATCAACACCCATAACCTTTGGATTAAGTAAGCCTGAATCTAGGGATTTATCCCTGATAGGACGGAAATAATCCGCTATTTCTGCCAGTAGATTTTGGTCAAAGCCTGTATCATAAGGTGTTCCCTTAAAGGTTTCAACAAGGACCTCTGTAGCTGGCTGGCTAGTTCCCATAGCAAATGGTGACATAGCCGTATCTATTATATCACAGCCTGCCTCAATTGCCTTCATATAAGTCATAGCTGCCACACCACTGGTATAGTGAGTGTGAAGATTAATAGGTATGTTAACAGCATTCTTAAGAGCAGTTACCAACTCTGTAGCTGCATAAGGAACTAATAAACCTGCCATATCCTTAATACATATGGAGGATGCNCCAAGAGATTCAATAGCCTTTGCCATCTTTACGTAATAATCTATGGTGTAAGCATCTCCTAAGGTATAGCTTATNGCTATTTGTGCATGGCCATTTTCTTTATTCGTAGCCTTAACTGTACTTTCTAAATTCCTAATATCATTTAAAGCATCGAATATACGAATTATATCTATACCATTTGCTAAGGACTTTTGAACAAAATATTCAACTACATCATCAGCATAATGACGGTATCCTANTATGTTCTGTCCTCTAAATAGCATCTGAAGCTTTGTNTTTTTAAATCCATCTCTAATNTTTCTTAATCTATCCCATGGATCTTCCTTAAGGAAACGTAAGGAAGCATCAAAGGTAGCTCCACCCCAACATTCAACGGAATGATAGCCCACTTTATCCATTTTTTCGATTACAGGAAGCATCTCTTCTGTTGACATTCTTGTAGCAATCAAGGACTGATGTGCGTCACGAAGGATGGTTTCTGTTATTTTAACCGGTCTTTTTGCTTGTTCAGCCATTCATTTACCTCCTGTTTATTATACTTGTATTTGAATCAATATATTGTCTAACCAAAAACTGCTAAGAATACACCTGCTGCTACTGCGGTGCCAATAACACCTGCCACATTGGGACCCATGGCATGCATAAGTAAGAAATTCGTAGGATCTGATTCTGCTCCTACCTTTTGGGAAACCCTAGCTGCCATAGGAACGGCAGATACTCCAGCAGAGCCAATTAAAGGATTTATCTTTCCTCCACTAAGCTTACACATCAATTTACCAAATAAAACACCGCTAGCTGTTCCAAATACAAAGGCTATAAGACCTAGACCAACAATTTTTAAAGTTGATAACTTTAGGAATGCTTCTGCACTTGTGGTTGCACCTACTGACGTTCCAAGAAGTATAACAACAATATACATTAAGGCATTGGATGAAACATCTGTTAATTGACG
>JGI24711J26586_10001076_pt1 | contig 21226 bp, 17 predicted proteins | sample BioPla3DNA1_FD_26586 | JGI IMG/M metagenome (IMG submission 26586)
TGTGGACGGCGACCTTGATCCCTGTCGCCTGTGAGAGGCTATCCACGAGATCCCAGGCCTCCCAAGCCGGTTCGCAGGTGATGTACGCAAGGCCCATTTCCTTTGCGAACGCGAATTCTTTTTCCCACTCCGTCGGGTCGTCGGTCATAAAGACCCCGGTTCCCACGATCTGGACATCTTTCGAGGCGGCCAGATCGAGAATTTCCTGTCGGGTCCGGGCGTCCATCGCATGTCCGAAGACCTGGTCTCCCCACTTTTCGCCCAACCTGTGGCCCGGGTAGACTTCAATGTACTTGACGCCGCATTCCGCGGTTTTGGACAGGGCCTCTTCCAAAGTGAAGGTATGGAAGGTGTAGGACTGCATTGCGAGTTCCCAGCCCTGCTTTTGGGCTTTCGTCTGTTTCGGGCCGCAGGCTCCTGCGACGCATGCCGCCGCGAGCAGTGCGGCAGCCAGCAGATAGGTTTTCATATTCATTTTCATTATTCAGCAGGCATGTCAGGAAGGGTGAACCCATTGTGATACGTGTGCTTGACCCATTCTTCGGCCATTTGTTTCGCGTTGAATTCCGCATAGCGCCGGTCGAAGCGCGGATCTCCGTCGATCACTTGGAAATCGTCGTAATTGACGATCTGGAAGACTTCCGTGTCGGAAATGTTCGTGAAGCGCATATTCTCCCCGTCCCATTTCAGCTCGCGGTGCAGCCCGGTCGGGCCGGAGAGCCGAACGGCCAGCACGCCCATGTTTACCATTTCGGTGAACGGGCCCGAGAACTGGAAGTTCGAGGAAGCTTCGATCCGGTTGTCGGGATCTTCCTTGCAGGCGCGGATCCAGTCCTGTTCGTGGGCATCCGTGTCCCAGACGTTGCCCGTGAAGCCCGGCACCCTGCGCAGGACGGGGTCTGGCTGTTTGAAGAATTGCATGTCGCTTCTCGGCAGCAGCGTGGGGTTCATGCCGTAACATCCGGTCATGATCTTGCCTTTCGTGCCGATGAAGATGATTCCTCCGTTGCTGTCGCCCATCATTTCCCCGTCAGCGAGTTCTTCCGGACGGGGCGGCAGCAGCCCGCCGTCGTACCAGACCACCTTCAGGGCCGGCATCTTGACATTGCCCTTCGGCGCCCGTTCGGGGAATTGATAGGTAATCATTTCCGCATGAGGAGCGGAATACAAGTTGCTCAAGGTCGAACTGGCGGAAACGCTGGACGGATGGCCCGGATCGAGGGCCCAGATCATCGGATCCATGATGTGGAGGGCCATGTCGCCCAGCGCGCCGGTTCCGAAATCATAGAATCCTCTCCAGTTCCATGGGGTATAGGCAGGATCGTAGGGACGCATCTCGGCGGGACCGATGAAGAGATCCCAGCCCAGTGTTTCGGGGCATTTCGCCGTGCCGGGCGGTTGCATCAATCCTTGCGGCCAGATGGGTCTATCCGTCCAGCAATGCACTTCGTAGACGTCTCCGATGACACCGGACCAGATCCATTCCGCGACTTGCCTGCAATAGTCGAACGAGTTGCCCTGATTACCCATCTGGGTAGCCACCTTGTATTTCTTCGCCAGCTTTGTCAGCAAACGCGCCTCGTACACGGAGTGGGTCAAGGGCTTCTGGACATAGACGTGCTTGCCGAGGGTCATGGCGTTGGCCGCGATGACCGCATGTGTGTGGTCCGGGGTGGCGATCAGTATGGCGTCAATGTCCTTTCCCATTTCATCCAGCATCACACGCCAATCCTTGAATTGTTTCGCGTCCGGAAAATCCTGGAATGTCTTCAATGCGTAGTCCCAGTCTACGTCGCACAAGGCAACGATGTTTTCCGTTTTCATATTCTGCAGGTTGCGTCTTCCGACGCCGCCGATCCCGATGCCGGCGATGTTGAGCCGGTCGCTGGGCGCGACGTGCCCCAAAGTCTTTCCGAACACCCGGCTCGGCAGAATGGTAAAGGCCATCGCCCCGGCGATCCCGGCCGCGCTTCCTTTGATGAAATCTCTTCTGGTTACTGTTTTCATGATATTGTGTAATGGTTAAAACTGTATGCGTTCCTCTTGACAAAGATAATCTTTAATCTTGATAATAAATAGAATTTAAATAAAATGCCTAATTATTAAAATTATTTACTAAATTAGCCCTTGAATATAAATTTATACTTCTATGCTCACAGGCATTGATTTCAAGGAGATGAGCGCGCGTTACCGCTCGGAGTTGTTGAACCAGGTGCTTCCGTTCTGGTTGGAAAAGTCCCAAGACAAGGACTACGGTGGCTATTTCAGCTGTCTGGCACGTGACGGAAGCGTCTATGACACGGACAAATTCGTTTGGCTGCAAGGACGGGAAGTGTGGGTGTTCGCGATGCTGTACAACAAGCTCGAGAAGAACGAAGAGTGGCTGGCGTGCGCGGAGCAGGGAGCCCGGTTTCTGGCCGAGCACGGCTACACGGGCGATTATGACTTCTATTTTTCTTTGACGCGCGAGGGGAAGCCCCTCGTTCAGCCGTATAATATCTTCTCCAACACGTTCGCGTGCATGGGTTTCGCCCAGCTTGCGGAAGCGACCGGAAAGGAGGAATACGCGCACTTGGCCCGGGAAACGTTCCGCAGGATTCTGGAGCGGCGGTCGAATCCCAAGGGAAAATGGTCCAAGGCTGTTCCGGGAACACGTCCCATGAAGGACTTCGCCCTTCCGATGATCATCTGCAACATGGCGTTGGAGGTCGAGCGCATCATCGACGACAACGCCCTCATGGAACAGACGATCGAGGAATGTCTGCATGAGGTATTGGAAGTTTTCTACCAACCGTCGATCGGCGTGATGGTGGAAAACGTCTCTTCGGTCGACAATTCCCTGCTCGACTGCTTTGAAGGACGGGAAATCAACCCCGGGCATGATCTGGAAGCGCTTTGGTTCCTGGAGAATCTCGGCGTGCGGCGGGGGGATCCGGCGCTCGTCCGGAAGGCTGTGGACATCTCGCTACGGGTAATTGAATATGGATGGGACCGGGAATATGGGGGCATTTTCTACTTTCTGGACCGGTTGGGCCATCCCTTGCAGAAACTCGAGTGGGATCAGAAGCTCTGGTGGGTACACATCGAAGCGGCCATCGCCATGCTGAAGGGGTATCATCTGACGGGCAACGAAAAATGTCTCGACTGGTTCCTGAAACTGGACGAATACATGTGGAAGCGCTTCAAGGATCCGGAGTATCCCGAGTGGTTCGGTTACCTGAACCGCCGGGGTGAGGTGTTGCTTCCGCTGAAGGGCGGAAAGTGGAAGGGCTGTTTCCATGTGCCCCGGGGGCTGTACCAGATCGGAACGATGTTGGAAGAACTGTCAAAATAACACCGCGAGCATCTATTTAACTTACCTCTGATAAAAAATCCTGTCAAGAGTTTTCTGACGTTGTTGATCGGGAAACTCAGCGCATGTCGCGCTCTTGGGCATACAACTCTTCGTCCGCAGGGAGAATCCAGAATATTTTTTCTTACATTTGTGCGTTCAAAAAGGATTGACCATGTTTCGGAAACTTGTGCACCGGATCAAAAGCTTCAAGTTGTCTTTGAGAGCGAAGCTTACCCTGAGCCTTTGCGCGATCGCAGTGGCCCTGCTCGTTTCCTGCGTCATCTCCATTCTGGAATACAGCCGGATGAGCGACTATGTTTCCGAACTGATCGCTGAGGACATCAAGCGCATCAACCTCGCCCGGCAGCTTGGCGAAGCGAGCAATGCTTACAACCTGGACATCCTGGCTGTCGTGGGTGAGGAGTCCATCGGCCGGCTTCCGCATTTCGACCAGCAAGCCTTCATCAACCACTGCGATTCCCTGAAGATGTCCCTGACCTCCATCGGCGCGCGGCAGCTTGCGGATTCGGTCGTCTATTCCTATTCCGCTTATATGCTGACCTCGCTGGAGTTGCGTAACGTGTTGCTTTCCGACTTCATCGACACCCGGAGCTGGTACTTCCAGCGGCTTCAGCCCCGCTTCAACCGGCTTGCGAGCGACATCGAAGCGCTGAACAATGCCGTCTATCAAGACTTGAAACAAAATTCGGAGACCTTCCAGCAAGGGTTCTACCGGAGCATCATTCCCGGGATGGTCGCGGTCGGGGTCGGACTGCTCCTCATCCTGATGCTGCTGTTCTTCCTGCTGGTCTATTATGTCAACCCGTTGTACAAAATGCTGTCCGGCCTGGATCACTACCGGGCCTATAATAAGAAATACAATTACGATTTTGAAGGGGACGACCAGCTGAAGGAACTGAACGCCGGCATCAGGCAACTCGTCGGAGAGAACCAGCAGCTACAGAAGCGTCTCTCGGATCTTCGCGACAAGCAAAGCGCCAACAAAACGAATTCCGGAACATGAATGTCAAGGCCATATCCCGCCATGTGGGCGCCTCCTTGCTGGTGAACGCCCTGTTCATGTTCTTTTCCATCCTGGTTTCGCTTGTGAACGGGCATGACAGCGCGCTGGCTGCCCTGTTCATCAGTTTTACCATCACGCTTACCGTCGGTGTGTTTCCGTTCATTTTCGTGCGGAAGGCCGCCGGAATCTCGATGGCGGAAGGTTATGTGATCATTGTGCTGGCCTGGCTTCTTTCGTTCATTTTCGGTATGCTGCCATATGCGCTCTGGGGCGGACCATTCACGGTTATCAACGCATGGTTCGAGAGCGTTTCCGGATACACCACCACCGGCGCGACCATCCTTGAAAACGTCGAAGGGCTCCCGGACAGCCTTCTGTTCTGGCGGTCTTCCACCCATTTTATCGGAGGCTTGGGGGTCGTGGTTTTTCTACTCTTGCTCATCCCGAGCGCGAGTCAGACGAAACTCAGGCTTTCCAGTCTGGAAATCTCATCCCTATCGAAGAGCGGCTACAAGTCCAGGGCCAGGAAGACCGTCTCCATCTTCACGAATGTGTATATAGGCCTCGTGCTTTCGGCCTTTCTGTGCTACTGGATCGCGGGCATGACGCCTTTTGACGCGATCTGCCACGCCATGAGCGTGGCGGCCACGGGTGGATTCAGCACCCGCAACCTGTCGATCGCCTCCTTCCAATCCCTTCCGATCACCTTGATTACGATGGTGTACATGGTGCTCGCATCCATGCATTTCGGCCTCATCTTCCTTGCCCTCGTCCGCCGTTCCCTCAAACCCCTGAACAACGAAGTCCTCAAGTTCTATCTTTGGGGCTTGGTTGTCGGGAGCCTGCTGGTGGGCATAACCCTGAAGGCGGAGGGGGTGGAACAGAATTGGGGGCACGCGCTGCTGAACGGATCCTTCCACATCATCAGCTACGCCTCTACGACCGGTTTCGCAATCGCCGACAACAGCGCCTGGCCGTACCTTGCCTCTGTCCTCTTGATATTTTTCGGTATCCGATGCGGAATGGCCGGCTCGACGACGGGAGGAGTCAAGTCTGACCGGGTTCTCCTCTTCTACAAACAGATCGGGTACTATCTGAAACATGCCCTGTATCCGTCCTCCATCAATGAGGTTCGGCTAAACGGACGTGTTGTCAAGCAGGAGGATGTGGCTCCCCATATTCTTTTTGTCTCCCTGTTTCTAGTCGTAATGATGCTTTCCTTCCTGATTTGCCTCATTCTCGGGGTCGACAACCGGAATGCCTTTATCGGCACGATCTCGTGTCTGAGCAACGTGGGCCCTTCCGTCGGGGCGCTGGGCACTTTCGGCAACTACAACATCGAGCCGGCGGCGGCGAAATTTATGTATACGCTGAACATGTTCCTGGGACGCGTGGAGATCTATCCCGTATTTGCGGTCGTCTCGATGATTTTCGGGAGAAAGCCGATCTTGCGATGATGGGCGCGGGGGATTTTTACTATGCGAGATTCAGGGATTGTTTCAACTATGAACTGACATCCGACCAGGACCGCCTGCTCCGGGAGATCGCGGACTTCATCGCCTGCGACGACGCCGATATCCTGGTGGTCAACGGATATGCCGGAACCGGCAAGACAACCGCCATCGCCGCGGTGATCGACGGGCTGAATGACTTGCGTCCGGTTCAGAACCCCGACAAGCCGGATCGGAAGGAGGAGATCTGCCTGCTGATGGCCCCGACCGGTCGGGCTGCGAAAGTCCTTTCTTCCTATGCCCGCAAACCCGCTTCCACCATCCACAAGAGTATCTACCGGCAGAAATCCGTGGGAGCCGACGGGTTCGGACAGTTTTCGCTGGCTCCGAACAAACTGTCCCACAAACTTTTCATCGTGGACGAGGTGTCCCTGATCGGCATCGATGCGGGATCGTCCGCCTCGACGGCTCAGTTCGGCACCGGCGACTTGCTCCGCGACCTCGTAGAATTTGTCCGGAACGGCAACGACTGTCGTCTGATCCTGATCGGCGACTCCGCTCAACTTCCTCCGGTCGGGCTGGATGCCTCGCCCGCGCTTTCCCGTGAATATATGGACGGCTTCGGCGGGGTACGCTACGCTTCCCTGACCGAAGTGGTTCGTCAGCAGAAGACATCCGGGATTCTCTGGAATGCCACGCGGCTCCGGAAGCGAATCGCCTCCGATTCCGCCGGCACCGAGATTATCCCGGCTGACCGGCTCGGTCTCCGGACGGACGGCTTCGACGACGTGGTACGCATTACCGGCGGGGAACTCTTGGATGCCCTCAACTCCGCCTATTTTTCGGAATATTCCAAAGACGATGCAGTGGTGCTCTGCCGTTCGAACAAGCGGGCGAACCGGTACAATGCCGGCATACGCGCCCAGATCTTCTACAATGAGGAACAACTCGTGCGGGGAGAGAAGCTGATGATCGTGAAGAACTGCTATCAGTTCTTGGAGCATGTGCCGGAACTGGACTACATCGCCAACGGGGACATAGCCAACCTGGTGTCGATCCGCAACCACGAGGAGCGATACGGACTCCATTTCGCGGAAGCGCGGCTTTCATTCCCGGATTACAACGACGTCGAAGTGGTGGCGAAAGTTTGTCTGGATACGCTTGAATCCGAGGCGGCTTCCTTGACCTACGAGCAACAGAACCAACTTTACAACGGGGTGATGGAAGATTATTCCGACCTGAAGACGAAACGGAAACGCTACGCCGCGGTGCGGGAAGACCTTTTCTACAACGCCTTGCAGCTCAAATACGCAAACGCGATCACCTGCCACAAGAGCCAGGGCGGGCAGTGGAGTTGCGTCTTCATCGACAATCCGTTCTGGCGGGACGAATTGACCCTCGACGACTTGAAATGGCTCTACACGGCGCTTACCCGCGCGGTCGACAAGGTGTATCTCGTGAACTTTAAAGATGAATATTTCCAATGATTCGGAAAACTGCTGTCAGGGCGCTCTGTCCATTCTCGCATCCTGCGCCTCTTCGAGGCTTGTCTGCTGCGGCTGAGGTCGCGCCCATGCCACAGTTTCCCGAATCATCATAATATAAATTGATATGAAGCGATTGATATTCATGGCGGCGATGCTGCTGATCGGAGCGCAGCTCCCTGCGTGGGAACGCGTCAATGAAACCTATTCTCCGGACTCTTCCCGGGTAGCCTTTACCCGCGCGAACAACCTCTGGATCGCGGACGTCGCCACCGGAACGGAAACGCAGCTGACCTTCGACGGCAGCGAGGTGATCCTGAACGGTTACGCATCTTGGGTCTATTACGAGGAAATCCTGGGCCGACAGACGCGGTACAAGGCATTCTGGTGGTCTCCGGACTCGGAGAAGATTGCTTTCTATCGTTTTGACAACACGGAGGTCCCAATCTTCCCGATCTATTCTCCGTACGCCGACGACGAGGATCGCTCCGGCATGCAGTGGAACTATTCTCAGAATGCCGGAGCGGCGGTTCCCCTTGCCGGGATTTCCCCGACCGGCGGATCCGTACGGATGACGCGGTTTCCCAAGTGCGGCGATCCGAATCCGAAAGTCCGCATCGGGATCGCGCGGGTCGCCGGAGAGCCCGCAGTCGTCTGGGCCGACTTTGACGAGGATCAGGACCAATACTTCGGAACGCCCTTTTGGGGAGCGGACAGCCGCGCTTTCTTCGTACAGCGCGAACCCCGTGTCCAGAATACCCTGGACGTTTACGCCGTCTCGCCCGAAGACGGATCCAAGTCTCACATCTACCATGAAACCTACAAGACCTGGCTGGATTGGATCAAGGGTATGCATTTCGGAGAGAAAGGCCTGTACATGGTCCGCTCCTTCGAGACGGGGTGGCAGCAGATTTATTATCTGTCCTATGACGGAAGCATCTTGAAGCGGTTGACGGACGGGGAAAACTGGCGGGTGACCATCCAGAAGGTCGAGGAGGGCAAGGCGGTGCTTTCCCGGACATTCGACGGCTCCAAGGCGACCCTCTATTTCACCGCGGAGCGCGACCGGAATCATATCCGGACCGGGCTTTACAAGGTGCTGGACGGCAAGATCACCCCGCTCACCGATCCGGCGCTGGGTGTTTCCCGGGTGACATTCGCGCCGGACGGTAAGACTTGCACGGCCGTGCTGAGCAACTTCACGACTCCCTTCCAGACCTGGGAAATCGATCTGAAAAAGCCCGACCGTTCCCGGAAAATCGATGACTCGGCCCCGGCGGACTACCGTGCAGCCGACTATGCCCTGCCGCAACTCGTCACCATGACCACTTCGGACGGACTGGAACTGCCGGCGTTCATCGTGTATCCGAAGGACTTCGATTCCACGAAACAATACCCCGTCCACATGGATCTGTACGGCGGTCCGGACTCGCCGCAGGTCCGGGATGTCTTCAAGGGGTTGAACACCTACGACTGGTATGCCGAGCATGGAATCATCGAGATTACGGCGGATTGCCGAGCGGCCGGACACAATGGCCGGGCTGGATTGGACATGATCTACAGAAAACTCGGTGAGCTCGAGGTCCGCGATTTCGTGGAATGGGCGGGCTGGCTCAAAGCCCTTCCTTATGTCCGGGGTGACAAGATCGGCGTGGAGGGATATTCCTTCGGCGGCACGATGACCGCCCTGCTGCTGCTCAACCACTCCGATGCTTTCCACTATGGAATCGGCAGCGCGGGTGTCTACGATTGGCAATTGTACGACACGCATTATACGGAGCGTTTTATGGATACACCCCGGAACAATCCGGAAGGCTATTCCCGGACCAGTGTCATCGCGCATGCGAAGAACTATCCGGTGACCGAAGCGAACTGCGACGGTTCCGTAATGCTGAAGCTCACGCACGGTACCGGCGACGACAACGTGCATTTCCAGAATTCACTGAAACTCTTTGACGCCTTGCAGAAGGAGGGGAAGAAGTTCGAACTGATGATCTATCCCGACGGCATGCACGGTTACCGCGGCTATCAGGGCACGCACTTCGATAGTTCCAACAAGGCCTTCTGGCTCAAGTATCTGAAACCGGCGGAATAGCCGGTTCTCCAAAACATTCGCATATTTGTCCGTGATGAAAAGGACATCCGCATCGGTCGCTGACGCGCAGGAAGTTACGTACAGCCCTATGATACCCGGTCTCCGCCCTTACAGCGTGGACGGGCAGGTCATGAGCCGCGCCGAGAAGGATTCGGTCCGGATGGTGATGGAATTGCTGGAGTGCCGGGACTATTCCCGTTTGTACCTTTGTTTGGGCGTCCCTGCCGGAGAAATCAACAAATGGATCCGCGGGTTTCTTCATGAAAATATTTTTACTTAATTTTGCTTCCTAAATGAACCAAACCTACATTTTATGAAAAAGTTTGTGACACTGGTCGCGTTTCTCTTCGTGGCCGTTTCAGCATTTTCCCAAGATCTCATCACCTCACCACCCGCGCGGGAGAGGACATCGAAGCCGAGGTGATCGAGGTCGGTCCTGACTATGTTCGCTACCTGAAAGTGACCCAACCGGAAGGCCCCGTGTTCATCATGCCTGTTTCCGACATTCTGATGATCCGGTACGAGAACGGCGAGAAAAGTATTTTCGCGGACGTCGAGCCCCGGAATGCCCGCGGTGAAGTCCGACCCGGCATGAAGTATCGCGAGTACAAGGATCTATACAACCCCAGATTCTATCGTCCCGAGCCCCGGGATCCGTACAGCCGGGGTTGGGCCGCCGTAGGCTCGGTCTTTATTACCGGTCTGGGGCAGGGAATCGACGGGGAATGGCTACGCGGCCTGGCCTTCTTCGGAGGTGCCGTTGCTTGCAATGCGCTGGCGTGGTCAACAGCGAATTACTATTCTTCGGAAGGGTACACCCGGATCGAATTCACGGGTGTCTCCGGTCTTGCCTCTCTTGCCTCCCTCGGTATCTACGTCTGGAGCATCGTGGATGCCGTCCGGGTCGCCAAGATCAAGAATATGTATTTTCAAGACATCCACGGCCGGCGCGCCATGCTGGATTTCAAGGTGGAACCCTTCGTGGCCTCCACTCCGGTCAGCATCTCGGATTCCCGGCCGGTCGCGGGATTGGCTTTCCGTCTGAATTTCTAAGGCAGCCGGTCGCAGACCAGCAGAACCTTTTCCGCAGGGGCGGAGGTAAAGTCGACGCGTGTCCCGAAGAGGTGGACTCCGCCGCCGGAGACAACGTCTATCCGCTTCGCCAGTTCCTCGCTGGACATCGGAATGTTCCGGGCCGAGACGTCCGCCTGCGGAAAACGTTTCCCGATCTCCTTGATTGTCCGCTTGTTCAGCGGAGATATTTCCTTGATTACGAATAGGTTTCCGAAGCGTGAAAGCGCTTCGGACGGTGTTTCGGCAATGTACAGATGGGTGTGACGGCCGAGTTTGACGAGTCCGAACCGATTGCCGAGACTGTTGAACATACCCGCCTTCAGCAAGGCTTTGCCCGGCTCGAACAGGTAGCCCTTCAAATCGGTCCGATCGGCCGGCAGGCGGCACGCGGCCTGACTTTCTTCAGCGGGATCAAAAGTCATTGTATTCCCGGATTCCGAGCAGACGAGCGACAGAGATCCGGCATATTCCCGGTCCAGTCGGAAAAGGAGTTCCTTGCATTCCCCGCTGTTTGCAACGACATGGATTTCCCGGACGGGATTGCCGCCGGTTTCGGCCGCCGTTTCGAATTGGTTCAGGAGGCGGGTGATGTCCGCCATGGGGGAGAGTTTCAGCAGGACGTTCCGGCAGGTGGAGAGTAGTTCCGGAAGTAACTTCAGCACGTCCGGGACGCAGTCTTCCAGCCGGAAGACTTTCCGGCTGTCCGAGGCGCGCCGTCCCGGATCGAGGAAGAGAAGATCCGCATCGAAACCGTCCAGTGTTTCCGCCAGATTCCCCGGCAGGAGTTCCCGGTTCACGATCTGGATATTCCGGGCGCCCAGCATCTTGAAATTGTGTTTGGCGGCAGCCGCCAGCAGCGGATTCATCTCGTTGTACAGTACCTCTCCGGCAATCTGTCCGAAGGCCAGGGCGTCCACGCCGAGTCCGCCTGTCAGGTCCGCGATCCGCGGCTTCCGCCCCGGTTCCGGAAAGATCGAAGCTGCCAGCCGAGCCTTGTACCGGGCTGTCTGCTCGGAACTGCACTGTTCCGCGGAGAGGGGCAGGGGATAGACGAGTCGAGGGCAGGCGGACCAGGAAGGCAGTTTTCTGCGGATCCGGCGCCGTACTGCCAGCGTGTTCACGGCCAGATCCCGCGGGGAGATCCGTCCTTCCAGCTCCGAAAGTTCCCCCGGCAGTTCCGGCCAGGAACGCCGCGAAAGCAGCAGGCGGGCGGGATCTGCCTCTGCTTGTCTCTCAAGAAATGTCCAGAAATCACCCATCGCCGCAAAATTAATCATATTATCCGGGGAATTTTGTATATTTGTTTAATTGCGTGGAATCGTTCCGACTTTCCATGCTGTTTTCATAACTAATCAATCGACTATGGCACTAGACTACAACGAAGTTGCGAGACAATGGCTGGACGGGGATTTCGATTCCGAGACCAAAGCCAAGGTTCTGGCGTTACGGGACACGGATCCCGTTGGATTCGAAGACGCATTCTATCGGAATTTGGAATTCGGAACAGGGGGCCTGCGCGGCAAGATGGGCGTGGGAACCAACCGGATAAACAAGTACACGATCGGGATGGCGACCCAGGGGCTTGCCAACTACATCCTGTCTCGCGTCGAAGGCGACGACCTTTCAGTCTGCATCTCCTACGACAGTCGCAACAATTCCGAACTGTTCGCCCAGATTGCTGCAGACGTGTTGAGCGCCAACGGCTTGCACGTGTACATATTCGATGGCATCCGTCCGACGCCGGAACTCAGCTACGCCATCCGCAAGAAGGGGTCGATTGCCGGTGTGATGGTTACCGCCTCCCATAATCCCAAGGAATACAACGGCTACAAGGTGTTCTGGTCCGACGGGGCGCAGATCATGAGTCCGGTGGACAAGGACATCGTGGCGGAAGTTGCCAAGATCACGGATCCTTCTCAGGTCAAATTCGAAAAAGGGGAGGGCAGCGGGAAAGTGGAACGGATGGGAAGCGAGATGGATGAAGCCTACCTTTCCGACATTCTGTCCCTGATGCTCAGTCCGGAAGCCCGGGCTGCGCATCCCGATCTCAAGATTGTGTACACCCCTTTGCACGGATGCGGGGTCCGTCTGGTGCCGGAGTGCCTGAAGCGCCTGGGGTTCAAGAATGTGTACAATGTCCCGGAGCAGGATGTCAGCGACGGGGACTTCCCGACGGTGCCTTCTCCGAATCCGGAGGAACCTGCCGCCATGAAGATGGCCCTGGAGGTCGCAGAGCGCGAGCAGGCGGACATCGTCATGGCCACCGATCCCGACGCGGACCGATTGGGCATCGCAGTGCGGGATAACGACGGAAGAATCGTTCAGTTCACCGGCAACCAGACCGCCGCTCTGCTGACCTGGTACATCTTGAACCGCTGGAAGGAACTGGGCAAACTGGATCCTTCGAAATACATTGTCAAGACCATCGTCACGACCGAACTTGTCGCGGACATCGCGCGGAGTTTCGGAGTGGAATGCTTCAACGTCCTGACGGGTTTCAAATACATCGCTGACGTGATCAGACGTAACGAGGATACCCGTGAGTTCATCTGCGGCGGGGAAGAGAGCTACGGCTTCAATGTCGGACAGTTCGTCCGGGACAAGGATGCCGTGATCTCCTGTTCCATGGTCGCTGAATGCGCCGCCTGGGCCGCCGATCGCGGCTTGACCCTCTATCAGTTGTTGAAGAAGATCTATTCGGAATATGGCTACCGCCGCGAGGAGATGGTCTCTCTGGTGCGGGAAGGGAAATCGGGCGCGGAAGAAATCCAGCGGATCATGACGGACTACCGTCGCAATGTGCCCGCCGAAATCGCAGGGGTGAAAGTCAACCGAGTGATTGACTACGCGCAACCGGACAAGACCGGGCAACCCAAATCCAATGTCCTGCAGTTCTTCAACGAAGAAGGAGATGTGGTGACGATTCGTCCTTCCGGTACCGAGCCGAAGATCAAATTCTACTTCGGCGCCGCCGGTTCCGAGGCCGACGCCAAGATCGAAAAGTTGAAGGCGCAGTTTGTAGGATGATGAAGAAGGGGGGCTGACGATCGTCAGCCCCCTCCTTTCCAGCGAATCAGCCCGCGCCACACCGAGGAGTGAATATTCTGCACACCCTTAGATGCGAAGGCTGCCATTCATTAGACACTTCTCTGCGGCCGTGGAGGATAAAACGTTGCTGTTCAACGGATAGAATGAAATTCATCTTGGCTGGCGGCGGAGATGAAAACCTATCATGATCTTGAAGATCAGTCGATTAGAATCCATGGAAAGCGATTTAATTTACGAAAAAAGGGAAAGCTGAATACATCGCACCGCTACGACCTCCTACCCTTGCTGCCTTCCGGCCCTGGGGGAATTCAGAGGGAGCTGGTCGTGTATGACTTTCCCTAAAAGCGAAGGAGCCACTCATCAGACTCGAACTGACGACCTGCGCGTTACGAATGCGCTGCTCTACCGACTGAGCTAAAGTGGCTTGGTCCGTTTTACACGGATTGGGCTACAAATATAAGCATTTTTTTCATATTTTTGCACTTGAGCAGCAAAAAGAATCCATGCAATCAGACATCATCATTATCGGCGGGGGTGCGGCAGGTTTGATGGCCGCCTATGCGTCGGCCACCTCTGCCCCGGAGAAGTCCGTGTCCATTCTGGAGAAGATGCCCCGTCCGGGCCGCAAACTCATAATTACCGGCAAGGGACGATGCAACTTCACGAATGTCAAGGCATGGAATGAATTTTCGCAGCACATCCGTTCGAAGTCCAATTTCCCGCGTCCTGCTTTTTTCAATCTCCCGCCACGGAAGTTGATCGACCTCTTCAATGAAAAGGGGCTGGAAACCGTGGTCGAGCGGGGAGACCGCGCGTTTCCGCTGTCCTATCGGGCGGCGGACGTGGTCGATCTGCTGGCGGATGCCTGCCGGGATGTCGGCGTACAGGTGTTGACGGGCAAGGAAGTTACGGACATCCAAGCGGACGGAACGGGTTTTTCCCTCTTTTGCGCGGACGGGGATTCTTTTTCGTGCGCGCGACTGATCATCGCGACCGGAGGTCTTTCCTATCCCGGCACCGGTTCCACCGGTGACGGCTACGGCTGGGCACGTTCGTTCGGGCATACGGTCACGCCTTTGTTTCCGTCCCTGACCGCCCTTGTCCCCAAGAACTATAAACGGGAGCCTGTCGGCGGATTCCCGAAGGATCCCGCCCTGCCCGGGCACATCGATCGTGCCCTTGAACTGGCCGAAGCCGGCGCGAAACTCTGTGGAGTCCGGCTCAAGAACGTCGGACTTGTTTCCTGGATCGACGGCCATGTCGCGGATGCCGTTTTCGGCGACCTAGACTTTACCGACGGCGGCATCGAGGGTCCGCTCGGCTTCCAGGTCAGCAGGACCTGTGTCAAATCCATCCTGAACGGCGGACACGTCACGCTGGTCCTCGATCTCAAGCCCGGCGTGTCTGCGGAAGAATTGTCCGCGCGGGTGGACGGACTCTGGGAAGAGATCAAACGGGATCCCAGGAGCCGTTCCCTTTCCGTGAAGGATATGACCAAGGTTCTGCTCGGCAAACTGATGCCTCGGGAACTCATCGCGGGATTCCTGGCCTGCAACCCGGGGGTGTTGATCGCCTCGGTCAAACGGCCGCGGAGACCGGAAGAAAATGCGAGATACTACTATGAACTGCGCACCGGGAAGCGGGAGCGGCGCCCGGACGATCTTCCATATACGGTGTTGCCGGATGGAACCCGGTTCTACAAGCCGCTTCCGAAGGTATATTCCCTCGATCTGAAGGCCTTGGTAGAGGCATTGAAGGGGTGGCGTTTCGAAATCGCGGGGTTCGTCGGCTACGAACGCGCAGTCGTGACGGCAGGCGGTGTATCTACGGATGAAGTCCTGCCGAAGACCCTTGAATCCCGTCTCCGGCCCGGCTTGTATTTCTGCGGCGAGGTGCTGGACATCGATGCCGACACCGGCGGCTACAACCTTCAGCTTGCCTTCTCGACCGGCTTTCTGGCCGGCCTGTCCGCTGCAAAATCACTGATGGGATAAAGTCTAAAGAACTCCGCTGCCGAGCATTTCGTCGTCGGGGGAGTACCAGACGGCGAATTGGCCCGGGGAGATTCCGCGCTGGGGCAGGTCGAACAGCAGGTACAGGCCGTTCGATCGTTGGATCAGGGTCGCGTCTTGGAGGGGCTGGCGGTACCGGATGCGAAGCCGGTAGCGGCGGATTTCCCCGTTTTCCATCGCCAGATCGGGTCGGATCCAATGGATATCGCCGGGCTTGATCCGCACGCAGCAACGCGAGAGACCTTTGTGGTCATGTCCCTCTCCGACATAGAGCGTGTTCCGGGAAATGTCCGTTGCGATGACGAAGAGGGATTCCTTGTGTCCGCCGATGTTGAGTCCCTTCCGCTGTCCGATCGTGTAGAACTGCGCGCCTTCGTGCTGGCCGATGATCTTTCCGAAGGGATTCTCCTTCCAGCGGGTTTTCATGACCTTGTGCTTGCCGGAGCGGTAGGTCTCCGTCTCGAACCGGAGGCCCCCGTACTGAACCGGCTTCGACAGTTCCAGCAACTGCTCATCCGTGAGCGCGGCGATCTTGTCGGGATCGAAGTCGTTTCCGCCTCCGTCAGACAGCCGGCGGTTGTTGAAGGACTGGCCGGCGGCGTCCTCGGACGCATATTCCGTGATCATCCGGGGATCCCCGGGTTTCCGGAGCAGGGAAGCCAAGGTTTCGCGTACAAAGATATAGTGCGGATCCTGTGCGTAGAAAGCGTCGTAGACCTCCACCACATTCCCCGTTACGGACTGCAGCCGCTGCTGCAGGAAGGTCGGCAGGTCCACTTTCCCGATGAAGCAGATCCCCTGGGAATCCTTCTTGTCGGCGGATGGCAGGTCTGCCAGGCGGGCGATGTCCCTCGCTTCCGTTTTGGTGAGATGGCCGATCGGGAACAGTGCCTTCGACAGCTGTTCCTGGGTGAGCCGGCAGAGGAAGTAGCTTTGGTCCTTGTTGGGATCCACCCCTTGCAGGATCCTGGATTGCGGAATTCCGTCCCGTACGATCTGCCTTCCGTCGGCTCCGAGAAGGGGAACCTTCCGGCAGTAATGACCCGTCGCGATACAGTCCGCCCCCATCTTTTGGGCCGCTTCCCAAAAGGCGTCGAACTTGATCTCGCGGTTGCAGAGAACATCCGGATTGGGAGTGCGGCCGGCGGAATATTCCCGGAACATATAGTCGACCACGCGTTCGCGGTAGGTTTTGGAAAGGTCTACGAAATAGAAAGGAATGCCGATTTTGCGGGCGACAAGTTCCGCTACGTAGCGGTCCTCCTCCCATTCGCAGTCTCCGTGGAGGGTCGCGTCGGCATCGTGCCAATTCTGCATGAACATCCCGAAAACGTCGTGGCCCTGCATCTTCAGCAGTAAAGCGGCGACGCTCGAGTCAACCCCGCCGGAGAGGCCGACGCAAATCTTCATCTTGGGTTCCGGTTTCATGGCAAACAAAGGTACGGAATCGCGCGCTTTTGTACAATTATTGTTATCTTTGAATTCCGAACCCCGAAAACCACTGCATATGAAGACCGTAACACGCTCGTTCGACTATCAGGAATATGCTTCTCCGGACGAAATGGATCCCCGGGATCGCGAACTTGTCGAGGCTGCCCGCGATGCCCAGAAGACTTCATATGCCCCCTATTCGGGATTCAATGTCGGGGCTGCCGTGCGGCTGGAAGACGGTACGATCGTGAAAGGTTCCAACCAGGAGAATTCGGCGTACCCTTCCGGGCTTTGCGCCGAGCGGACTGCCATGTTCGCGACCAGCGCCGCCCATCCCGGAAAGGCCATGGTCAGTCTGGCGATCGTCGGCGGCTTCGCGCGCAAAATCGACGACAAACCTTGTTCTCCCTGCGGCGCCTGCCGGCAGGTAATGGCGGAATATCAGATGGCCGGCAAGCGACCCATGAGCGTGATCCTGTCAGGAGCGAAGAAGACCTTGAAATTTTCCTGCGTCGATGATATCCTGCCCTTTGTTTTTGACAGTTTCTACACGGAGTCTCACCCGTCCAGATAATTTCGTAGTTCCGCCGCGACCTGCTGTGCCCGCATACTCGGCCGCAGCCATCGGTACATAGTGAAAAGCCCGAGGCAAATTCCCGCGCCCAGAGTCAGGACTCGCGGGACGCCCGGAATTTTGACGAAGCCTCCGATGAAGAAAATATGGGCGATCAAGAGGGCGCAGACGCGTCGCAGGACGGTATTCCGGTTGCCTTCTTTGAAGGATACGGCGTAGCGGCGGATTTCTTCTCCTTCGCCGGTTTCCCCGGCCTTTCCGGCGTCGTCCACCTTGCAGGTGATGTAGCGCTTTCGCAGGGGCGTGGACCAGTCCAAGAAATAATCGAATTCTCCCGCCGTTTCCGGCAAGTCCGCCGGATCGACCTCCGAGGCCCGCAGGACCCTGCCGTATTTCTGGAGTTCCACCTTCACGCCTCCAGCCACCGTTCCGAACGGCTTCTCCGTCTCGAACATTCCCGTCCCGGCCTCTATCAAGTATACTTTCTTGTCAAACATGCTTCATCCTTGATAATTCAAAATATAAATTTACGAAAATTTCCGCTATCTTTATTTTTGAAAAAAGATTTGTCATGAAACAGATACTGACCTTGCTGCTGCTTTGTTTGTCCGCCACAGTTTCTTGGGGCCAAGTCCTGTACCCCGAGGAGGAACTGCACAAACGACCGCCCAGGGTTCCTGCTTATGTCGTGTTCGCGGGTGACACGATCCGATTCGACCGCCGGGACTTGTACGAGCGGATGGATCGGGAACTGATTTCCTTTACCTACATGCATACCAATTCCCTTCTGATCCTCAAACGCGCCGACCGGTATTTCAAGCAGGTCGTCCCCGTGCTCAAGGAGCAGGGGCTGCCCGAAGATCTGAAATATCTGATGGTCATTGAGAGCAACCTCGACCCGAAAGCGGTCTCATCCGCCGGCGCTGCCGGACTCTGGCAGTTCATGCGCGGGACAGCCAGGGAATATGGCTTGGTGTGCGACGATGAGGTGGATGAGCGATACAACATCGAGAAAGGAACCCTCGCTGCTTGCGCCTACCTCCGGGATGCCTATTCCAAATTCCGCGATTGGACGAGCGTGGCGGCGAGCTACAACAGCGGTCAGAACGGCATCAGCCGCAGAAGGGAAGAACAGCGTCAGACCAGCGCGCTAGACTTGTGGATGCCGGAAGAGACAGCCCGCTACATTTTCCGGATGCTGGCTGCAAAAATGTTCCTTGAACATCCCGAAGCTTTCGGATTCTTCGTTTCCCCCGGGGAGAAATATCCCTACATTCCGCCCCGTCAGCGGGTCACGGTTAGCACCGCGATTCCGAATCTCGTGGATTTCGCCGAGCGGCACGGTGTAACCTATCAGCAACTGAAGGAAGCGAACCTCTGGCTTCGAAGCGACAAGTTGACGAACAAGGCCGGGAGGACGTATGTCATCACGATTCCCGGTCCAGTTTCCTGACCCTTGCCCTGCTAGCCCAGAATCTGCTCAGCGTGCGCTTTGACCCGGATGTCCTTGGGTGTGAAGATGCGCTCCACGATTCCGTTTTCATCGGTGATGAAGGTGGTTCGGAATGCCCCCATATACTTTCTGCCGTATAGGGATTTCTCTCCCCAGACACCCAGTTCGTTCACCAGTTTCAACTCCGTGTCCGCAATGAGCGGAAAGGGGAGGGCATATTTTTCGATGAACTTGCGGTGTGAGGCTGCATCCTGCACGCTGACTCCCAGGATGGCGTAGCCCTGGTCGAGCAGAGCCTGGTAGTTGTCCCGCAGGTTGCAGGCTTGGCTGGTACAACCCGGGGTGCTGTCTTTCGGGTAGACGTACAGCACGAGTTTTTTCCCCTTGAAGTCGCTCAACTTCCATTCTTTGCCGTCCTGGTCTTTCCCGAGGATCTCCGGCAGCCGTTGTCCGATTACCATGGTCTGAATTGTTGTTTGTCCGATCCCCGTTCCTCCGGGGATCCCGGCTGCAAGTTAGTAAAAAACGGATTGCCCGCAAAGTTTGTCGCGATCGTATGGATCTTTTGCAAGAAAAAGATTTTTCGTAATATTGTATCTTAGACAACATACAGATATTGAACACATAATTAGAAGACATGGCATCGAAAAACAAAATGGACAGGAGGCATTTCATCAGAAGCCTGGGCATCGGTTCCGCCTCCATGATGGCGCTCGCCGTCAGTCCCGTTCGGGGATTCGGAAAGGAGCGCAAGACCGTCGCTCCCGCGAATACGAAAATGACCTATCGGGTCAACCACCATTCCAAAGATAAGGTCTCCCTTCTGGGCTACGGCATGATGCGGCTTCCCCGGAAAGGTGGCGTGACCGATCAGGAACTGGTCAACCGGCAAGTCGACTACGCGCTTGCACACGGGGTGAATTATTTTGATACGGCTGCCAGCTACGGCGATTCGGAAGAGGTGACCGGCAAGGCTCTTTCCAGGCACCCCAGAGACAGTTATTTCATCGCGACGAAACTTTCCAACAACCGAGCGACCGGTTTCGAGGAATCCAAGGCAATGTACGAACGATCGCGGAAGCGGCTTCAAGTGGACTACATCGACTACTACTTGCTGCACAACATCAGCGGCGGGATCCAAGCCTGCAAGACCCGCTTCATCGACAACGGCATGCTGGACTTTCTTTTGGAAGAGAAAAAGGCGGGGAGGATCCGCAATCTTGGTTTTTCCTATCACGGAGATGTCTCCGCTTTCGATTACTTGCTGGGGTTGAATAGAAAATACCAGTGGGATTTCGTCCAGATTCAGATGAATTACCTCGACTGGCGGCATGCTTCCCTCCAGCGGTCGGACGCGGATGCTGAATATCTGTACAACAAGTGCGAGAAACTCGGCATCCAGAATGTTGTGATGGAACCTCTGCTCGGCGGCCGCCTGGCCAATCTGCCGGAGGAACTCGCCAGTCAGTTGAAGGCGTGCCGCCCGAATGACAGCATCGCTTCCTGGGCTTTCCGCTGGGTAGGCTCCCATCAGAACATCCTGGTTACGTTGAGCGGAATGACCCACATGGAACATCTGATCGAGAATGTCCAGACTTTTTCCCCGCTGGAACCCTGTACGCCTGCGGAAAATGAGCTGCTTGCCAGCATTGCCAACGCGATGCGGGGTTATCCGACGATCCCCTGTACAGAATGCAGGTACTGCATGCCCTGTCCGTTCGGGGTGGATATTCCCGGTAATTTCGCCTATTACAACGAGGCAGTGGATGCGAAATTGCTCCCGTTATCGGCCAAAGATGCTCCCGACTATGCTGAAAAACTAAAGCGTTATCAGGAAGGCTACTTTAAAGCGCTTCCCGCCGAGAGCAGGGCAACCCAATGCACGAATTGCGATGCCTGTCTGTCGAAATGCCCCCAGCAGATCCGGATTTCGAATCAGATGAGCCGGCTGGTGGAGCTTTGCAGGCAGTGATTCGCGTTACGAACCCGGCTGATCCCGGAGCAGCGCGCCCGCTTCCGCATCTGTGAACAGCTCGACCGGATGCAGGGCGTTGCGGGCTACCCAAATGGCTGGGCCGGCACCAGTTTGCGTTTCGTCAAGTCGCCCGACGCCTCGAAAATGATCATTACAAAATGGTTCATACCTAATTAGTCAATCCTTAACAACTACTTTTTCAAGCGGTTTGTAGTTTATATTGATGACTTCCGAAGAGGGTTTGCAACAAGACAAATAATTTTTCTGCACT
>JGI24711J26586_10001077_pt1 | contig 21208 bp, 15 predicted proteins | sample BioPla3DNA1_FD_26586 | JGI IMG/M metagenome (IMG submission 26586)
CATCTCCAAAGATAAAGGCTAAAACAGAATATAAGATAAACGAAGCGATGATTGCTCCGTATAAGAAAATCATATAAATCGAATCCGCATAAGTGTTTGATGCTCTATATTTTGACGGGGTTTTATACTAATGTGTATCTGTTTCGTTCACAATCAAGACGATCTTGCATACTTTGAAGGATTGAATGTGCCAGACTAGCCAGACTAAGAGAACTTGTTGAAGCATTTCTGGATTTGGTGGAGCATCAGCTAAATATCCATGACAATTTCAAGGACATAATCGTTCCCTACTCAGTATTTCTATCAATCTCACTCACAAAAACTGGAAGAATTATCAGTTGTTAATATTAGTTTCAATAACTACTAATGGCATAATGCTATTTGATGCAAGTAGCAGCATACTCGACATCATTCCGGAAAATGATTAATATCGCATGTCGATGGACCTTGACACTGAAAGAAGGGGATGCTATCCTACTTCACATAGACACTACCATGAGAGTGACTAATGGTTACAAAGTGCTTTTTTGTAGACATTTTTTGTGAAAAGTGGAGTAATTTAAAACAAGAAAAGAATATTATCATTTTTGTACTCTATATTGGTACAGGTATAAGTGAGATTGCAGTGAAGACTTGTGGTGTCATTAATTGGGATATAGATTTATGCTACTTGCTTAAATTGCTTTTGCGTAAGAAAGGAGCTTTCGATTATTTGATATAATTGCGATCGCTCAGGACTACTCGATGATTAGGAGGGAATATAATTGGATTCAGAATTAATTGATCAGCTTGTGGGAATGCTCAGTGAGTGTTTGGGTTTAAGTTTTTACGAGGCGCGCGCTTATACTGCCTTACTAGAGAAAAGCCCAATTTCACGTTACGAATTGGCAAAAATGGCACGCATACCTTCGCCTAAAATATACGACGCGGTTCAACGACTTTATGAAAGGGGACTCGTAAGCCAAACAGCTGATGAAGTGCCTTTGGTCGCACCGCTTGAAACCCAAACGCTCCTTAATCGTCTTCATGCACGGCAGAAATCATCATTTATGCAATTGCGTGAACTTTTGACTGAAGTAGAACGTAGTCATGATAAGCAGCATAGGCAGTATTTCTGGTCAGCCAGTGGAACACAGGCGGCTTATGGAAAGGCTCGTGAGATTATCGGTCGATGTCAAAAATTGCTCTACATAGCGGCTTTTGAACCAGATCTGGTGCATCTAAATGATGTAATTTCCGCCGCTTCATCACGTGGGGTTTCTGTGAAAGCGCTTGTTTATGGCACCTCTCCCTTGAGTTCAGGTCAGGTTGTGGAGCATGGGGACGTTGACGGTGTGATTGGTCGTGCAGGTGGGCGTTGGCTAGCCCTAGTCTGTGACAGCAATGAGGTAATGATCAGCTATCCGTTACAAGGTGAAAGTGATTCTTTCTGGACAAATTCGCCCGTTCTGTCGTTGATTATATCCAAGTACATTCAGGAACACTTTTTCGGGGAACGACCGCTTATTCGTGATACCTAAATCCTCAACTAGAAGACACTGCATGAAGAAAATGCAGTAGAGACCTAACCAATACTCTAAGTAGACATTGATAACGAAAGGAATAATAGAATGCAGGGAAACACTAAAATACTTAGCACAGATGTTTTGGTGATTGGGTCAGAAGGTGCTGGCGCCAGAGCAGCGCTTGAGGCAACCGAGTGCGGGTGTCATGTTACTCTTATTACGAAAGCTCGACTAGGTAAGTCAGGTGCTACACAATGTGCTCCAGGCGATTTTGCTTTAAACAGTAATTCTGCGCTGAAATTGGGGATGGATGGAGACGAACGGGATTCATGGGAGCTCCACTTTGAGGATACGCTCGAAGGTGGAAAGCGACTCAATGATGTTGCGATGGCACGAATAATGACAGAAGGTGCAGAAGATGCCATGGCTTATCTTATGGAGTTAGGTGTGCCCTGGAGTAGGCTTGGGTTCTATCCGGGACATCGTTATCCTCGAGGGGCAATGGTGGGTACCGTTGGGAAAACTGGTACTTCTTTGTTGCAAGGGCTCCATAAAGCCGTTAAACGCAGAAAAATAACAGTCCTTGAAGACACTTTCGCTATCGAACTTCTTACGGATAAAGGTATTGTTTCAGGTTGCATTGTTCTATACGTTCCTTCGGGTGAATTATTGATTATTCAGGCTAAAGTAGTAATTTTGGCGACTGGAGGTGGATCACGTATTTATTGGCTGACATCTGGACCTGAGGAGGTGACTGGTGACGGTATGGCGATGGCGTTTCGTGCTGGTGCTGAGCTAATTGACATGGAGTTTGTACAATTTTCGCCATACACAATGATCTGGCCACAAGGTCTGCGTGGACATCAATCTTTTGTTTATGAATACTTTTGCGTACTGAATAGTTGGCTAATGAATTGTTACGGCGATCGGTTCATGTCTAAGTGGGATTCCGAGCGAATGGAGCATTCTACTCGAGATACTCTTTCTATCGCTATGATGAGCGAGATCTTGGCTGGAAATGGTAGCGAGCATGATGGTGTTTACCTTTCGGTTACTCACTTGCCGAAAAATTTGTTGGAACATTTTGCTGAAGACTACTTTCCAGGGCTCCAAGTCGGTAGTTTCCACTTACGTGAATTTGGTGTAGATCCACAACATGTTGCTTTTGAGGTTGCTCCAGGTGCTCATTTTTTTATGGGTGGTGTTCGCGTTGATACAAATTGCGCTACTACATTACCGGGTCTTTATGCCTGCGGTGAGGTGAGCGGTGGCGCACATGGTGCCAACCGGCTTTCAGGTAATGCTCTCACAGAGACGCAAGTTTTTGGTGCTATCGCTGGTTGTAAAGCTGCTGAGTTTGCTCTCAATCGCGCCAATACAACCATAGAAATAGATCAGAATCAGGTTGACTCTGTTAGAGAGCGCATACGCCTTATGTCCGGATCAGATGAAGGTCTCTGTCCGTTTGTATTACGTGAGCAGTTACAACAATTGGCTTGGCGACAAGTTGGTGTTATTCGTGATCAAAAGGGACTTGAGAATGCACTAAGCACACTTAAAGACTGGGAAACGAGTGCTCTTCCACGAATACGGATAAAGACAAAAACAAATGTATTTAATGTTGAGTTAGTCAAAGCGTTGGAATTCGAAAATATGTTGCAAGTGTTAAAAGCAATTACTATCAGCGCGCTGTCGAGGAGTGAAAGTTGTGGGGCACATTACCGCACCGATTCCATACCTGATTCTTCAGTCCCAGTTCGCTATGTAATTCAACGCAATGAGCAGCGCATGGAACTCTCGTCAGTTACGGTAGAAGCAGACATAGTATAGGAGAAGATAGTATGAATAAGCAGAAGACGTTGGCTTTCCAAGTAAGGCGATACTCGCCATGTAGTCCAGAGGAATTCACGTTTGCAAAATTTGAAGTTCCCTATCAAGTGGGTATGAGTGTGATGGATGCTTTGCGCTATGCGCAAGAAAATCTTGATTCGAGTCTAGCTTTCGACTGCTCGTGTCGTATTGGTATATGCAAGGCATGTGCGTTACGCATGGATGGCGAAGTAGTGATGGCTTGTAGCACGGTCGCCCGTGATGGCATGCGCCTCGAACCAATTAACACAACGAACGTGTGTCGCGATCTAATCGTTCGTGCCCGTACTCATCATGCCACTGTGTCAGAAATTCTCTCCAGTCTTAGCACTCCGAGTGAAGGGAGAAATTGAAAGGAATAATTAATGAGCAGTACCATTGGACAAAGTCCCTTACGGGTCGATGCATATGATAAGGTGACGGGTAGGACTAAGTATTGTGCTGACCTAGACATGCAGGGTATGCTCTATTGCGCTTTAATTCGTAGCACGATTGCTCATGGTACTTTACTTGATATTGATCCTAGTGGTGCGCTTGCAGTTCCTGGTGTGAGGGCTGTGATTACGGCTAAAGATATTCCCGGAAAGCTGGAGTACGGAGCACCATATGAGGATCACCCTGTCTTAGCATACGATCGAGTGCGATTCATTGGTGATCCCATTGCCATTATAGTAGCAGAGACCATCACAGCGTTGGAGCTAGGACGTCAGCAGGTGAGGGTACTCTATCATGAATTGCCTGCGGCATTCACACTCAATCAGGTGATGGCAGAAGACGCTCCGCGGATTCATTCAGGTGGGAATCTTCTTGCGTGTCATCATCTCAAGCGTGGAAATATAGAAAAGGGTTTCCAAATGGCGGCAGCAATCATCGAGGACGAGTACAGTACGGATTGGCAGGATCATGCATTTCTTGAGCCTGTAGCCGTTATTGGGTTCTTCGATGAGGAAGATATGATCACTGTCATCTCTCCAACACAGAATCCTTTTTCCGTCCGATATGTGACGGCACAGATGCTTGGTCTAGAGCTTGATGATGTTCGGATTCAACAAGCGGAGATTGGCGGTTCCTTCGGCGGTAAGAATGATTTCGTTTATCAGGCCAGTGCACAGGTAGCGTTAGCCTCTTGGCTTTTAAAGTGCCCTGTCTCGTTGGTGATGTCACGGGAGGAGTGCATGCGAGCCGGAAACAAGCGACATCCCATGGTGATCCGTCATCGGACGGGGGTAACGGAAGAGGGACTAATTTGTGCTGCAGAGGTAACGATGCGTGCCAATGGTGGCGCTTATGCCAGCGTTAGTCCTTTCGTCATGTGGCGTGCAGTAACGCATGCCTGTGGACCATACAACATTCCTAACGTTCGGGTGGAGGGTGAAGTTTACTATTCGAACAACGTGCCTGCTGCATCCATGCGGGGTTTCGGTAGCACGCAAGCGACGTTCGCAGTTGAGCGACACATGGATCAAATTGCCAAGGCTATTGGAATGAATCCAGCAGAATTACGGCGTCGCAACATGTTGCGCGTGGGTGATACAACCATTAGCGGCGAGAAACTTGGGACGAGCGTTGGGATCAACCTAGCATTGGATAGAGCTCTGGAGCTTATTGGTTATGAGGATCGACGTCAATGCATAATCGAACCGGGATCCCACAATTCGCATGTTAAAGGGTTAGGCATTGCATTAAGCCATCATGGCGTCAGTTTAGGCGCTGATGAAGGACGAGACTACGCGGGAGCTATCTTGGAGCTTACAGAGAATGGTCGGATCGTTTGCGAGACTGGCATCACTGATATGGGAACAGGTGCACGTACGGTGCTCGCACAGATTGCATCTCAGGAATTGGAGGTCCCGCTTGATGCTATCACGGTTAATCGGGTAGATACAGTAATGAGTCCTGACAGTAACAAAACTGTTGCCTCCCGCGGTACTTTTGTTGGGGGCATGGCAGTTTATCATGCGGCGACCGACCTGAAGAAACAACTGCTAGAGACAGCTGCTGATTATCTGGGCGTTGAAATGGGTTCTGTGCGACTGAAAAATGGACGTTTCCAAATAAATGGTTCGGGAGTGCAGTCGGATCTAGATTTGACTGAGCTCGCTACTTGGGCTAGCTCAAAAGGTATTCATTTGCGTAGTTCATACCATCACGAGCTACCACTTCTTGAGTGGAACGCCGAGCTAGGACAAGGTCAGGCATTCTATAGTTATGGTTACGGCGCCCAAGTGGCTGAGGTGACGGTTAATCGCGAAACAGGGCAGGTTGATTTGGATCGACTGGCAGTCGTGGTCGACTGTGGGCGTGCCATCAATCCTGACGCGTTACGCGGACAGATCTTGGGTGGCGCTGTAATGGGAATTGGCTACGCACTGTTCGAAGAGCTCGAATTGAATGGGGGAAAAGTTGGAAACTGCAATTTTGACACGTATCTGATTCCAACTGCAGTGGATATGGGCGAGATTTTGGTCGATTGGGTAGAAATGGCAGATGACCAAGGTCCTTACGGGGCCAAAGGAGTGGCGGAGCTGACGACGGTTGGTGTGGCACCAGCAATACTAAATGCTATTTCTAATGCAACAGGTGTGCCAATCAATGACTTGCCTGCGAATCTGGAACGCGTCTTTCTAGGGCGGTCGCTTGGGAAAGATGGACAGTAATACTACTTGACTTAAAATTCTAATTGGTGTTGGAGAAAATTCTATGATAGACGACATTGAAGCGAAAAAACACCTCATTCGCGTGGCACGAGGCGATGTTGCACCAGACTTAGTTTTGAAGAACTGCAAACTAGTTAACGTAATTACGAGTGAGATATATCCCTCTGATATATCGATTGCTGGTAGACGCATTGCAGGACTTGCCACAGACATTGATCCCCAATGCGCACCTGTCTTGGATTGTGGTGGTATGTATGCTGTTCCTGGTTTTGCCGATGGTCATACGCACATCGAATCCAGCCTAGTCGCACCCGCCCAACTTGCTCGGGTCATAGTTCCCCGTGGCACCACGACCATCTTCATGGATCCCCATGAAGTGGCGGCCGTTCTGGGGATGCGCGGTGTGCGTGCATTCATGGATGCAGTGCAATCCCTTCCTTTCCGAGCTTATCTGCAGGTTCCCTCTCGTGTTCCTCAAGCACCTAATTTGGAGAGTACCGGCGGGGAACTAAATATAAATCATTTGAGAGAGATCTTGAAGTGGCCAGAAACAGCGAGCCTAGGTGAGATCGACGTGACGAAGGTCACGGGATTGCAAGAAGAGTTTTTGCGTCGCATTGCCATGTATCAGTCTAGTGGACGGATTGTTAACGGTTGCTCAGCTGGTGTGCAGGGTTCTGACCTGAATGCCTATATTGCAGTGGGTATCGCTGATGATCATGGGTGTGCAACACCGGAAGAGGTGATTAATAGGTTGCGTCTGGGTATGACTACAATTCAAATTCGCCAGAGCACCAGTTCGAAAGACTTATTGCGTCTTTTAAAAGTTATCGATGAGTATGGGCTAAGCTCGCGTCGCCTTAGTTTTTGTGATGACGATAAGGTGATTAAGGATATTCTAGAGCATGGTCATATGGATGAGAATGTACGATTGGCCATTTCTGCTGGTCTTGATCCCATTGAGGCAATTCAAATGGCTACGATTAATTGTGCCGAGCACTTTCACCTAGAGTACGAATTTGGTGCAATCGCTGCCGGTCGTTTCGCCGACATCTTGTTGTTAGAAGAACTGGATGCGTTTCCACCTCGATATGTGCTTTTTGAAGGAAATGTTGTAGCTCGGGATGGTGTGTTATTGGAGGCGCCTCCTATTCACTCCTATCCTAGTTGGTTTCGAGCTAGTGTGTGTTTTCCTAAGTCTTTGTCCGAAGAGTTTTTGCAGCGGGATCTTCGTATCTCAGGATCCGTAGCTGCTGCGCGTGTAATTCACACAAGGGATGGCGACCTGCGAAATAAGGTTGTAATTGAGGAAGTTCCGGTGCGTGGTGGTTATGCCATTGCGGATCCTGATGCAGGAATCAACTATCTAGTGGTAGTGAATCGATACGGTACAGGAGATTATGCTACGACCACTTTTGTGCGTGGTTTTGATTTGCGCATGGGTGCACTGGCTTCGTCGATTGCTCATGACCATCATAATATTGTTGCGATTGGCGCCTCACTCAAGGATATCATTTTTGCTCTACGTCAGGTGGAGAGAAGGCAAGGAGCTCAGGTGGCTGTCAGAGATGGGGAAGTGATTGCCGAACTTCCCTTGCCATTGGCGGGTCTCATGAGTGATGCCCCATACGATGAAGTCATCACCTGTACCGAAGCATTAGGGAGAGCGGCTCACGACTTAGGATGCAATCGCAACGATCCTTTCATGGACATGGGGTTTATCACGCTACCTACAGTACCAGAGGTTGGTGTGACAGATCGTGGAGTTGTCGATGCATTGAAACAGCAATTCTTGACTGTTTTAATTTGAATAAATAAGGTGGTTGATTGTGACTTTTCATTCAATTCGATCTGAGTTTCCGATTACTAATGAATGGATCTATCTTGATAATGCGGGTGCAGTACCTCTTCCACGCTTCGTTTCGGAGAGCATGAAACAATTCATGGATGAATATTATCATGAAAGCATTACTGATCATTGGTCATTATTGCAAGATACGGTCAAAGAGTGTCGTATTCTCTTCGCCAAGTTAATTGGCTCTCGACCAGAAGAAGTTGCTCTGATTGGTAGCACATCTGAGGGGATGAACATAGTTGCCAATCTTGTGGACTTTTGTCCTGGTGATAATGTAGTGGTCACGGACCTTGAGTTTCCAGCGAATCTCTTTCCTTGGCTAAACTTGACGAGGAAAGGAGTTGAGGTGCGTACTGCAAAAGTGAGTGATGCTGAATTACCACTTGAAGCGATTGCTCGTTGTGTTGACGACCGAACCCGGGTAGTTGCAGTTGCGCATGTAGCCTTTTCCACAGGTTTACGCTTGGATCTTGCGCCGATTGCGGATTTAGCTCATGCGTACGGCGCTTTTTTGGCGGTTGACGCTGTGCAGTCGATCGGTGTAGTACCACTGGATGTTCATGCGGCAGAAGTTGATTTTCTCGCTTGCTCTGGTTTTAAATGGCTGATGTCGCCTTCAGGTACTGGCGCCTTTTTTTGCCGCGAAGAGTTGATACATAAGTATCACCCAGCATATGTTAGTTGGTTCAGCGTGCAAAATCCTTACAATTTTGTACCAGGTGGCGACTTCCATTTGGCGGAAGATGCTAGCCGTTTTATGATCTCTGGAAATATCAATTTAATTGGTTTTCAGGGTTTCAGAGAAGCGCTCAAGTTTGTACTCAATACTAGCGTTGACGCCATTTTCTCACACGTCCAGAGCCTGCTAGTGTACATCATGGAACGGGCAGAAGCATTGGAATTATCCTTGATCACCCCTAGTGAGCTTTCACGACTTGGCTCTATCATCAATATTCGTGTACCGGACCCTGATAGATTGGTTCAATTACTACGTAATGAGCACATATATGCTGTACAGCGCGTGGGAGGAGTGCGTTTTTCACCCTATATTTATAACACGCGTAGAGAGCTGGAGATAGTAATGGGATTGGTCGAGGATTTTGTCAAACTGGGGAAAAAAGCATGATACATTCGTTTCAAGTTATACGTCCACGTTCTCTTAAAGAAGCGCTGGAATTTTTAAGCGAACGCAGAACTACTTGGCGCATCATTGCCGGAGGAACAGATTTAATGTTGTTCTTACGAAACAGTCAGTTGAACGATCCTTTGCTAGAGGGTCTCGTAGATATAAGTGATTTAGAGGAATTGCGAGGTTTTGAGACGACAACTACGACGTTTTGTATGGGCGCCATGTCTACATTTGCCGACTTATCTTTGTCCCCGATCGTCAGTCAAGAAGCTCCTTTGTTGGCTGAGATGGCTCGCTGGATGGGCTCAACGCAGATCCGAAACCGTGCTACTATAGGGGGCAATCTTGTGAATGCGGCCACTTGTGCTGATAGCGTACCCCCGCTACTTGTGCTTTCTGCACAAGTATCTTTGTCGTCAATTCGTGGAGTACGCATTCTACCGATTGATGAGTTTATATTGGAACCAGGGAGAACTGCCATTCGTCCCGAAGAAATCTTGACCAGCGTATCCTTCGATCGGATTCCAGAAGATACCTCTTGGGGATACGTGAAGTTGGGACGACGGAAATCGGCTTCTATCTCACGGGTTAGTGTGGCTGCTATTCGTTTTAAGTCTGAGACGAGCGATAGTGCTGTTCGTTTGGCAGCAGGAGCAGTTACACCATTGCCTTCGCGCTTACGGAAGGCGGAGCAGAGCTTATTGCGTAACGGATGGACTTCGGCGAGCATGTTGCAAGCGGCGACTGCTGCTCGCAATGAAGTGGCATCAATTGCGGGAAATCGTTGGTCTAGCGACTATAAGCTGCCTGTTCTTGAAAACCTTGTTCGACAGACCTTGAATAAGCTGATTTAATTACTGCAAATGATTGGGTTTGAGCTACCGATCCATAATTCGGATTAAGGGAGATGCTACCGAGATAATAGGTCTTAAGAGGTGATGGCATGAGGATTGATTTGAGAGTAAATGGGACATATATGAGTGTGGATGTGGCTGCTGACAGCCGTTTACTTGATGTGCTCCGAAATACTCTAGGGTTAACAGGTACAAAAGAAGGATGTGGGGTCGGAGAATGTGGTGCCTGCTCCGTGCTGATGGATAATCGTCTTGTAAATTCGTGTCTCGTGTTAGCTGCGCAGGCTCAGGGGAGAGAGATAGTAACCATTGAGGGCATACATGGTGTGGATGGGGGGCTTAATGATCTGCAACAAGCGTTTATCGAGTACGGTGCAGTTCAGTGTGGTTTTTGCAGCCCAGGAATGGTGTTAGCAGGAGAGGCATTGTTAGCGATTAATCCCAACCCAACCCGAGTAGAAATTCGCGAATATATCGCTGGAAACCTTTGCCGTTGCACAGGTTATCAGCAGATAGTGGATGCAATCGAGGCAACAGCCGCGCAACGTCGCAAAAAGGAACAGCTGCTTTAGATCCGTAGATAATTTTTCTCGCTCTCATGTTAGTCATACTGTAAACAATGTATGCATTTCGTATTATGTGTGAGGTGTCTTGAATAGAAACAGACTTTTTATTATAGGTCTGGTCACGAAAGCAGTAATTTTCTCGTGTTATTAGCGCATGAGGTCGGATGAGCTGGCATAGTCAAACAAATTAGTATCTCCAACCATATATCTGCTGTCCAGATAAAAGGAAAAAGAAAAATGGAGCTAGTAGGAGTATAAGCTTTAAGGACCGTTTCTAAAATCGTGACGGTAATTTGAGAGGAGTGAAACTCAAAAGTGGATAACGCATCTTGTTTGGTTGACGTTCAATTAAATGTGAATGGAATACAGTACAATCTGACGGTCACAGAAGAGGAGACACTTATTCATACACTGCGCGAGCGTCTTTTATTGCTAGGCACTAAGAATGGTTGTAGTGAGGGAACATGTGGAGCTTGTACTGTCATGGTTGATGGAAAGGCGCGAAGAGCATGCCTTTTGAAAACGGTAGATTTGGCAGGGGCTCATGTTTGTACGATTGAAGGTGTTGCTTGCGGAAATAAGCTTCATCCGCTCCAAGAAGCATTTATTCAGGAAGGTGCAGTAGGTTGTGGATTCTGTACGCCAGGCATGGTGATGGCTTCTCTGGCTCTTATTGAGGCGGAATCAATGCCAAGTGAATCGCAGATCAGGCGAGCTCTTCAACCAAACTTATGCCGTTGTACAGGCTATTGGCCAATCATCCGCGCTGTCCAGCGCGCAACAGGTCAGATGGTTGATCGCCGCTTCCTTATAAGTAGCACGACGGAACCAATGCGAGTGGTAGGTCAGAGTGTACCGAAGGTCGATGCCATAGAGAAGGTAACTGGGAAAAGTCGTTTTGCGGATGATTTACGCTTTCCCAACATGGTACATGCGTTCACAGTACGTAGCCCCCATCCGCATGCCCGCTTGCTTGGCATTGACTCTACTGAGGCGTTGGCTATACCTGGAGTGGTTGCGGTTGTGACTGCCCAGGATATTCCGGGTTTTAATGGATTCGGGAAAAATATTTCGGATCAGCCAATTCTGGCTACAGATTACGTATCCTATCGAGGACAGCCTGTTGCATTGGTCGTTGCGGAATCGCAAGCGTTAGCACAGCAAGCCTCTACCCTCGTGCAGGTTTCGTACGAAGTGCTCTCGCCTGTGTTATCGCCTGAAGATGCAATGTCCTCGGGGCAAGCGGATGATATCTTTGCTCACGTTGAGGTGCAAAGCGGAGACCTCAATCGGGGATTTGCCGAGGCAGCCGTAGTAGTTGAGCGCACGTTCCGTACCCAGCGTACGGATGCCTATTTTTTGGAACCTGCGGCAGGAGTTGCAAAAATAGATGAGAATGGGTGTATTGTGATCTATACTGCTTGCCAACATCCGTACGGTGCACGTCAACAAATCGCTCAAGCGCTGGCTATTCCTGAAAATAAGGTGCGCATTATTATGACGGCATGCGGTGGGGGGTTTGGTGCAAAAGTGGAAGCTTCGGTGCAGGTACATTTAGGACTAGTAGCATGGCTTTTACGTAAACCTGTGAAGATGGTACTGACGCGCGACGAATCATTACTTACCACTCCGAAGCGTCATCCCATGGTCATGAAGTATCGGGTAGGAGCGAATGCCAAAGGACAATTAACTGCTGCCGAGATTGAGATTCTGGAGGATACAGGGGCGTTCGAAACGTCGGGTATTAGTATTGCTTTTGTCGCCTCTCGCGAAGCGATGGGACCATATGTTGTACCTAATGTACAAATTGATGGTTATGTGTGCCGCACTAATCACGTTCCAGCCGGAGCACAGCGTGGGTTTGGTATACCGCAGGTTACTTTTGGACATGAGTCTGTGATGGATGAGCTAGCCGAGCTACTAGACTTAAGTCCATTTGAGATTCGTGAGCGAAATGCATTTCGTGCAGGTAGCTGTTTGATTGGCGGTCAACCTCTGGAAGGCTCAGTACCAGCTCTTGACTGCTTGCGAGCAGTGATGAAAGGTGATGTGCCTGCAGGGAATGGTAACTGCAGAGGAAGTGGGCTGGCGCTGAGTTTCAAGAGTGTTGGCTATGCAGGCTCCAAAGAAAATATAGCACAGGTTTCATTAGAAATAGATATGGAAGGGATCGTGAAAGTTCGTTCTGGCGGCTTAGATATGGGTCAGGGATCCGCGACTGTACTAGCCCAAATTACTGCTGAGGAACTTAATCTTGACATTCAGCAGATCAAAGTACTGCCGGCAGATACTGCTGATGAGTTGGATTGTGGTTCAACGGAGGGGTCGCGCTTTACTCTTGCTGGGGGGCGAGCGTTGCTGGATGCTACCCACCGGTTGCGCGAACGGGTGCTATGGGAAGCTGCGGAACGATTGGATTCTGATCCAAGTGAATTGTACATTTCATTCGGATATGTTTGGAAGCAGAATTCGGATCAAAAAATCTCTTTGACTGAATTGGCTAAGAGTTGCGCTGAATTTGGGAATCCCTTGAAGGTGCAAGGTTCCGTACATCTGCCTAAGCCTGGGCGCCTCACTGAGGATAACTGCCCTCCCATTTCAGCAGTTGATATAACCTTTTGCGCTGCTCGTGCTGAGGTAGAAATTGACCCATCAACCGGCTCAATTGATGTCTTATCGCTTACACTGGCGCAGGATACAGGCAGAGCCGTTAATCCATTGAATGTACAGGTACAGATGGAGGGTGGGGCAGTTATGGGATTTGGCTACGCAATTATAGAGGAGATGCGGTGGCTAAAAGGAGGTCCAGAGGGTGGGTCATTGGCTGCCTACCGTATACCTCGCGCGAATCAGGTGCCGCAAATTGTTAGTATTGCCGTTGAGCAACCAGGTGAGGTAGGTCCTTATGGAGCGAAGGGCATTGGAGAACTCCCGACTGTGCCAATCGCTGCTGCCATCGCTAATGCCGTATATGATGCGATAGGAGTTCGAGTAACAGAGCTACCCATTACACAGGAAATGTTACAAGAACACAAGTGAGAGGAGGGAGCGATAAGCAAGATGATGCATTTTTATACAACGGTAGGATAGGCAAGTCTTGACTTCAATTTGAGCTACATCTATACCAAAATTATTGACAACATTGAGATACCATGATAGCCTATCATACAAGGCACTACCTTGGTAGTGTCTTATGGGTAATTGCGGTTCGGTTCTGGCAGATTGGGTTCGCTCACTCTACTGGTTCCATGTAAACGAAAGGAATTGAGTTGGTTTTTCAGCATGCTGAGGCATATTCCTTTCATACCTCATTAATGACGCATCGGGTCGCTAGATGTTGATATTGACCAAATTTATCAGTTTGATCATCACTGGGGCACCATCTTTATGACTCATGCGCCAGCAAAGCGAAATCAGAAATAGTAAAAAAGGAGAATGAAAATGAAAAAGAAACTAGCACTGATAGTCGCCTTGACGGTCGTTTTGACACTATTAGTGTCATGTGGTGGTACAACTGAACCCACTTCCCCTTCAGAATCAACTTCGACGTCGGAGGGAGATGTGCCCAAAAAAGTATACAAGGTGGGTCTTGTATTACCATCCGTCATAAATGACCTTTCATGGAATCAATCACTTTACGAAGGTGCCAAGCGCCTAGCTGATGAAGGGCTTATTGAGCTCACTTATACCGAAGGGGTAACTCCGGCTGATGCTGAGCGTATCTTTCGCCGCTATGCCGAGCAAGGTTTTGATCTAGTGGTCGGTCATAGTGCCACCTACAATGACAATATATTTAAAGTCGCTCAGGAATTTCCTGATATTAATTTTGCCAATTCAGCGGGGGGTTCTCGTGAAACATTGGATAATTTAGCAGCGCTCAACCAACCGCATCATGAACCAGCCTATCTGATTGGCATGTTGGCTGCCGGTGTGAGCAAAACGGGCAAATTGGCGGGAGTTGGTGCTCTCGAAATTCCTGGTGCAAAAGCACTATTCAAAGCTTTTGAGTTAGGTGCAAAGGAGATTAATCCAGACATATTGGTGGAAGTAGTATACACAGGTGACTTTGTTGATATCGCTAAGGGCAAGGCTATGGCGGCAACGCTTGCAGATCGTGGATTCGATTTTTTTATTCCCAGCGGTGATGGTCCCGCCCGTGGTTCGATCGAAGCTGCTCGTGATAAACAGGTTTATGCCACCGGATTTATGATGGATATGTCTCCCCTAGCTCCAACGGCAGTGCTCACAAGTTTGTGGTGGGATGGTGAGCAGGCTCTACGTCAAATTATTGCAGACATAGAGGCCGGTACTTTCCGTCCGGCGAAATATTACCATGGTGGTGTAGCAGATGGAGTTTATGTGCCATATATCAATCCCAACTTAAGCAATTTAATCCCTGCTGATGTACTTAAAAAGATGCAATCAAGACAAGAAGAGATTATAAGTGGACAGTTTGAGGTTCCCTTTATCGTAGACTGAGGTAAAATCGATGGCGATACCGTTGGTGACGTTGACACAAATTACAAAGCGATACGGTCCCGTAACGGCAAATTGTGAAGTTGACTTCGATCTTCGACCTGGGGAGATCCATGCTCTTTTAGGTGAGAACGGGTCGGGCAAGACTACTCTAATGAGCATACTATACGGGCTCACTCGTCCCGACAGCGGAGAGATTCGCTTAGGTGATGTGGTTCACAAATGGCGTAGCCCCCAGGACGCGATCGCCAACGGTATTGCTATGATTCCCCAACAGTTTCGTCTCGTTCCATCTTTAACTGCTGCCGAGAATCTAATAATGGGTTTGAAGTTACGTGGACGTTATGGAGATCGTTTGCGAGAAGTGGAGAATCGATTGAACGAACTAAGCTCTCAATACGGACTGAAGGTTGATCCCTCGGTCCGTATTGAAAGTTTGTCAATGGGTGAAAGACAACGTATAGAGATATTGCGCGCCTTATACCATAATTCACGCATTATTCTCATGGATGAACCCACGTCGGTATTGACTCCTCCCGAGGTAGAAAACCTGTACGTTTTATTGTCAGAGATGATTGAGCGTGAGCAAAGATCCATTGTGTTAACCACTCATAAAATCCGCGAAGTTCTAGCAATTTCACATAGGGTTACCGTGCTTCGTCGTGGCAGAAAAATAGATACAGTGGATGCACAAGGACTTACTCCGTCAACCTTGGTGGAGATGATGATTGGTGCCCGACGGGTGGCGACTAGGTCAAAACGAGATCAACGTAGAGAAGATTTTGATATAAAGAATCCCCTTATAGAGATATGTTCGTTGGTAGCAGGTAAAGCAGCCAGTGGTCTTTCAGCCATTAATGATGTTTGTCTAAATGTATGTTCTGGTGAAATTCTTGGTATCGCTGGAATTGAAGGCAATGGTCAGTCTGAATTAGAGGCCGTGCTTGCAGGTTTGTTAGAACCAACTAGCGGGCATGTCAATTTCGCTGATAATGAGTCTATTGCTTATATTCCCTCAGACCGTAATCGACATGGTGTAATTCCTAGCTTTACGGTTGCAGAAAACCTACTATTGCGGCAGCTCGCTACTGCTCCTGGTCTAGGCAAGGCACCTATCTATCAGTCAGGAGTTTCAAAACGCATGCAAGAATTGGTGGAACGCTATGAGATCTACCCCTCGGATCCATCGATGCGAATTCGCCAACTATCGGGTGGCAACGCACAAAAAGTATTGTTGGCACGTGAACTTTCTCGTCGTCCTAGGATAGTATTGGCGGCACAACCAACCCTAGGTCTTGATGTTGCAGCTGCCAGTTTTGTTCGTAATCAATTACTGGAGCAAGCTGAGGCAGGCGCAGCAATCATTGTCATTTCTTCTGATTTAGATGAGTTAATGGGGATTTGTGATAGTGTGGCGGTGATGTATGCGGGAGAAATATGTGGTGTCTGGCCTGCACAATCCGAACATTTACCAGCAATAGGTGCTGCAATGGCTGGACTGCAGCCGTGCATAAGTGCAGATTTATCAGAAGAGGTGGACCGTGAAACAAAATGAGAGTACTGCAAACCGTGGAGATGTAACGGAGACACCTAAGATGGCGAACAAACTGCGCAATATAGGCATTGGTTTTTTGCGAGTGTTCTTGTCTATACTGCTTGGATTGATAACTGGTGTAGTCCTTCTTTTAGTTTTCGGATACGAACCGATTCCAGTGATGATTGAATTGGTGCGGTCCATAGTGAACAGTCGTGTGAGTTTGATTGATACAGTACTACAGGCAATTCCAATTCTGCTCATCTCCCTTGGAGTGTGTCTATCTTATCATGGAAAGTTGTGGAACATAGGGGGTGAAGGACAGTTTTATATCGGTGCGGTAACGGCAACGACTGTTGCACTTTCTTTCCCCGATTTATCCGGCTGGATCTTGTTGCCTGTAATACTTATTGCTGGATTTGTCGGTGGTGCTACCTGGTCATGTATTGCAGGTGCATTAAGGGCTTATCGCAATGCTAACGAGACTGTTGTGACTTTGATGCTCAATTCGATAGCAACATTCATAGTAGGTTTTGCTGTTCGTGTACCTTTACGCGAAGTGGGGTCGCCAGTAGAACAGACAGCTAGGCTTAGTTCCACCGGGCAACTACCTAGATTTGCTGGCAGTCGCATTCACATTGGTCTGATAGTTGCCCTTGTTTTGGTGCCTGTAGTTCATTATTTCCTTTTTCGCACAAGTGCAGGTTATCGGATTCGTATGGTCGGTGAGAAACCTGAAGTCTCAAAAGCTGCAGGAGTGCCAACCAGAAAAGTGATACTTATGACTTTTCTGATTAGTGGCGGTCTAGCGGGCTTAGGAGGCGCAGTACACGTTAGTGGTGTTACACATCGTCTGTTACTTGGGATTTCAAACCGTTTCGGCTCCACGGCAATTTTGGTTGCATTGATGGCGCGCCGAAACCCTCTGTTGGCGGGTGTCATTGCTTTTGTGTTTACAGCCCTCACTGTTGGTGGTGAGGGAATCCAGGTAGCTTTTGGAATTCCTTCAGATTTTATCCAGGTGTTTTTAGGGATACTTTTGCTTTTTGTGCTTGCAGCTGACGAATTTCTCAAGCGTAGATGGGAAATATTATGAGTGGTTTAGAAACAATCCTAACAGGAGCTCTGGATTCTGCCATTTCTTATGCTTTGGTAGTGGGTTTGGCGTCAGTAGGTCAGACGGTAACGGAAAGAGCGGGTATTTTGAATCTTGGGCTTGAAGGAGTCGTTCTAATGGGAGCGTTTGGTGGGTTTGCCCTAGCTTATGTGACGGGTCAAGCTTGGCTTGGACTGTTAGGTGGTCTTATTTGCGGCTGCTTGCTTGGATTAATCATGGCTGTATGGAGTGTGAGCTTAAAGACTGAGCAGGTTATCAACGGTTTATTACTCTTTATGGTATCCAGCGGGCTTTCAAGTATGTTATATAAACAGTGGTTTATGTCTATGTCTGAACCTCCGAGAGTGAATGGCTTCGGACTACTTCCTATCCCAATCCTTAGTCAAATTCCAGTGATTGGTCCTGCTCTGTTCCACCGCCCCTGGTCGAGTTATGTGGCTTTTGCAATGGTTGCGGTAACGTCGTTGTTCTTGTATCGTACGCAAGTCGGTCTGATTTGTCGAGCCTGCGGTGATTCCCCCGAATCTGTTGACTTTTCTGGCATGAGTGTAGTTCGGCACCGTTATCTGGCTTTAACTATCGGCTCCGCTCTTGCGGGTTTAGCGGGTTCGTTGCTGACAGTTGAACAACTGAAACTGTTTGCTCCGGGTATTTCTGCAGGGAGAGGATGGATAGCGTTATCCATTGTAATTGTCGGAGGCTGGCGCCCATGGGGATGTATGGCTGCAGCCTTGCTGTTTGGCGTGACAGATATGTTTCAATTCCAGTTTCAGGGTAGAAGTGACGTTCCTTATGAGCTTCTGCTGGCGTTGCCTTATATTATGGCAATTGCAGCTCTGACTGTCCGCCGACATACGGTTAGGGGACCGCAAGCGCTAGGTGTTCCATTTCGTAAGTAAATTTACTATATCGTCCAGTTATTCTGAATTGTGTTGCAAGGACTCGAAATAAAAAAGAACAAGTCTATTAAATAAGGAACTCCATAAGGAATGGTTACCGTGATAGGAAATGGAGTGAGTGATATGACATGACTTCCTAAACGATGTGCCATATATTTATAGCCAAATACGGATAGTCTAGAGGGTCCGTTAATTAATGTGTAAGTAGCTCAAATGAGGCAAAAGAGACATAAGCAACAGTTTGATAATTATGCTTGATAGCAAAATTGTCCACACATGTGTGCAGAATCCAGTGCCATGTGACAGGGTTTTTGTGAAAGGATGGATTGGGTATGATTGGATTAACAAAGCATAATACGCCTAAGACCTATCAGTGGCGAGTAGAGTTGATGGATGTCGCTCTGGGACGTGAGCCGGCTGATCTTGTGATAACGGGTGGAACCATTGTTGATGTAAACGTAAGAAAATTACGTAAAGCTGATATAGCTATAAAGGGATCTCGCATCGCCTTGGTAGGTGATGCCATGCACACTATTGGTAAAAATACTAAGTTTGTTGATGCAATTGGCAAGATCATTTCTCCGGGTCTAATTGATGCACACATGCATGTTGAAGCAGCTATGGTAACGGTAAATGCGCTGGTAAAAGCCGTATTACCTCGAGGTAACACGACCCTCATAGCGGAGCCCCATGATCTTGCGGACATATACGGCTTAAAAGGGATTGAGTTGCTTCGCCATGAGTCATTTCATCTGCCGCTCCGACTATTTATTATGGCTCCCAATCCGGTTCCTTTGAGTGACTCGACTCTGGGGTCAACACCGGGAGAGATAGGACCGAATGAAGTAGAAGAGCTTATGAAATGGCCAGAAGTGCTTGGGCTAGGCAAAATTTCTCCGGCTCTAGTCTTCAGTAAGGATCAGCGACAAATAAAGAAAATGGATATTGCTACTCGTTCGAAGAAACCATTAGGTGGTAGGTGTGATTATCGTGATAGCCGAGATATCCAAGCCATGATGGTAGCTGGCATTCAGGACGAATATACAGCACGTACAACCGAATTTATGCAAGAATATCTTGAGGCTGGACTCAAAATTCTGGTGAGCGAGGGGAGTACTGTTCCCCATATGCGTCAACTGGCAGAGTTAATAATGACAGAAGATATAGACACACGCAATTGTATCCTCTGTACTTATGATCGATTCCCAGATGATGTACGAAAACAAGGTCTAATTGATGAAGCAATTCGTATTCTGATCGCCGAAGGAGTCAATTCGGTTGCAGCAGTCCAAATGGCCACTTTAAATACAGCCGAACACTTTGGACTAGCTCACGACTTGGGAAGTATCTCTGCAGGTCGATTTGCCGATCTTGTTATTTTGAACGACTTGGCTTCATTTGAAGTAAACTCAGTATACGTGAACGGTCAACATGTTGTCGAAGAAGGCTGTATATTGAATCCTCCTGAACCTTATAATTACCCAGAATGGACGCATCAATCAGTGATACTGCCTCAAAACTTTAGCCCTACATCACTGGTATACCCTGCCCCTTTTAATGAAGGCACGGTGACGGTTCGCGCTATCGAATTGATCGACGGTATTTCGGCACATGATGGTACAAAAGAGATACATGTCGAATTGCCAGTGTGTAACGGCATGATTCATCCAAACATCTCACAGGATGTGCTTAAGCTTGTAGCCGTTGAGCGTTTTGGTATGTCTGGCTCAATTGGACGCGGATTTGTTCGTGGTTTGGGATTTCGCCGAGGGGCTATTGCTGGTTCGGTAGCGCACGATTATCATTGCATTATCGCTGCGGGGGTTTCGGATAAAGAAATATGTTTTGCTATTAAACGTTTAGCTGAGATCGGTGGTGGATTTGTGATTGTAGTTGATGAAGAAGTTGAGGCTGAAATGCCACTTCCCATCGGTGGATTAATCTCTGAAAATAGCTTGGAGAACGTAGCAGATGAGTCATTACAGCTAGAAGCAGTAGCCCGTCAATTGGGATATTCTTTGTCATTACCTGAAATGCTGATCAATGCAATGTCATTTTTGAGCCTGCCAGGTTGTCCGGAACTTCGAATTTCTGATCAAGGGTATATCGGTTTAGCTACAAAAAATGATCCCTCAGGTCCTTCACTTTTGCCGCTGATTGTATGATTGCATTACGAAAGAAGAGTCACTACGAAGACTACGAAGAATGTCACTGAAGTGACGACCATTTGAGGCTTATCTTGGGCAATTGCGAGACAAGGGAATTGATTATAATGCAGGAGTGGATTTTGCACCCTTGATCGATTCTTTTGTGTACTTTTTTTCGAAGGACAAAGTTATAGATTTTTGCATACAAATCGGTACGGACGTGCTTCTCGATCTGCTCCACGATAAGCAACACATGCATGAGCTCTGTATACTGGTTCAATAGCGGAAAAGATTTCTCTGTTTTTCACTTTTAACCCACTTGTTTCACAATTTTCGGAACTTTTCCTCTCTCAAAGCAGAGCCATCTCTCTTAACGTGAATTTTTTGTTTGCCATATTTATATTCTCCTACATTGGTCATTCTTCTGAATCGCCAAATTATTATTCTGCGTAACTTTCTAACGGTATTGTAGAACCAAAAACCCTGTGTTTGTCCTAAGATAGGGTCCACTGAACGAATCAGCTGTTAGAATTTTATTACGCTGTCGCAACCAATATCTGCCGTCTTTTTGCGAAAAATCGCATGGGAAAAAAGAAGATA
>JGI24711J26586_10001080_pt1 | contig 21195 bp, 17 predicted proteins | sample BioPla3DNA1_FD_26586 | JGI IMG/M metagenome (IMG submission 26586)
AAAGACAGAATGGTATTATCAATTGGTGCATCTGGCGCTATCTTTGGTGTTGTTGGAGCAATGGCATATATATTGCTTGTTAATAAAGGACGGTTAGAGGATATAAGTAGTAGACAGATTTTGCTATTAACAGTATTCAGTCTTTACGGTGGAGTTGCTAATGCAAATATAGATAATGTAGCACATATAGGGGGTTTTATTGGAGGTATAATACTAGCCGCTATTTTTTACCGAAGACCCAGTAAGTTACAGGTGGATGAGTCTTTATAAGCTACCAAGGAGACAGGAGGAGATTTGATTTATGAAAATAAACATATATTATGGTGGTAGGGGCCTAATCGAAGATCCGACACTTTATGTAATTAGTAAGTTAACAGAGGTATTAGAAGAAATTAGAGTTCAAGTAACTAGATATAATCTTTATGAAGAAAAAAATACTATAGCCATGCTACCTAAGACATTAAAGGAGGCAGACGGTATTATATTGGCCACTACGGTTGAGTGGATGGGGATAGGCGGTTACATGCAACAGTTTTTAGATGCCTGCTGGCTATATGCAGATAAGAGTAAATTAGAAAAGCTATATATGATGCCTGTGGTCACAGCTACCACTTATGGAGAAAGGGAGGCTATGCTTGTACTTACTCAGGCATGGGAGATGCTTGGGGGTATACCATATAGTGGTTTATCAGCCTATGTCGAAAATCATGTAGATTTTGAGACAAATAAGAATTATTCAAATGTAATAGAAAAGAAGGCAGAAGCATATTATCGAGTTATAAACCAAAAAAGAATAATGCTTCCTGCAAGCAATATCCTACTTAAGCAAAGTATACTTAAGGGTAATTCTATTGTATTGACACCCCAGGAAAGTGAGCAATTGTCTATGTATGTATCGGATGATGCATATGTAAAGAAACAAAAAGAGGACATAGAGGAACTTACTCAGTTATATAAGGAAATGCTTAGTGGTGGGGATATTGATAATGATAAGGAATTTATTCGTAATCTCAAGGAAAATTTTCATCCAATAGAAGACTTTTCAGCTTCCTATGCTATTATCTTTTCTGACATAAAAAAGACCTTGGTTGTTGACATACAGGAGAACCGTTTGAAATGTTATTATGGTGATAAACCAGATGCAGATGTGATTGCAAAGACCACCAGAGAGGTGATGAACAAGCTAGTACTAGGTCGGATTACATTTCAAGGGGCCTTTATGTCGGGTGATTTGACTGCAAAGGGAAATTTTAAAACACTTCGTACCTTTGATCAAGTATTTCAATTTAATATACTATAGAAAAGCTAATTCTTCTGCCAAGCCGTCTTTAGTCTTATTAATCTGTTGTCATTGGCAGTAGAATAGTAAAGCTGGTTAGGGATGTAGAGGAAGATACACTAATGGTTCCAAGATGACTTTTGATAATCCGTCTTGCCAGTGCCAGCCCCACACCAGAGCCACTTGTTTTATTGGTTACAAAAGGATGAAAGATTGTAGCTATCTCATCCTCAGGAATAGGCTGACCAGTGTCATTAATTTGTATAGAAAGCATAGGCTTATTTTGGCTGGTGTTGATACTTAAGATAATTTCTATATAATCCCCAGCGGATGTTGCTTCAAGAGCATTTTTAAGTAAATTGGATAAGACTTGCTTTATCTTATCAGGGTCACAGTAATAAGAGGAAAAAACCGACTTGTTATCAGTGGTGGTTACCATGGACAGGTGTTTTTCTTGATTATCTATCTGAGGCATATAGTTATTTATTACAGATTGAATAAGTGCTAAAAGATTAGTGTTTTTCATATTGAGTTGGCTGATTGAATTTAGCAATGATGCATCTGACATCATTATCTCCATATCNTTTATTAGATCAAAAAGTTGACTCCAATACTTGTAATCTTTAGCTTCTGGGTGCTTTATTTCGATATATTGAAGGGTCCCTTTTATTAGTGATAAGGGATTTCTTAGTTCATGTATGAAAACAGAGGTGATTTCCTGATTATCTTTTAGTATATTCTGTATTGCGTCTTCATCTATAGTCCTATTATCTTGACTCATATATGCTCCTTTCCCGGATGAGATTTTTTAACCGCCCGTAACTTGAAAAATTTTACAGTAAAATAATTTTATCAGAGTTTGGAAATAAATGCAATATTAACATATTATTTATAATGAATTGGAGGTAGCTAGAATGGATAACTGTATCTTTTGTAAAATTATTGCTGGTGATATCCCTTCTTCTGTGATTTATGAAGACGAGGATCTAAAGGTTATTATGGATATATATCCTGCTGCAAGGGGCCATGCAATAATTATTACTAAAAAACATTTTGAAAATATTTTTGAATTAGATGATGATGTTGCTAAGAAGATTCTTATAGTTGCTAAGAAGGTAGGAATTGCACTGAAGGATGAACTTGGCTGTGGTGGTATTAATTTATTACAGAACAATGGTGAGACCGCCGGCCAGACTGTGTTCCATCTTCATTTCCATCTGATACCAAGATATGATGGAGATAATGTAACGATTAAATGGATAACCGGTAAATATGAAGATGGAGAGGCTCTAGAGCTAGCACAAAGGATTGGTGCAAGGATAAAATAGAAATAGGCTGTATCAAGGAAACTAAGGGTATGTAAAATACTACTTGTTTACTTAATACAGCTTTTTTATTACTTACATATGTTATAAGTTTTATGATAAGCAAAATGTTTTATAGACTAGTTTGCTTTATTAAATCCATTATGGTATCAATAGACTTGTTTAATTCGCTTTTATTCATGGCTTCTACATATTTAGTCTTATTTGCTATAACAGTTTCTATGGCCTCTAGCAGGACACTTACACTAAGGTCCTCTTCCTTAAGTACGTATGAGTAACCAAGATTTTCAAAGGATTCTGCGTTTAGAATCTGATCACCTCTACTGGCCTTTTGACTTAGGGGGATTAGTATGTTTGGAATTCTAAGAGCTAAGATTTCGCATATAGCATTTGCACCAGCTCTGGATATGATTAGGTTTGAGGCCGCAAGTAAATCACTTAATTCTTTTTTGATATAGTCAAATTGTGCATATCCTTCTAGATTGGCTAGTTTAGAATCCAAGTTCCCTTTTCCACAAAGATGAATTACTTGGAAATCTCGTAAAAGAGTGGGAAGCATTCCTCTTACAATATCATTTATTACTTTAGACCCTGTACTACCTCCCATTACCATAATTACGGGTTTGTTAGCTGTAAAGCCACAAAAATCAAGGCCATTTATCTTGTTGCCAGAAAATAGCTCTTTTCGTATGGGAGTCCCCGTAAGAACTGCTTTCTCAGGTGGAAGATATGACATGGTTTCAGGAAAGTTAGCACAAACCTTTTTAGCAGAGGGTATAGCGATCTTATTAGCAAGACCAGGTGATATGTCAGATTCATGGATTATCGCGGGAATTCCACATTTCTTTGCGGCTAAAACCACTGGTACGGTTACAAACCCTCCTTTTGAAAAGACAATACTGGGCTTAATTTTTTTTAAGATTTTACGGGCTTCATAATAACCCTTTATGACCTTAAAAGGGTCTGTAAAATTTTTAGGATCAAAATATCTCCTTAGTTTTCCGGACGATATTCCATAGTAAGGAATATCATACTCTTCAATTAGCTTGCGTTCTATTCCCTCGTAGGATCCAATATAATGAATGTCGTAGTTTTCATTAGTAAGGCTTGGCAGTAGTGCTATTAATGGTGTAACATGTCCGGCAGTACCACCACCAGTTAAAACTATGCGCTTCATTTTGTCGACCCCCATTTCTTTATTGATTTAGCCAGCTGATTACAGATATCTGTCCCTAAGCTAGATATATTTTTTGATGTCTTATATATCATGAACTAACATCCTTTCCTATAAATTAATAGATTCTTTTCTAATCTTTTTAATATATGTAACCTATACTTAATCGACTACATTTTAGCCTACAAGCTTGTTTTTTGCAAATACTATTTTTAACAGGAAAGAGCATTGCATTTTAAGTCAGTTGCAATTAGAATGTTAATAAAGATTATAGAAATACTAAATTGGAGGTAATATATGAAAAAAATCGGAATTATAGGGGCTATGGAGGAAGAGGTTGCAAGGTTAAAAGATATGATGCAGGATGTAAGTATTATAAGAGTTGCCTCCATGGATTTTTGTGAGGGAAATATAGATGGTTCACCCATAGTAGTGGTCCGAAGTGGGATAGGAAAGGTTAACGCCGGCCTGTGTACTCAAATTCTTATAGACAGATATGGAGTTGACTTAGTAATAAACACTGGAATTGCAGGGTCTCTAAGAAATGAAATTGACATCGCTGATATTGTAATCTCCACTGATGCACTCCAGCATGATGTGGATGCCAGTGGCTTTGGTTATGACTTAGGAGTTATTCCAAGAATGGAAAATTCAATTTTTAAGGCGGATGAGAAACTGGTTAGCTTAGCTAAAAAGGTGTGTAATGATGTTATTCCTACGGTGGGAGTTCATACAGGAAGAATTGTAAGTGGTGATCAATTTATATCTGATTCTGAAAAAAAGGAATGGCTAGCCAAAGTTTTTGATGGATATTGTACAGAGATGGAGGGTGCTGCTATTGCACAGGCCTCTTATCTGAACGGTATTCCCTTTCTAATTATACGAGCAATTTCAGACAAGGCAGATAATAGTGCTGAGATGGCATATAGTAAATTTGAGGCAATTGCCATTGAGAATACTGTTAAGCTTTTAATGGGATTAATTAAGCAAATTGATTAAAATAAAGTTGTAGAATGAAAAACAAGAAATAGAAGCAAATAAATAGAAAATATCATATTTATTAGGGTTTATTATGAAATTAATGCCTTGATTGACCTAATTTACTAAATTATAATCAAGAAAAGTGCAAGTTATATAATTGCGAAATTCACAAGAACATAAAGTAGCGTTTCGCAAACATCTAAAAAGTGCTAGTTAGATGAAGGGAGGTATACAGTGGAGCATCAGAATAAAGTTTCGAGAATGATCCAGAATATCGAGAAGATAATAGTAGGAAAACGTGAGGTAATAGAGCAGACATTAATTACTCTACTTGCAGGAGGGCACTTATTGTTGGAGGATGTTCCTGGAGTTGGAAAGACCACCCTTGCTAAAGCACTGGCACAGACGATTGACTGTGATTTTACTAGAATTCAATTTACACCTGACACCTTACCAAGTGATGTGACGGGCTTATCTATCTATAATATGCAAACTGGTAAATTCGAATATTCTAAGGGTGCTATAATGACAAACATTATATTGGCTGATGAGATAAATCGTACATCACCTAAGACCCAAGCCAGCCTACTTGAGGCAATGGAAGAAAAACAAGTCACGGTAGATGGTGTTACTTATCCATTGTCAATGCCCTTTATGGTTATTGCTACCCAAAACCCCGTGGACTATCTTGGTACCTATAATTTACCCGAAGCCCAGCTAGATAGATTTATGATGAAGATATCTATTGGCTATCCTAGTGCTTCCCATGAGCAGGTAATGGCAGATAGGTTCTTAAAAAAAGAACTGGGGATAAAGCTAGAGCCGGTTGTAAATGCTGATACAATTGTGGAGATGGTGAATGAAGTAACAAAGGTAAAGGTTAATAGAGATTTAGTTAACTATGTTACAAGGTTCATACAAGAAACAAGAAATGATAGCAATATATCCTTAGGGGCCAGTCCTAGGGCTACACTTGCCCTGATTCGGGCTAGCCAGGCGAAGGCATATCTTGAAGAAAGAGAATATTGTATACCAGATGATATTCTAGACCTTATTGTACCTGTTATAGGTCATCGTATTATTCTGTCACCAGAAGCAAGATTAGCACAAACTAAGGTTGAGAAGGTTTTGAAAAATATTGCATCAAAACTACCTATACCTGTTTTAAAATAAATATAAAAACAGGAGTAAAAGTTATAGATACTTATAAACATACATAGGTAAGGACAAGTAAAGATGAAAAATTCTCGATTAATATGTGTTTTATTTTTAATAGGCACAGGAGTATTTGCCTCATATTTTGGGGGTAATATACCCTATGCCCTTTTTTATCTAGCAATTTTTATTCCTATAATATCCTTCCTATATACTCTATATGTATATATTAGATTTAAGATATATCAATCAATGGATAACCGCACTGTTGTCAAGGGAGACTGGAATAGATATTCATTAATAATAGCTAATGAGGATCTTATTACATTTCGTAATGTTAAGGTTAATTTTTTATATGATAAATCAACCATAAAACAAACAGGAGAAAGTATGGAGTATTCCCTCTTACCTAATGATAAGAGGCTAATGGAGACAAAGGTTCGTTGTAATTATAGGGGAGCATATTTTATAGGAGTAGATTCTATAGAGGTTACGGATTTTTTATATCTATTTTCTATCACCTATCCTTTAAAATCAAAGCTTAAGGTCTGGGTATTACCTCGAGTGGTCCATATTGAGCAACTGGCTATTGCTCCTGCTGTAGTGGATTCAAAAAATCCAGTCCGGTTTAGTAATGCTGTAGAGGAGGAACTAGATACGGAGGTACGTAGATATAACCCTGGAGATAATAAAAAGAGGATCCATTGGAAGGCTTCTGCTAAGGCCAATGAGCTACTAAGTAGGCAATATCATCAAAAGCCCAAGTCTGAAGTAATTTTATTTATGGATCTTGCTAAGGTTAGGGAGGATGAGTTAAAGGCTGTTATAATCGAGGATAAAATCATAGAAAGCACTCTAGCCATTGCCAATTATTATGCCTCTAGAGCTACTCACTCTCATGTTATTTATGATATGGATGGCATTAAGCAGGTATCAATTCATACAAAGGATGATTTTAATATTTTTTATAGGGCCTGCGTAAATATTCGTTTTGATTCAACTACATCTATTGATGACCTGCTTGCTAGACGTCTGCAAAGAGGAGACGGGGGGATATTCTATGTGGTGGCAACAAGTAGGCTTACAAAAGAGCTTTATCTTAGAGCACTTCAGGTTTTATCTGGAGGCAACCGTATCTGTATATTATTTATTAGTGATGATACAAGTGATTTAAGTAATACAATGATTGGAGACATGAAAAAAGCCGGTGTAGATATATATAAGATTATGCTTGGAGATGAGATAGAGGCTATACTTACAAAAAGCATTTAAATAAAGCTTTGTAAGATACATTAAATCTAGGAAATGATAAATTACTAGCCATATAGGAGGTGAAGCACTTGTCATATAGTAGTGAAAAGACCTATCAAATATATTATTCCTTATTAGGGATGTTACTTAGTCTTGCATTAATAATATTTGTAAATGATTACTATACTTTAAAAGTACATAAGCTGGTTTGTCTCTTATATTGTTTGGTTTCAGTACTAGTAATATATCTATTTGATAGGTATAGAAAAAGTCCTATTAGCTATATTGTGCTTCTAAGTTTAATTCCTGTAGTAGGGCTGGTATTTATTTTTACCCGTACAAGTCCAATTACTTGGGTAAAGGGTATTGTCTTATGGGTTATAAGATATGATCAAACAGAAGGCTTATATGAACTAGGGCCTGCATATATTGTTCTTTTTGTGGTATCAATAGTTAGCTGTATATTACTCTATCTTTTAATTAAAAGACTTTTAACAAGACTACTACTGGGGCTAGTCATTATAAGCTTGCTTGTAGTGTTTGCTGTAGTTGATATTCATATTGGAAAACTTATTGTAGGAATTTCTATATTTTATATGTTAAGTATCTTTATTGAACTTGGTGGAATTTTGTATAGTAGAAAAAATGGTAAAGAGGATAAAAGAGAGGGGATATTATATTTATTACCCTTATGTGTTTTGCTAGCAGTAATAGCTGTAGGTATTCCCTCAAAGGAAGAACCCATACAATGGGATGGGATTAAGACCATATATAATAATTTAAAGAATCAAATTGAAAAACTAACAGTCAATTGGGAGTTTCGTAAGGGGGATGGAGATTTTTCAATATCTTTAATTGGATATTCAGATGATGGTAGCCTTGACAATAGAGATCTAGAGAATAGTCAAAGGATAGCACTCATAGTAAAAGGTCGAAGGGGATTGTCTCCTATGTATTTGATCGGTTCTGTTAGGGATACTTATACGGGATATAGCTGGGAAAAAAGTGGAGAAGATTTTCTGAAGAAGGAAGAAGAATACCAGATGGATTATGGAGAGCTTTTCTATAACTTATCAAGATTAGAGCCAAGTTTTCTTGAAGATAATAGATTAGTAGAGTCAAAAACAGTAAAAATCTTCTACAATAATATAAAGACAAGGACTTTTTTTCACCCTCAAAAGTTTTATTGGTTCCAAACAGATAATCCAGCTAATATCGATAGGGAATCTGCTAGTATAAGCTTCCTAAATCCGGCTGGGAATAACATGGCATATAATATTTCATACTATGAGATGAACCTAGAGGGTGATGGATTTGTGGAGATGCTAAGAGGGGCGGATGAATTCTCATATAATACAAATATTAATTTAGATTATGAGAGAATTGAGCAATTAGAAAAAAAGTATTATATAAGAGATAAAGAGAATTTTATATTAAGAAGACAGGACTTTCATGAGATTTTTAGAGACCGGGCGGCTATAATTAATAACAAATACACACAGCTACCCCAAGACCTGCCATCTCAAGTTAAGGATCTTGCTTATGAAATAACTAAGGAACAAGAGACTAAATATGATAAGCTAAAGGCTATAGAAGCATATCTTCTAGAATATACATATAGCTATAATCCAGGAAAGCCTCCTGAGGGTATGGACTTTACCTATTATTTTTTGTTTGAAAATAAGCAGGGATATTGTACATCCTTTGCATCAGCCATGGCTGTACTTGGTAGAGCTATAGGAATTCCTACCCGCTATGTTGAGGGCTTTGTGGTAGATTATAGAGACTTTGATAACAGGGGTTTCCTGGTTAGGAACAGTATGGCCCATGCTTGGGTGGAGGCGTATTTTGAAGGGATTGGTTGGATTCCTTTTGAGGCGACTCCTGGATATCATGGCAACCGCTATACTGCCTGGCCAGCTCCTAAAAAAAGTGAGGGTTCAGGTTATTACAGTAGCTACTACAATAAGGAAAAGACAAATCCATATATGGAAGACCAAATGGATAATAGCGATCTGCTTTCTTATGAGAAATTAGAAGCTCATAAAGTATTAATGTGGGTGTTATTAATACCAGCAATTTTTGTTTTTCTCTTGGCATTAGTGGTCTTATATTATCTAGTATTAAGACATAAATATAAGAAAGAATATGAAGATACAGATGATAGTGGTCGTATGTATTTGACTTTCATAAGAATTTTATCCTTACTGAAAAAAGAGGGATTTAAACTTACTGCACATGATACGCTTATAGTTTTCAGTGACAAGATAAAAGATAGATTTCAATATAAGGGGATATTGTTTCGAGATGTTGTAAAAATATATATGGCTTACCGTTATGGAGAGGTAAAAATTAATGAAAAGGAACTTGATAAAGTTAGGGAGTTTTATAATGGCATGATGGAGAGTCGTAAGCAGGAAAACAAGGCATTAAGACTTCACATGGAGGAGTTTTTATTCCTAGTAAAAAGGAAAACCATTACTACTACTTATCAAGATTAATTAGATTTACACCAGTATAATAATGAGTAAGGATATCCTCATATGAATATCCTTCTTCTGCCATGGCATTGCACCCATATTGACTTAGGCCAACCCCATGGCCTACACCAGTACAAATAATTCTTGCCTTACCCTCATAATCTTCAATATAGAAGTGGTTGGAATTTAAGCCAAGAACATTGGCAAATTCCTCCCCTGACACTAAAAGATTATTTAGGGAAATTTCTGTTACATAACCAATACTGTCTCTCTTGGTAATAGATATATCCTGAAAAAATGTATTATCATTAATCTCTAAAGAGGGGTATATCTGCTTTAGTATACCTAATAATATATTAACGTCATACTCAGTAATTCTTAGATAATTAATGGATGTAACGTCTTGTTTGCTAGGGACGCTTATAAGATATGGTATATCAACACCCCAGGCCTCTTTTGCATTTCTTGTAAAGCCAGTTCCAGTACCAAAAAATACGGGCAGGATGAGCTCGTCTTCATATGTTAAAACCTGACCATTTGTGCCATGGACACAATTCTCAAGCTTAGTAAACTGCGTTGCGTAATTATCACTTCCCCAGTATCCTAGCATATCATCAGGGTTTATATAGGACAATCCTAACTCCGAGGTAGAAAAATCCTTTTGATTTGGCCTTTCTTCTAATAGAAGGGATATATTATAAAGAGCGTATGTTCTTGATAAAACAGCCTGGGCCTTTAAGGCTTCAATATGATAGGCTGCGGGCATATTTGCGGCTACAACTCCTATTAAATATTGATTAAAATCTAGGTTCTCCCTCCTACCGTCTTTTTCATAATAGATATTAAAATCCATGTCTGCTAAAGAATAATCCCTACTTTTGTTTGAGAAAAGAAGTGTTATTAAAAAAGGTAGTAGTAGTACCAAGATACTGACTCCTACTATCTTATAAATTAATTTCTTCATATTTGCTCCAGTGTAGTGGTCTTGTTACATTATATTAAGGGACAGGTTGTTTATGACGGATTATTTTGCTTATATAGATAATATTAAGATTATTATATTCAAGTATGGGATTGCTTTTTCAAAAGACAAGCTAAGTAAACAGCTAGACTATTTATACCTCAGACTCTTCTGTAGAGAACATAATAACGATAAAGCCAATTAGGGATACTATAGTACCAAGCATTAGCATATTAGAAACACCACTAGTATCAAGGACCTTACCACCGGTAATATAGGCGATAGTACCAGCAACTCCCAAGGTAGCCGTGCCTAGCATGGACTGGCCTTTGACCCTATCTTCTTTGTTTATAATTGAATTAACATAATAGACGGAGGCAGGGGTAAAAAGGGCAAAGGATAGCATCTGAAATGCCATGGACAAATGTACAAAAAATACATTTGAAGCTAGCCATATAATTGCTGTTTTAATAAAGAAGAAAAAGGCAGATATTTTAATAATATTATTACATTTTATTTTATTTATAATTATTACAAATGAAGCCATCATAGGTAATTCTAAGGCTGCAGCTATAGTTAAGGATAGACCCATATCAGAACTGTTGCCACCGACATTTTCGATAATATTAATTAAATAAGTATTGATAAGTCCATGAGAATAAAAGACCATGGCAATACCAATTAGGAAAAAGGTAAATTTTTTGTATTTAGTAAAAAAGCCTATTATACTGGCTGGAGCATTTTCGCTGTTATCGACACCAGGGCTAATGGTATTATTGCTAGTACTAGGTTTGGGAATATTAGTATCCTTTAGTTTGAAGCTATAGGCGGCTAAAAAGAATAAGCCATAGCTAAGTATAAAAAGAGGTATTAAAATACCTGGTCCAAATTTACTTACACCGTGACCAAGAAAGAATGAGCTTATTGCAAAAGCGATTGAGCCAGATCCCCTTGCTAGGCCAAAGTTGAAACTGTATCCATTATTAAGATATTCTAATGCAAAGGAATTAAGTAGTGGATTCAGAGTAAACTGAATGGCATTTATAATGACAAAAACACCACCAGTAATTAAAAAGGAATTAGCGCTAATAAATAAAAGGATGGCAAAAGCAAGGACAATTGCCATTAGAGTTAAGATAATACCCCGTACTGATTTTTTCTTGAATTTATCTGCAAAGGCAGAGACCATAGGTTGAAGTATAATAGATATAATAGCTGACAATGAAAGAACAATACCTATATGAGTATTGTTAAAATTCTTATGTTGTAAGTACACAGCTGCAAAGCTATATATAATACACTGGCCAACCCAATAGCTGCCTTGCAAGAAAGCGTATTTAATAGTTAGTTTTTTTGATATTTTATCCATGGTTCCTCCAGTATAATATTAAATGTAAGTTTTGATAGTTTAAAGCATGGAAAACAAGAATCTAAGCATGGATAGTTTATCATATAAAATATAGAAATGTAAGTATAAAAAAATAAAAGAAATGATAATGGTTGGTTTTAGCAGGATTGTTGATGTTTGTATAAATAATAGGTAATGGTAATGTAGTGTGTATGGCTAATGATTTGTTACTGATTGATGAGAAGAATTGGTGTAAGCCAAAGTGGTTGGGGTAATAAGTGTAAAGTAAAAATGTTTAAGGTTTGAATATATAGAAAATTATGCTATTGTTAAGCTATATAACTTGAAGTAGAGGGTGTAATAGGATGGAGATTTCATTAGATAAAGTTAAAAAGTACCTTGATACATCGCTAATATTGGAGAGCGTGACCTTTAATATTACTGATGGTGAGAAGGTTGGTATAGTAGGTGAAAATGGTAGCGGTAAGACCACGATTCTTAAACTAATCGTGGGAATTCTTAAGATGAATTATTGTGCGGGCTATCCCTATGCTCCGGTACCTCCGGGATATGATGAGGGATGGGTTAATACCCCTAAGAATGCATCTATAGCATATTTGGATCAGATACCCGGGTTTCCGGAGGGGACCAGGGTGATTGATGTATTAAAGTCGGCATTTACAGAGATTTATCAGCTGGAGAAAGAAATTCATGAGTTGGAGAATCAGATGCAGCATACCACCGACGGGGATGATTTGAATAGAATCTTGAGAAGATATAGTGAGAAGGTCTCACTATTCGAATTAAAGGAAGGTTATAATATAGAGGAGAAGCTAAATAGAGTATGTAAGGGTTTGAATTTCGGTGATGAGTTCCTAAATCAGGAGTTCAATCTACTTAGCGGTGGTGAAAAGACAACCGTAACCCTGGGAAAGCTTCTAATCGATATGCCTGATGTGTTGCTCCTTGATGAGCCTACTAATCATCTTGATATGGAATCGGTTGAATGGCTTGAGGAGTATCTTAAGAGCTATAAGGGGATTGTAATTGTAGTGTCCCATGATAGATATTTTCTTGATAATGTGGTTACTAAGATTATTGAGATAGAGGGTAAGGAAAGTGATACATATGTTGGGAATTATTCGAGCTACTTGATACAGAAGGATGAGAAGTTAAGAATACAGCTTGAAGATTATTTGGAGCAGAACAAGAAGATTAAATCTATGGAGCAGACGGTGAAGCAATTAAGGGATTGGGCGGCTAGGGCTGACAATACTAAATTCTATAAAAGAGCCGCAAGCATGCAGCTAAAGCTTGACAAGATGGAGAGAGTTGATAAGCCGACAGATAAGCAGAATATGAAGCTAAATCTCAAGCAAGCAGACCGCTCCGGAAGGATTACTATAAGCGCAAAGGAATTATCAAAGAGCTTTGGGCAAAAGACATTATTTTGTAATACTGAGATGGAGATTTATTATGGCGAGAGAGTGGCGCTTATTGGTTCAAATGGTAGTGGTAAGACCACATTTCTTAAGATGCTCTTGGAAGAGGAAATGCCTGATGCCGGTAAGGTCCAGCTAGGTGCAAGTGTTTTGCCAGCATATCTTCCGCAAAACATTACATTTAAAAATGATGAGCTTACAGCCTTGGAATATTTCAGGGAGGATATCTCTATATTGGAGGGAGATGCGAGAGCATATCTAGCTAAGTTCCTCTTTTATGGCAATAATGTGTTTAAGAGGATAAAGCTATTGTCAGGTGGGGAGAGGCTTCGCCTAATGCTTGCCAGGCTATTATATAATGATATCAATTTGTTGATACTTGACGAGCCAACCAACCACCTTGATACTAGATCGATTGAGAGTATTGAGGAGGCCTTGGAGTCATTTAGGGGCACGATTCTATTCATCTCCCATGACAGATACTTTATCAATAAGATTAGCAACAGGGTAATTGCTATAGAGGATGAGGGCTTACAAAGCTATCTTGGCAATTATGATTATTATAAGAGTATTAAGGATAGAGAGAGGCAGCAGAAGGAAGAATCAAAGCAAAGAGCTGAAGAACCTGGCAGACTTAATAAGAAGCCTGATAATACCTCTCAGTCTGGTAAGTCTAAAAAGCCCATTAATGATAAGCATGGAAGCGGTAGGAAGCCTGCAGGGAATCCGGTAAAGGCTGCTAGGCTTGAGAAGAGGATTGCTGATATAGAGAAAGAGCTTCAAGAAATTGAAGGTATGATGGATGCTATGGCTTCTGATTATGAGGAGCTAAGCAAGCTATATGAAAGGAAAGTAATCTTGAGCAAGGAGTTTGAGGAAGCAATGGAAGAATGGTTAGGGATGGAGTAGTAGAGAATAGGAAGAGCTGATAAGTTACTTTATCAGCTCTTCTAATTCTTCAGACAATTCCTTTGCAAGTGGAATATCATTATCTTTTAAAGCTCTGGCTATTTTCGTTTCAAGTGACATTTTCTGCTGCCTAAATTCTAAATAGTCTTTATCAAAATACTTGGCATAAATTATTTTTCTGAATTTACGTACAGTCATTTTTCTAACCGTCTTATTATCTATAATCAAAACACTATCCACACAATTTACAATTGTATAGAAATCATGAGAAATCATTAATACGGCACCGTTGAATTCCTTTATGGCTTTTTCCAGAGCTATTTGTGAATAGGTGTCTAGATGACTTGTTGGTTCATCAAGAAGTAATAAGGTTGCTTTTGTTGCAGTCACTTTAGCCACTTGAAGAATGTTTTTTTCACCGCCAGATAAAGAGTCTATCTTTTGCTTTAGGTGTTCCTCCTCGAAGCCATAGTTTAGTAGATATGATTGAACCTCATTGTTTGTCTTAAAGCCTGCATCTAAGAATTCATTAAGTATAGTATTAGCCTCATTCAAGATTTCACCTTGAAGCTGTGATAAATAAGCTACTTTACTATCTTCACGCATCTGAATAGAAGGATGGTTGTTCTTATAAATATCACGAAGTAAAGTCGTCTTTCCAGTACCATTTGCGCCGATAAGAGCTACTTTTTCATTTGATTTTATCTCGAGGTTGACATGTTCGATTAGGATTTCATCAAAAGCCACACTATAATCAGAGACTGTTAATACAAGGGTATCTTCAATCACATTGTCCGTATCTAATTGAATATCTGGTTGTTTTATATCTACGAAGGGATCCTTAACTCTGCGAGCCTCCAGTCGATCCTTGATTTTAATTCTAGCCTTTAGAGCTTTGCCTCTAGCAGCGTCTGCATCATAATCTGCTTTAGATCTTAATCTCTCAATTATCTTCTCGTTTCTCTCGATTTCTTCTGTATCGGCAGTTGATAGCTCTTGCAGCTCAATCTTTCTTTGGAGTAGGGAGAAATTATAATCAATATAAGTGCCATCAAAGTCTTGAAGCTCCATATTCTCGAGATGCAATATCTTATTAAAGCAATTATTTAATAGATACCTGTTGTGTGTAACTACCAACATTGTTCCTTTATGAGAATTGATTAGGTTTTTAAGGGAATTTAAGTTATCAAAATCCAAGAAAACATCAGGTTCATCCATAATCATTAGGTCTGGGCTATTTAGCATTTCCCTAATCACCTGGATAATCTTAAATTCTCCACCACTTAGCTTGGAAACCATTTGATTTTCAAGCTTGTTTAGGTTGGCGAGATTTAGTTTTCTTCTTATGACTTGCTCAAAATCATCGCCACCTATTGCATTATAGGAGTCTAGGGTTTCTTGATAATGCTCAAGTAAAGCATCAAGGTCTGAAGAGGTCTCCATTTCGGTATAGATAGAGGAGAGCTCGTCTTGTAGTTCAATAAATTCTTCTGCAATATATTCAAAAACTGTAACTTCATTTGCTAATTCTGCTTGAGAGAACTGACTTACATACCCAATTCTACAAGGGGTAGCGATATCCAATGTTCTATCATAAAGATACCTATCTGGATTCATAATGATATCTAGAAGAGTGCTTTTGCCACTGCCACTTGTTCCTATAAAAGCACAGTGTTGACCTTCTTCCAATGTAAATGAAATATTATTAAATAAATCCTTTTGCGGAAAGGAGTAGGAAAAATTGTTTGCTGTTATCATATTATTACCTTTTATTTGCTAAAAAGTGCTTTGGCCTATTTATATATAATCTTCACTCAATTGTAATTTTATTGATTAAGATAGTAAAGATTTCTATTACCGAGGTAGTGTAACATTTTTTTGTATAATATCAATCAATTCATTTAGGAGATTACGAATTACTGTTAGTGTTAATAAATATAAACACAAGAGCTATTGACAAACATGGTCTATAGGGTATAAACTACATTTATAAGGTCTACAAAATCTAGACCAAGGAGGTTGACAATGAGAACTTATAAATTAACTGAAAGTGAAGAAAGATTTGCAGGGTTGATCTGGCAGAATGACCCCCTTGCTTCAGGAGAGCTGGTTAAGCTATGCATAAAGGAAATGGATTGGAAGAAGTCCACAACCTATACGGTACTAAAGAAGCTATGTGATAATGGAGTATTTAAGAATGAAAATACTGTTGTCTCATCTGTTATTACAAAGGATGAATATTACGCAAAGCAAAGCGTTCACTTTGTTGAGGATATCTTTGGAGGATCATTGCCCAAATTTTTAACTGCTTTTATTGGAGCAAAAAAATTGAATAAACAACAAGCGGAGGAATTAAAGAAATTAATTGATGAGCAAAAGTCCAATTAAAGAGTTATATTCTCAAGGCAAGGAGGCATTTCTATGATTAATTTATTTTTATCTGTGATAAATATGAGCCTTAAAGCAAGCTATGTAATACTTGTTGTTATGCTTATCAGGTTATTGCTTAAAAAGGCACCAAAATTTATCTCGTATGCTATATGGGGTGTGGTGGCTTTTAGATTGATAATACCTTTTTCATTCGAAAGCATATTAAGTATTATGCCGAGGATTAGCAATATAAATCCAATTTCCCATGACATTGTATTTCAAAAAACACCACAAATAAACAATGGGATAGATGCTGTGGACAATATAGTAAATAGTTCCCTTACTGCTGCTAATGCTGTTAATAATTTTGTTCCTACCGCTGATGTTGTAGGTGGTTCACTTCCTGACTCTAGTGTTGTAGCTAGTGCAAATCCCCTTCAGATATATATGCTTATCGCTTCATGTATCTGGATTACAGGGATAGTAGCTCTACTTATCTACAGCTTGGTATCTGTTGTACGCTTAAAGAAGCGACTTAAGGAAGCGCAATTGATAGAGGGAAATATATTAGAAGCGTCTAATATAAAGACACCCTTCGTGCTTGGTATATTAAAGCCAAAGATATATTTACCTGCTGGACTTAATAATCACGAACGTACCTATATTATATTACATGAACAGACTCATATTCGCCGTAAAGACCATTTAACTAAAATAATTGCTTTTATAATATCATCAATACATTGGTTTAATCCTCTGGCCTGGATTGCTTTTGTACTTATGAGTAAAGATATGGAGCTTTCCTGTGATGAGCATGTATTAAAAGAGATGAAGGAAGATGTTAAAAAGCCTTATGCCAATTCCCTATTGTCACTTGCTATGGGTGGACATATCATAAATGGTAGTCCTCTTGCCTTTGGCGAGGTAAATGTAAAAGGTAGTATTAAGAACGTATTAAATTATAAAAAACCTTCATTTTGGATGGTTGTGGTGTCGATTATAGCTTTAATTATTATAAGCATTGCTTTGATAACAAATCCCAAACAGGGAAATCCCATTCAGAAAGATGAAATTAATATAGAAGACACTAATAACAATGGAGATGATGTATCAGAAGACCCTAATAATAAAGATGAAGATATATCAGATAAGTCAATTCAGCATGACGAAAATGAAGCAGAGAATTCTTCGGAAAAAACAGATGAAATCTATCAGACAGAGCATAAGAAAGTTAGTATTGAGTTTGCATCAGATATGATGGGCTTTAAGGCTACAAATGAGTTTGAAACAACAAATTACAAAGTAATAGCATATATTGATACAATTTTAAAAGGTGGTAACAGGACATCGATAATAGAAGCGGATTTGATTAATAACCATATCAATCAATATGTGATTAAGTTATCTAATGACTTAAGTGAATCCAGTTGCAAGCTTTACTATGATACACTATATAATAAAGCATATTTCCAGAAATTTAAGGGCTTCTATGAAGTAGAGGTGGATTTTGCTAGGTATATTGATTCCTTTCTAGAGAATTCAGATATTGAAGTAAATATAGATGATACAGCTGCTGTGGCTCTGTTTGATATGTATGGATGGACACTAAATTATAAGATTAACTCAATGGAACAGAAAATCAATAACATCAACAGCTTAACAGCGTTTAATCCAAATGCATATTATTTCGCATATAACAATGAGCTCTCAAAGGATATTGGTCTGGATATGAGCGAATATTCAAACACCTCAGACATAACGGTTGATATATATAGGGTAAATGAGAGTATGCCCAAGGAGTTTTATCCGATACAGAATGGTAGAGGGATAGTTGCTAAATATGATAATAAAATAATAGGTGCATTTATCAGTGCGGGAAGACACAGCACTTTTAACGCTTGTAGCCTGAAGGGAAACAGTTTTGAAAACGTGACAGGACAAAATCTTAATGAATGGCTTACAGACATGGTTAAAGTGGATGAATTCGAAGAGGGGATATCTGCACTAGAGCCTGAGCAGGTTATCAAAGAATACTTCATTGCCATAGATAATAATGATGCTAATGCAGCACAATATTATATCTCGAGAGCAGCTTTATTAGATAAATTAACGTCAAATATGATTAATGAGGAAATATTTAATGAACGGCTGAGCTTACCCTTATCTGGTGCTGACATAGGAGCAAGATCAAGTTTAAGTAACTTAAAATCTGCGAAGCTACTAAAGGTAGAGCCAATTTACGATACTAATAGTAATTCAATAACTTTTGCTGTAACAATGGATATGCAATATAAAAAAGAGTGGGCCAACAATAGCGGAGAGCAGTTTTGGAATTGTATTATGATATATGAATCTCCCCAGACGGGATGGAAGATAGTAGAGTTTGGACACTAAGGATAGGTAAATGTCTCTATATAAGAAGAAAATTATACAGGAATTATTTTTTTCATACTATCAGAAAGGACAATATTTCATAATTAGTTGTTCATAAAAGTAGAGTTAGTGATTTTTTGGGGTAAAAGACTAGCTACTTCGGGTTATGAGTTAGATAAAATTAACAAAATCGTCTACTTTTTTAACATAGAAAAGTGTTGAGATTAGCACTATCTTGCCTGGGTACTTACTTGACAAATCGTCCCATCAGGAATATTATACTGAGTATAATAATACAAGGACACACATGTTGCAGCCCTCTGCTATATGTATGTTTTGTCAAGTAATCTAGATGTATTGTACAAGGAAAGGATGAATAAAATGCAGTTATTAATATTAATACTTAAGCAAATTGATTTAATCGATAAGATTCTACCGCAACTTGCAGAAGAAGGAATTAAGGGAGGAACAATACTAGAAGGATCGGGAATGGCTAAGTCTTTAAGAGATCTACATGATACGCCTATGTTTGGCATGCTAAGACATTTAGCTGAAGAAGATGGATTCGAAGCAAGTAAAGTCATGATGTTTGTCCTAGATGATAATCGAGCAGTTGTGGCAAGAAATACGATTAAAAAAGCAGTGGATTTAAGAGCGGCTAATACCGGAATAATGTTCTCCTTGCCTATTACTTATGTAGAAGGGCTTGGTGAGAATTAATGGAGTCAGATATACTATTTAATTTATCAATTTCGTTGATTTTAGGTTTGCTATCAAGCAAATTGATGAAAATGATAAAGATGCCTAATGTAACAGGCTATTTAATCATAGGATTACTGGCAGGGCCTTATTGCTTAAATATATTATCTATAGATGTAATTGAAAAATTTTCTATAATACCAGATGTTGCCTTAGGGTTTATTGCATTTTCAATTGGAGCAGAATTTAAATTATCATATCTAAAAAAAGTTGGAAAGGCACCTTTAGTTATAGCTTTTACAGAGGCGATTGGGGCTGTATTATTAGTGGATTTAGTACTTATTATTGCAGGATATGAAATATCATTTGTACTTGTGTTGGGTGCGATTGCTGCAGCTACCGCGCCAGCAGCAACTTTGATGGTTGTGAGACAGTATAAGGCAAAAGGACCCGTGACAAACACCTTACTTCCTGTTGTTGCTATTGATGATGCAGCGGCATTAATATTATTTGGAATATCAGTAGCTATATCAAAGGCAATTACATCTACAGGCACAACTTCAATTGCTAGCACATTACTAGACCCAATTATTGAGATTGTAGGAGCGCTAGTATTTGGTGCAGTACTTGGTGTGGCTTTAGCTTTTGCTACAAAATGGTTTACTGGTAGGGGAAATAGATTAGTTGTATCAACGGCAATGATATTATTATGTATCAGTGTATGTAATGCATTGGGATATTCACCATTGTTGGCATGTATGGCAATGAGTGCGGTATATGTTAATTTATCAAAGGTAAGTAACAAGGTGTTTGATTTGATAGATAGATTTACACCACCTATCTTTATGCTTTTCTTTTTCATATCTGGAGCTGAGTTGAATCTAACCATATTGCCAGCAGTAGGTATTATTGGGATCCTCTATATTGTATTTCGTGTTGTCGGAAAAATCTCAGGGGCAGCTATTGGTGCAACGATTAGTAAATCAGAGCCTGAGGTAAAAAAATACCTGGGCTATACATTAATTCCTCAAGCAGGAGTAGCGATTGGTCTTGCAAGTGTAGCAATGTCAGTTGTACCTGAATATGGACAGAAGATAAGAACTATTGTATTGTGCGGAACAGTTATATACGAACTAGTTGGACCATTAGTTACAAAATTAGCATTGAAAAAAGCAGGAGAAATTAATGCTTAGTAGTAATAAGCAATAAGCAATAAATTGAAAAGTCTGGTATGAATTACGTATCAGGCTTTTAGATTTATTTATTGTTCTTGTCTCGGCTTTTGGTAAGGGTCATATAATCAAGGCCGACAAATAAGTGAACATAGTCATCTGGTGTACCGGGAGCGAAGCTGCTGAAAAATCAACCGTTTATTTGATTGGAATTTTGATTTTAGCTTTAAAAATGGCTCTATATCAATTTTTTAAATTTAAATCACTTTAATAAGC
>JGI24711J26586_10001082_pt1 | contig 21181 bp, 17 predicted proteins | sample BioPla3DNA1_FD_26586 | JGI IMG/M metagenome (IMG submission 26586)
GGTTATTGATTGCCTTCAAATTTCTAACACGGAAGTTTTCAAAGTTATATGCCTGTTTTTTAAAACGAAAGTATTCCTCAATACGCCAACGGGTACCGGAAAAACTGTAATCTCGGCACTTGATTTCAAGCAGTTTAAAAGGCAAAACCCAGATAAGCCATGCCGCCTTATGTTTCTAGCCCATAGAGAAGAGATTCTTAAACAAAGCTTATATACCTTCCGTGCCGTACTTAAGGACGCAAACTTTGGCGATATGTTTGTTGGTAATCATCGTCCCCATTCTCTTGATAATATATTCATTTCGATACAGACATTTAACTCACAGGATTTTACAGAAAAAACAACAGCCGACTTTTATAATTATATTGTAGTTGACGAGTTCCACCATGCTGCGGCCAATTCCTATCAAAAGCTGTTAGAGTATTATAAGCCCGATATTTTACTCGGACTTACCGCTACACCTGAACGAATGGACGGCAAGGAGATCCTGCCTTATTTCAATAACAGAATCGCTGCTGAAATTCGTCTTCCTGAGGCAATTGACAGAAAGCTCCTCTGTCCCTTTCAGTACTTCGGAATTACTGACACAATGGATTTAGCTGAGGTTCGCTGGTCCCGGGGCGGGTATGACAGAGGTGAGTTATCACGGCTTTATACTCTATCGGGTGCTGTGGCAAAACGCCGAGCAGATATGGTAATCTCATCTATTAATAGATATGTTACTGATATTGACAATGTTAAAGCATTAGGGTTCTGTGTCTCAATTGAGCATGCCAAATTCATGTCCGATTATTTTAATGCTTCAGGAATTCCTTCAATGTACCTAATAGGTCAGTCTTCGGACAAAGACAGAAGGAGTGCTCAAAGGCGGCTTGTAGATGGCGAAGTGCGATTCATATTTGTTGTAGATATATATAACGAAGGAGTGGACATTCCTGAAGTAAATACAGTATTATTCCTTCGTCCGACCGAATCACTTACTGTATTTCTTCAGCAGCTGGGCCGAGGCCTTCGCCTTAGTGAGAACAAGGAGTGTCTGACTGTCCTGGACTTTATAGGACAGTCAAACAGAAAATACAATTTTGAAGATAAGTTTGCAGCTCTACTGTCCAACACCAGGCGAAGTGTTCAACGTGAAATAAAGGATGGCTTTATTTCACTTCCGAAGGGATGCTATATAAAACTGGAAAAAAAGGCTATGGAGTATATCTTGGAAAACATCCGAGCCTCCTATGGCAACAGCGCAGGATTAGTTTCCCGCATTGAGAGCTTTACAGAGGATACCGGACTACCTTTAAATCTGGCTAATTTCCTTGACTACTACCATTTGAATCCTCAGATGGTTTATAAATACTCATCATTCTCGCGCCTGTGCACCCGGGCAAATCAAATAGAAGACTTTGACGAGCCTCTTGAGGGGATTATTTCAAAAGCCCTTTTACGGTTTTCAACCATTGATTCAAGGCGCTGGATATCATTCTTATTAAAAGTATTGACAAGTGATTATGGATGCGAATATGATGAAATGGAGCTTCGCATGTTACAGATGTTTCAATTCACCCTATTCCAAAAATCTTATCAGGAATGTGGTTTTGCAGATTTATATGATGCTGTAAACGAGATAAAAAGAAATCCCGTTATGTGTGCAGAGTTAATAGAGCTTTTAAACTACAGATATAGCAACATTGATTTTATAGACAGGCCTGTTGATGTAGGCTTTGATTGCCCATTGGATTTACATTGTTCATATACCCGGGATCAAATTCTTGTAGCAATGGACTTTATGAAGCCTTCAACTGTGCGTGAAGGGGTTAAGTGGTTGCCGGAAAAACAGCTTGACCTTTTCTTTATTACTCTGAATAAGTCTGACAAGGACTATTCTCCTACAACAATGTATAAAGATTATTCTATTAATGAGACTCTGTTCCATTGGCAGAGTCAGAGCACTACATCTGATACCTCATCTACAGGCCAGCGTTATATCAATCACAAACGGCTTGGCAGCAAAGTATTACTATTTATACGAGAATTCAAAACAGATAGAATCAGCGTTAATGCTGCGCCTTATACCTATTTAGGTACGGCAAATTATGTATACCANGAAGGTTCAAAACCAATGAGTATCACCTGGTGCTTAGATGAGCCTATTCCTGCCAAATTCCTGAAAAAGACGAGCAAGCTGATTGTTGGCTAAATGGGACATCTAGCCAGGTGACGGTTATGTGTCTTGTTAAAGGCAGACATCTAATATCCAACATCTTTAGGACACGGAACCGTCCCCTGTCGCACCCCGTCTACTTCTTAATATACTAAAGAGTATTGGAACAAGAAGACTTATTCCACCTGCAATCAACCATTCATGCAGCTTAAGGGGCACCGTTGCGAAAACAGGCATAAGGAAGGGAACATAGATAACGGCACATAGCATAAGTACAGAGCTGATTACGGCCAGGAGCAAATACATATTCGAGAAGATGTTTATTTCAAATAATCCTTTTCTCTCAGATTTACATTCGAATACATGAATTAATTGCGAAACCACCAATGTTACCAGGGCACAGGTACGAGCTGTTGCAATGCTTTTGCTGTTAGAAAAAACAATCAAAAAGCTGGCCAGCGTCGAAACCGCAATTAGTATGCCCCTTATAGTAATTGCAGCAGAAAGACCGTGAGCGAATATACTTTCCTTTGGTGATCTGGGAGGCTGTTTCATTATGTCAGGTTCACCGGGTTCCATGCTGAGAGCAATGGCTGGCAATCCGTCTGTAGCCAGATTAACTATTAATATTTGTGCGGGCAATAGCGGAATAGGTAAGCCTGCCAGCGATGCCAGGAACATGGTCAAAACCTCTCCAACATTACAGGACAGAAGATATCTAATAAATTTACGGATATTTGAGTAGATATTTCTTCCCTCTTCAACAGCCGCAACTATACTTGAAAAATTATCATCCATCAGTATCATGGCTGCAGCTTCACGGGTTACATCGGTACCTGACTTCCCCATAGCGATTCCAATATCAGCATCCTTGACGGCAGGTGCGTCATTAACGCCATCGCCGGTCATTGCTACAACATGACCATTTTTTCTGTGGGCTCTCACTATCCTNAGCTTATGCTTTGGGTAAACACGCGCATAAACAGTAACTTTAGNGCAGATTTTTTCCAATTCCTTATCGCTCATCTGATCCATCTCGACACCAGTAAGAACAATATCACCAGGGCGGAAAATATCAAGGCTTCTTGCTACAGCCTTGGCTGTTTCTTTATGATCACCTGTAATCATGATGGTTTTTATACCAGCTCGCCGACAGTTATATACAGCCTCGAGGGCTTCTTTTCTTGGAGGATCAGTCATACCTGATAGCCCAACAAAAACAAAATCATCCTCAAGATTATCCTTCCATAATGCATGTTGTTCTATTTTTTTGTATGCAAAACCCATTACCCTCAAAGCCCGAGAGCTCATTTCGCGAGTTTCTGTCAACAATTTTTCTTTATCATCATATGAAATATTTCTTTCCCTGTTGTTTAGCAAGATACGGTTACTCTTTCCCAGAATTATTTCAGGAGCACCCTTTGCGAAAAGAAAATAATCTCCTGCTTTGGTTTTGCAGATAACCGACATGAGCTTTCTTTCTGAATCGAAGGGAATCTCCCTGACCCTCCTGTAACATGAATCAATATAGTCCTTGTCTAAACCCGAATCAATTGCTGCTCTTGCTAATCCTACCTCTGTAGGATCGCCTTCAATATCTAATCCATGACTGTTATCATGGTTAATTACATGAGTATTTCCGCAGATAATTCCAATTTTGAGCATCAGGCCAAGGCCCTGAGCCTTATCCTGATGAATCTCCCTGCCATCTTTAAAAACCGACAGCTTACCCTCTCTGTTTCTTTGAAGATTATAGCTATTCTTTGATACATATGCCGCAACAACAGTCATACGATTTTCTGTAAGAGTCCCGGTTTTATCAGAGCATATTACAGTGGCGCAGCCCAGAGTCTCAACGGCTGGAAGCCTTCTTATCAGCGCATTTCTCTGAACCATACGCCTCACCCCTATAGCAAGTGCAATAGTAACAACTGCCGGAAGACCTTCGGGAACTGCTGCCACAGCTAAGCTTATACCAGCAAGGAACATTTGTATGATTGGCTCTCCTCTAATAATGCCAATTAGAGATACCAGCGCACAGATTACAAGACATAGAATTACTATAAATTCACCAAGCTTCTCCAGGCGTTTTTGCAGTGGAGTCTCCTCTACTCCTGCAGTTTCAATCATTCCGGCAATTTTTCCCATCTCTGTATTCATTCCGGTGGCCACTACAACTGCCTTTCCTGTACCGTTTGTAACCAGACTGCCCATATATAGAAGGTTTTTACTTGTAACACCGCTGGTTCTTGCTTTTCTTTCGTCTATTTCTCTTTTTGCTGCAGGCAAAGACTCGCCTGTCAGCATGGACTCATCGCAAAACAATGAACTTGCTTCTATAAGCACACTATCGGCTGAGACCCTGTCACCAGCCTGAACAAGTATTAAATCTCCTGGTACTACCATATCGGCGGGGATATCCTTTATCAAGCCATCGCGGATTACTTTGGCATGGGGAGCAGCCATATTCATCAAGGCTTCCATAGCCCTTTCGGTCTTCATTTCCTGGAAGAATCCAAGCAAACCATTAAGTATTACAATTGCCAGAATTGCAATACCCTCACTGTTCTCACCGAGGAAAAATGATATGACTGAAGAAGCGATAAGGATTATTATCATTAGGTCTGTGAATTGAGAGACTAACAGTTTTAGCCAGGTGCTTTTCTTTTGTTTTTTTAAAGCATTCCTGCCATAGGTCTCCAGATTTTTTCCTGCTTCTGATTCAGTAAGTCCGTAGATACTTTTCTTTATATCATCAAAGACAAATGTGCGTTGGGCAGTTTCCATATGTATACTCCACTCTCCCTATGAATAAATACTAGGACAATCTATTTTATTCACAGGAAAAGGGAATTAGTACAGGGGACGGTTCCCTGTCTTATGTCAGAATATATCGGCGTCTGTCAGAAGCTCAACAGGACAATGGTCCGAGCCCATGACATCGGAATGAATAATGGCGTCATGTGTATTATCCTTTAATGATTCGGACACGCAAAAGTAGTCTATACGCCACCCGGCGTTGTTCTTTCGGGCATTAAACATATAGGACCACCATGTATAGGCTCCCGTTATATCTGGATAGAAGTAGCGGAATGTATCAATAAACCCGGCTTCCAGTAGCTCTGTAAACTTATTTCGTTCTTCATCGGTAAATCCTGCGTTTCGACGATTAGTCTTCGGGTTTTTAAGATCAATTTCGGTATGGGCAACATTTAAATCTCCACATACTATCACAGGCTTTTCTTTATTCAGGGATAAGAGATATCCCCTGAAATCATCTTCCCATTCCATTCTGTAGGATAATCTTTCTAAACCTCTTTGGGAATTTGGAGTATATACATTTACTAAAAAGCATTTCTTAAACTCCAGAGTAATAACTCGTCCTTCATGGTCATGCTTATCTATTCCTATTCCATATGTAACATTTATGGGTTTTACATTTGTAAAGACAGCTGTGCCTGAGTAACCTTTCTTCTCGGCGTAGTTGTAGTAAGCTTCATATCCCTCTAGTTCAAAATCAAGCTGGCCTTCAGAAAGCTTGATCTCCTGTAAGCATAAAATGTCCGGCTTCTTCTCATCAAAAAAATCTAAAAAGCCTTTCCCCAATACTGCTCTAAATCCGTTTACATTCCAAGATATGAGTTTTTTCAATTTTCTTCTCCTTTTATAATGTTATTTGTGTATTAACTGAAGCATTTATGCTTAAGCGTCTAATATTGCCCACTTGTTTTGTTTTTCGAATTCTTTTACGACCTCATTGACATGTTTCATTATTATTTACCCTTAAAAATATCATAATATATAAATAATACCCTTAATTTTATGATGGTACAACATGTTAATCAGCTGTAATAATATCTTTTGTTTGATTGTATAACAAAATAAAATAATGCCGAAACTCTGCTTTTTATGTTGCATTACTAAAACCTGAATGCTACAATTTAAAAGATAAAGTTTGGCAATGCATTACAAGATTTCATTACTCAGTTTTCATTTGGAACTTAACCAATTTAAAATTTTATACCAAGGGGGATTCTTATCATGTCAAAAAACCAACAACAAATCGGCTATCTTCCCGATGAAAGGCCGCCGATATGGAAGCTTCTTCTCTATGCTATACAGCAGGTAATAGTAATGTTCCCTGCCACGGTTGCAGTTGCTATTATCACAGGCTTTCATATCTCAACAACAATCTTCGCTAGCGGACTTGCAACAATCTGTTTTATTCTTGTAACCGGTAGAAAAATTCCGCTTTACTATGGCTCAAGTTTCTCTTATGTAGCTGCTATAGGCAGTTTAATGGCATCCGAGGCATTGGCAGGAAATACGCTGAATGAAAGAATAGCAATTGCTCAGTTCGGTATTGTAATGTCCGGTTTGATATCAATAGCCGCAGGCCTGATAATTAAACGGTTTGGCAGAGACTCTATTGAGAAAATTCTTCCTGCATCAATTACAGGACCTATTGCAATGGTTATAGGACTTACTCTTGCAGGTACTGCCCTGACTGATGCACAATCATTTGCCAATGCAATTAATGTTCCTGAAGCACAAACTGCTCTTGCAAATAACATGGCCTGGATTGTTTCTCTTGTTACATTATTATCAACTATTTTATTCTCCGTACATTTTAAAGGCTTTTTAGGGCAACTTCCTCTGCTTTTGGGTCCAGCACTTGGTTGTTTGACAGCCTTCATAATAAATCTCACTACAGGAATAAATCTTTTTAAGGTATTGCCTGAGACAGCAAACAGTGGCTTCTTTGCATTACCAATATTTACATTACCAATCCCAAACTGGGCTGCTGTAGCTGCTCTTATGCCAATAGCTATTGCAACAATACCTGAATCAACAGCCCATGTTTATCAGCTTGACATTTATGTAAACGATTTAGCAAAGAAAAAGAAATCCGGTAAGAAATATGATATAGCTGACAGGCTTGGCCATAATCTTATAGGCGACGGTATCGGAGACATTGTTGCAGGCTTTATTGGAGGTCCTGCAGGAACAAACTATGGTGAGAATATCAGTGCAATGGCTATTACAAGAGTATTCTCGATACCAGTGCTAATAGCCGCTGCAATAATCGCCATGATAATCTCATGCTTTACACCTCTTATCAATGCCATTTATGCTATTCCAACAGCTGTAATTGGTGGCTTGGAAATATACCTCTTCGGTGCTATAGCGGCACAAGGTATTGCCATCATGGTTGAGAAGAAAGTTGACCTCTTTAGTTCAAAGAACATAGCATTAATAGCTACTATCATGATAATAGGGTTAGGCGGACAATTCGCATTTGGTGGAAACATACCATTTTTCGGGCTTGAGGTTCCCTGTGTGGCTGGAGCCGCAATCTTTGGAATTATACTCAATATATTGTTAGGCATAGGGGATAAGAAAAAAGCCCCTGTTGAAGAAAAAGGGCCAAAGCTCGGCTGATTTTTTGTAAGACAATAATTTAAGGGACGGTTCTGTGTCTAGCAGAACTGTCCCTTATTTTTTTGTTCCATAAAGCATTATGCTTGTATTGTATAGTGTTACATAATCCCTGTCAGCTTTTTGACATTAACAAATCCACTTGAACCTTCCAATATTACTGCTGTAAATGTTTTTGCAAGTGAAGCACCAGCGAATACAATACCGATTACAATATTGATGATCATACTACGGCGAAGTGAAGAGCTATATGCTATAAGTTCTGCAGTCGTAGTAATAAGATCTCCCAGACTATATCCAGTTGCACTTGTTTCCATAACTAAAGTAATAGCCGTCGAAGCAAATTGGGCAAATATAATACAGAATAACACTACTATTCCAAGAATCCATGCTTTGCCTTTACGTGGCTTGCCCCCTAGCTTTTCATATCCAAATTTAGCAGCATATCCAATTAATGCCCCGAGAATTCCAACTATGAATCCAAGCATATCTACTATTATCCATGGGATAGTTCCGATCAGTCCCCCGATTAAAGCACCAATAAAACCTCTGCCGTAATTCTTTTTACCTGCAATATAATCATTGCGCTCCTTTTCTGCTATTCTCGATAACTCATCAACGCATTTGTCATGCATATTTACAAAGGCGTCTTCAATCTGTGCTTTAACATAATTATCCTGAAGCTTTTTTTCACAAAAATAGCACACATCGTTTCCAGGTACTTTATTGTACTCAAGCATTCCGACGGTTTTATTCAAAAGCTGTAGCAGCTTATCCCTGGCATTAGCTGAATCATTAATGGTCATAGAAATACTTGAATGGTTAATAGTATAATCAACTAAATTGTAAGTTCTCTTATAATTCTCAACAAAACCTCTGATTGAATCAGCTTTCACGTCATCATTTGGAAATGTAATAGCAATACTAAGAATGATATTTGTAAGCTTTTCTGTCAAGGTAACTACATATCCCTGATAGTCTCCATAATAGTATGCACCATAATTTTTTAATCCTAAAGTTAGAGATAATTCCCTTAAAGTATTAGCCATGGTTAACTTCCCCTTTAATTAATAAAAGAATAAACAAGTCTGTTAAGCAGTCGGCTAAAGCTGTAGTATTATGAGGGATTATATACTAAGAAGACCGGATACTATCAGTCAGTATGCGGTCTTCCTAAGTTATCTGTATCTAATTAATTATTTGTTTTTAAGATTGAACCATGCATTTATTCCAGGATACTCAGCAATCTCGCCAAGTTCCTCCTCAATTCTTAACAGCTGGTTGTACTTAGCAACACGGTCTGTTCTTGAAGGAGCACCAGTCTTAATCTGTCCGGAGTTTGTAGCAACTGCAATATCTGCAATTGTGGCATCCTCTGTTTCACCGGAACGGTGGGATGTGACAGCGGTATAACCTGCACGGTTAGCCATTTCAATAGCCTCTAAGGTCTCAGTAAGAGTACCTATTTGATTTACCTTGATAAGGATTGAGTTAGCAACGCCGAGCTCAATACCCTTCTTGAGGCGCTCTGTATTGGTAACAAATAAATCATCACCAACAAGCTGAATCTTGTTTCCAAGCTTCTCTGTAAGAAGCTTCCAAGCATCCCAGTCTTCCTCTGAAACGCCGTCTTCAACTGAAATAATTGGATACTTTGAGCTCATTTCTTCCCAGAAGGCAACCATTTCTTCCTTGGACATGTACTTGTCAATCTTCCACCAGTAGTACATGCCTTCCTTGCCATTTTCCTTAGCCTTCTCATACATTTCAGTAGCAGCAGCGTCTATAGCAATACGGAACTGTTCGCCAGGCTTAAATCCAGCCTTTTCAATAGCTTCAACAATAACCTGAAGAGCTTCCTCATCAGATTTTAAGTTAGGAGCAAATCCACCCTCGTCGCCTACAGCTGTGGAGTAGCCCTTACTCTTTAGAACGCTCTTAAGATTGTGAAATACTTCTGCACACCATTGAAGAGCTTGTTTAAAGGAATCTGCGCCAACTGGCATAACCATGAATTCCTGGATTGTAACTGAGTTATCAGCATGCTCTCCGCCGTTAATAATGTTCATCATAGGAACTGGAAGAACCTTAGAGTTTGTTCCGCCAATATATTGGTATAGAGAAAGTCCTAATGCTTCTGCCGCAGCCTTAGCAGCCGCCAAGGAAACACCTAAAATAGCGTTTGCACCAAGTTTTTCCTTGTTAGGGGTTCCGTCTAATTCAATCATGGTTTTGTCGATGAGAGCCTGGTCTAATACGTTCATTCCAACAATCTCATCAGCGATAATATCATTAACATTGTCTACTGCCTTTGATACACCTTTTCCAAGATAACGGCCCTTGTCACCATCGCGTAATTCAACGGCCTCAAAAGCACCAGTTGATGCTCCGGAAGGAACTGCTGCACGACCAATAAAGCCACCCTCTACAATTACTTCCACTTCGACTGTCGGATTGCCGCGGGAATCAAGAATTTCTCTTGCAAATACATCTTCGATTTCTAGATATTGTTTCATATTATAAACTCCTTTCCATTGTTTGTTAAATTAATAACCACCTTATAGCATACCTCAACACACCTTGGTTGTAAAGATAACCAAGCTTAATTTTCTTAAGATTTATATTACATTTTTCAAATCACAGGCACGCTCATGGATATTATTTTAAACAAAAATTAGCACACTATGCAAGATAAAAAACAAGACAGGGAATGGTTCCCTGTCTTACCGCCATCTGTTTCATTTTATATAGTTTCTCAGTGGTTTATAGATTAAAAATACTATCAATGAATTCCCTAAGGCTTTTATAAGGTTAAAAGGTATGATTATTGGAACTAAACTTGCCTTAACGACCTCTAAGGGCTGGCCCCAAAACCTGACTGTGAAGAAAAGGTTTGTAGGTATCATGATTGCCGTCATGGCAAGGGATCCCAGTATTAAAGCAATCAGGGCACCCTTGCGCGACCTATCATGCTTATAGTAAAGGGAAGATACCAGGACTAAGGTTCCCGTTGAAATAACATGCATCACGAACCCGACCCATCCGCCGGATGCACTTACAGTCAGCGCCTGAATTAAAGAAGCAACTATGGTAATTACTATACCTACTACTGGTCCATACACAAAGCCGCCCAGTAATATTGGAATATCGGCCGGATCGTATTCCAGCCAAGGGGCTGCAGGTAAAATAGGAAAGTGAATAAGAAATATCAGAACAACTGATAAAGCCGATAAAATTGCCATGGTGCACATTTTTCTTGCCCCAAATTTCATAGAAACAACACTCCTTTGATGGTTTTCCACCGTAATTATTATTGCCAATACAATCTGGGGTTAGAGTATTAAAAAAGCTCCCTGAAGATCTCAGGGAACTATAGAAGCAACTTTAATAATCTTCTTCCATCCAGACTCTACTGTCGGCTCCGGGATCTCACCGGATCATGCATAATGCTCGCGGGCTAGTGGCTTGCCACATTACCGCCGGTAGGGAATTACACCCTGCCCTGAAGATTGTACTGTATTCAATTGATTACAATTATATTTTATGCGGGCAGCATTGTCAATACATCTTTAGGGCAAAGGCCGGACAGCAGCCGGAGCAGTATCCGCATAATACACATTTATCATAGTCAACAATAAGCTCACCTGTTTCAAGGGATAACGCCCCTTGCTTACATCGTTCAACACATGTCCCGCATTTTTCACACCAGAAATCAACATGAAGAGCCTTTGCGTTTTCAGGATGATAATCCTTCACCTTATCCCCGGCCTCATCCAGATTATTAAAAAGCTCAACATTCATTCTGACCTCTTCAATACTCTGCATTCCAACAGCAATTGAATGTAGGTACGGTATAGAAGCTACATACTCCAGACACTCTTTAAATGAGTGTAAAAGATTTCCGCCACCAAATGGCTTCATTCCATAAATACCCTTACCTTGATTATATATATCACATATAGCCCCTATCATCTCATCCATGGTACCGTCACAAATACCCAGCCCATTGATGTTGGTAATAGGGTGAATAATATCAATTTCAGGAATATTTAAAGCAGCTCTCACCGCAGCTATATGGTGGGTAGATATACCGACAGCTTTAATTACACCCTGCTGCTTGAGCTCAAGATAATAATCCAAAGCCTCCCGGTGTCCTCGGATGGTATGCTCGCTTTCCTGCTCGTGCATTAGAAAGCAGTCTATACTGTCAAGCCCCAACTCGGTCAGAGCTCTGTCAACCGTCTTTTTAGCACCCTCTTTATCATATGCATATGATTTAGAAGCTATAATAGGTCTGATGCCTGAAATGTCCATTGCTCTTTTGATATGTGGATATGTCCCGTAAAGATCAGCAGTGTCAATAAAATTGACTCCCAATCGAAATGCTTCGGCTATGACCTCTCCACCCTCTTCTACAGTTAAATTCTTCTGAAGAGGGCCAATTACAAGTCCACCGAAACAAAGCCTTGATACCATCAGGCCTGTATTTCCAAGTTCTCTGTACTCCATTATAATTCCCCGAAAAATCTTGCAAGGGATGGTTCTGCTGTGTTCTTGCTCGTTCCACAGCACAGTAGAACCGTCCCCTTGTGTTATCAGTCATCCAGCAAGTAATGTCTTACAAGCTCTTCAAGGAGCTCGTCACGCTCAATCTTCCTAATAAGACTTCTTGCATTATTATGATTTGTGATATATGTCGGATCGCCCGACATGATATATCCGACAATCTGACTTATGGGATTATAGCCCTTCTCCTGAAGTGCTTCGTATACAGTAAGCAAAATCTCACGGGCCTGATTACATTTATCCTTATTAAAATCAAATTTCATTGTCCCAAAACTCATGATATACCCGCTTTCTTTCCGAACAAGACCGGAATATTGAGATCTATAATAATATTAATACATAGCGCCCTGTAAATCAAGCAATAACATGAAATCTAATTATTGCGCAAGTTCCCTCTAACACGCTCTCCTTCAATGGTTCCAAGGCTTACAGTAACAATTTGGCCAATTTCATCTTTCCCGGTTCTTACTACCACGGGAATATAATTAGAGGTTAACCCTTCAGCGTCTATAAGGTTATCTGTATCATTATTACCACATTTATCTATATCCCCATTACATTTTTCATCCTTGTCCCCGGTTTTATTACCAGCCCCGATTTCCTGTTCAATAATCACATCCACATTATGGCCTAAATACTTTTCAAATACTTCATTTCTCATCTGATTTGCAAGCTCAATCATAAGCTTGCTTCGTCTTTCCTTTATTCTGGATTCTACCTGTCCAGGAAATGTCGCTGCAGGAGTGCCTTTTCGTGGGGAATATTTAAATACATGCATCCGCAAAAATCCTATCTGACGGCAGAAATCGTAGGATTCCTTGAAATCCTCCTCAGTTTCTCCGGGAAAACCCACCATCACGTCGGTAGTAAAGGTAACATCAGGTATTCTTTCTCGCATGAGACTAACTATTCTTTGATAATCAGAAGGAGTATATTTACGATTCATATGCTTCAGAGTTCTTTTACAGCCACTTTGCAAAGAAAGATGAAAATGCGGACAAAGTTTGGGAAGCCTACTAAAATCCTCTATTAACTCAGGAGTAAGAAACATTGGTTCTAAGGAACCTAAACGGATTCTTTCAATTCCGTCTATTTTATGAATTTCTTTAATAAGCTCCGCCAGCCCTGCTCCTTCTTTTTCGGTACCATAGGAGGTAAGATGAATGCCTGTGAGCACAACTTCCTTGAATCCATGAGCAGCAAAGCTTCTTGCCTCATTAACAACCTCCTTTAAACCCCGGCTTCGGATTGGCCCCCTGGCATAGGGTATTATGCAATAGGAACAAAACTGATTACACCCGTCCTGAACCTTTAAGAAGGCACGGGTATGGCCCTCATAGCTTTCTACAGGTAACTCTTCATACTTCTTTAAAGCCTTCGTCTCCATAACAAAGCTTTTATTCTCTATAGCCCCGGCGTCTTCTACTAGTTCCACAATCCTATGCTTCATATTATTCCCTATAACCAGGTTAACTCCTTGAATCTTAGCGGCTTCCTCGGGAGATACCTGTGCGAAACAGCCCACTGCTGCGACAATAGCATCGGGATTTAAGGAATGAGCTTTTCTTAATAACTGACGTGACTTTTTATCGCCCATGCTTGTAACTGTGCATGTATTTACCACATACACATCAGCACATTCATCATGATTTACAATTTCGTAGCCAGCATTCTTAAATAGTAATTTCATACCTTCAGTTTCGGCAATATTAACTTTGCAACCTAATGTAATAAATGCAACTTTTCTGCTTTCTTTCATTTGAAGTACTTCCTATTATTTGTTATACTATATAAAATAGAACATATGCGTAATGCTCATTATGATTAATAATACATCAGCAAGAGAGGGGAATCTATTTTATGCAATCATTTAATATTCTACTAAAATCCATTAATGATGTGAAGGACTTTGTTAACATCGTAAATAAATACGATTTTGATGTTGACCTCACTTCAGGGCGCTATGTCGTAGATGCTAAATCTATCATGGGTATTTTTAGCCTTGATCTTTCCAAGTCAATTAAAGTTGACGTGCATAGCGACGACGCTGATGCCTTCATCAAAGAAATTGAAGGAATCATCGTAGACTAGCTTTCCTGCATCTTGTCCTTGAAATACTTTATACCTTGTTGTAATGAATTACAGTTTGATGAAAAGTAAGGCCTGTGAAATTATAGTTCACAGGCCTTTAAAATGGAGCTGGTGAGGGGATTTGAACCCCTGACCTATTGATTACGAATCAATTGCGCTGCCAACTGTGCCACACCAGCATATTAATGCTTTTTTATTTTACAATCACTAAAATGTGATGTCAACAGGAATGCATATTTAAAGGATATTCCGCTATCACGAAATATCCTTTTTGTAACTCACTTATATAACAAATAATAATTTGTCTCGTAAATCTAAGGATATAAGTTGGATGACATTTTGCTAATATGTACTATCTAAAACCTTTGCGTTTCAAGAAGGTTGGTATTTCGGGACCTTCAAGATCGTCATCAATGATGATAGGATTCTTTGAAATTGTTTCATTATCTTGTTTATTTGAATTATGACCTAAAAGGGTAGGCCTTTTAACTACAGCATCATCCTTAAATCCTGTAGCAATAACTGTTATTACCAATTCATCCTTCAGGTTTTCATCAATAACTGCACCAAATATAATATTTGCATCGGGATCAGCGGCGGCTTGAATTAATTCGGCAGACATGCTAACTTCTTGTAATCCTAAATCTACTCCACCGGTGATATTTAAGAGAACTCCCCTTGCTCCATCAATAGTTGTTTCCAGTAATGGGCTGGCTATTGCTTGTTTTGCAGCTTCTTCAGCCTTGTTTTCACCTGACGCTCTGCCAATACCCATATGGGCAATACCCGTATCAAGCATAATGGTTTTTACATCGGCAAAGTCAAGGTTAATGAGGCCTGGAACAGCTATTAAGTCCGAAATACCTTGAACACCCTGTCTCAGTACATCGTCTGCGAGATTGAATGCTTTAACAAGAGGCATTTTTTTATCCGCAATCTGAAGCAGCCTGTCATTAGGAATTGTAACCAGTGTATCAACTACATCCTTCAGAGCCTCAATACCCGCCTCAGCCTGCATCATGCGTTTTTTGCCTTCAAATAAGAAGGGTTTAGTTACAACACCCACAGTGAGAATCCCCATTTCGCGGGCTATCTGTGCAACTACAGGGGCTCCCCCTGTTCCCGTTCCTCCGCCCATACCAGCGGTGACAAATACCATATCTGCATCCTTTATTGCCATTGCAATTTCATCGCGGCTTTCGTTTGCAGCCTTCTCACCAATCTCTGGATTAGCTCCGGCACCTAATCCTTTAGTAAGTTTATCTCCTATTTGAATTTTAGTAGTAGCCTGTGAAAGGAATAATGCTTGCTTATCAGTATTAACTGAAATGAACTCCACTCCTCGAAGACCAGCTGATATCATACGGTTAACAGCATTATTTCCACCGCCACCAATTCCAACAACCTTCAGACGAGCAAAACTATCCATATCAATGTCGAATTCCAACACTTTTGTATCCTCCTTACGAGTTAGCTTGCGTAATAATAAGATAAATCGGTTACTTATTTTATATTATATTTTTATTATATAACAACTATATATAAAAGCAATAATTTTCTTGAATCCAAAGCTAATAAAACCCAATATATTGTGGGTTAATATAATCAAAGCTAAAAGAAGGCAGCACATATGGTGTTATTATTCTTCTTCCAGCTTTAGAAGCTTCCGGCGGATTGTGGCAAAATTTAAAAATATGCGATTACCAAAGGCAAATATGGCCGCTAAATAAATCTGTATGCCCAATTTATCTCCTATATAGGCTAGGAGTGCAGCCATCAACGCATTCCCGAAAAACCCTGAGAGAAATATTCTAATATTAAACTTCCCTTCAAGAGATGCTGCAAATCCTCCCATTATAGAGTCTAGCGCTGCTAAAATAGCTACCGCTGCATAGTTAGAGTAGGCCTGCGGTATATGGATCGGGACAAAAATGCCTATTAATAATCCTATTATGAGTCCAAGTATGGCTATCATCATAGCCGTCCCCTCCTGTTTAATGTATATTAGTCAGGAATAAAGCTCGGGTTTTGGTCTCCCGAGAATTCCAACCTTCCACTCTCCTGCGTGCTGATTTTTTTGAAAAAAATCTCTTTGGTAAAGTCAATATAATATTGGAGCTTGTCCTTAGGGTCAAAGCGGACAATAACTCTATTGTCCAATGATAACATAGCATCGTTCTCATTTATTATATCAACCCAGTCTAATACGTCTGCAAGCTTTATATCAGAATTCTCATCCGATCTGTTGATGGCATTGATAATATCTACACCAACCCTTATCAGCGTAATATTCGATGTTTCCAATTGGCCTCCCAGAACATACCTACTGAAATCAATGCCCCGAATTTCTTTCAAATCACCGACAGGTTTGCTGTGGGCGGCTTCTAACACAAAGCCTTGCTCGTCTACTGTTATGAAATTATCAAAATAGACAAGATAAGCCGCCGGTTTTCTGTCTGTAATTTTTATCAGCACTTTATCGGGAAATACAATGCTCACCTTACATGTATTAACATAGGAAAGCCGTTTTATTCCTTCTTCGCTATCCAGAATTCTAAATTCAAATAGTGACTCAGGTGTAATCTTTAGCTTTCTGAAGCCGTTATCACCTATTCTAATTCCTGAGGCGGCAATTATTTCCTCGTCTGTATACTTTTCGCTTCCTATAACCTCTATGTACTTTATGTTGAATATAGGAGCAAACATCAGGAAAAGCAAAACAAAGGCCAGCGCCAAAAGAGCTAATAATATTTTAAACCTTGCTTTGGACCGCTTCTTTTTTTTCATATGTACTCCTGTACTATTACTATTGTGTACATTTCCTGTCTGTAATTCAAAAGCTTAGATAAATTATATCAATACAAAGCTCAGTCTTCAACTCTTCTGATTTTTGCGCCCACCTTTGAAAGTACATTTTCGACTCTTTCATAGCCTCGGTCAATATATCCGGCCTGGCTAATAGTAGTTTCGCCCTCGGCAGCAAGCCCGGCAATAATAAGGGCCGCTCCACCTCTTAAATCTCTCGCTTCCACCGATGCACCCTTCAGCCTGTCAACGCCTCTGATTATTGCAGTGCGCCCCTGAACATTAATGTCTGATCCCATTTTTTGAAGTTGTTCTGTGTATCTGAACCTGTTTTCAAAAACTGTTTCAACTATTACGCTGGTTCCTTTTGCTCTGGCTAATAAAGCCACAAGCTGAGGTTGCATGTCTGTGGGAAATCCGGGATAAGGGGACGTTCTTACCAGATCAAGAGCATTTATAGCCCCGTCAGACTCTATAGTAACCACTCCCCCGGCATAATTCTTAATTTTACAGCCTGCTCGTCTTAAATAATAGATTATTGATCCGATATGGTCATACTCAACTCCTGTGAGCACAATACTCCCGCCAACGGCTGCTGCTGCAGACAGATATGTTCCTGCCACAATACGATCGGGAATAATTTTGTGAACCGACTCAGTCTTTATTTCCCCTCTTCCCTTTATGCGCACCACACCTGTTCCGCCTCCTGCAACATTAACACCCAAATTTACAAGAAACTCCTGCAAGTCTTCTATTTCAGGCTCTTTGGCTGCATTCCTTATGATTGTCTCTCCCTCTGCTGCACAGGCTGCCAGCATAATATTTTCAGTAGCACCTACACTTGGATAATCGAGCAGTATCTCGCACCCCTGAAGATTATCGGCCTTGACTCTCAGCATTCCATGCTTAAGGCCGTCTATCTCAGCTCCCATCTGCTTTAATGCTTTTAAATGCATATCAATTGGCCTCATTCCAATCTCGCAGCCACCAGGGTAACAGATTAGCACTTCCTTACACCTGGCCAGTACAGCTCCTAGAATTATTATTGATGACCGCATTCTCTTGGCAAGTTGTTCGGGAATACTTGAACTGGTAAGACTGGATGCATCTATTTCAATTCTCGATCCCTTTTTCTGAATTTTACACCCTAAAGCCGACAGTATTTCGAGCATCGTTAAGACATCGTCCAACTCCGGGCAATTCTCAAGTATGCTGATACCATTATTCAAGAGCGTAGCGGCAAGCACTGGAAGGACAGCGTTTTTTGCACCTGGTACTTCAATTATGCCGCTTAACCTTGAACCGCCGGTGATTATGAGATTGCTCACACAGACACCCCCGGAAGTAAAGTATTAAACACATTTCATAATATGCCTTATATAAAATGGTGTTACTGCCGGAGACTTGTATACCCTTGATTATAAGTGTTTTGAGTTTTCAGGGCATGGCCTCTCTAAGAACTCCATCACTCTCATTCATCTACAAATATAATGGGGCAACCGATGGTAATAGTTAACATGCACAAGATTTTATGCTTATAAAGTTATCAGGTCGGGCAATAATGATATGGATATCGGTGTTGTGTTTTGATATTGTATATACTGTTTGCATTTTGTAGAAGTTATAGTTATGAGCATTTAATGCTTGGAATATGAAGGTACAAATAATAAATTACACTGTTTTAGAGAATAGGTAAGAAAGGCTTAAATTTATGAGTGAGAACAGATCAAAAGTAGCAATTATTGGAGCAGGCTTCGTTGGAGCGTCGACAGCATTCGCCCTTGCCATGAAGCAGCTAGTAAATGAAATGGTAATCGTTGATGTGGCCAGAGATAAGGCTGCAGGAGAAGCATTGGACATCAATCATGGTCTTCCCTTTATCGGACAGATGGATATCTATGATGGAGATTATTCGGACTGTGCGGATTGTGACGCCATCATCGTCACTGCAGGGGTAAACAGAAAGCCGGGAGAATCGCGAATCGATCTCGCTAAGAAGAATCTCATTATTGCTAAAGAAGTTACAAACAATGTAATGAAGCATTATACACGCGGGGTAATTCTTGTGGTATCTAATCCGGTTGATATCCTTACCTATAAAATCCAGAAATGGTCCGGCCTTCCCGAAGGAAGAGTTTTAGGAACAGGTACAGTCTTAGACAGCTCAAGGTTTAGATATCTCTTGAGCGAAAAGCTTGATGTGGATGTTAAAAATGTCCATGGCTATATTATAGGTGAACATGGAGACACACAATTGCCATTGTGGAGTGCAACTCACATCGCAGGCAAAAATATCAGAGAATACTTTGACGATCCGAAATACGGCATTACAGAAGAATACAGACGCGAAATTATTGAGAAGGTGAAGAGTGCAGGCGCTAAAATAATTGGGAAAAAAGGTGCAACCTATTATGCTATTGCAATTTCAGTAAATACTATTTTAGAGTCGTTGCTTAAAAATCAAAATACAATCAGAACAGTATCTTCAGTCATTAATAATAAATATGGTATTGACGATGTTGCTTTGAGCCTTCCAGCAGTCCTAAATTCAAATGGTGTCAAGGAAGTAATGGACTTGAGCATGACCGAAGACGAGCTGGCTTTGCTTCACCATTCAGCTGAACAACTGCAAAGTATATTAGAGGCTGTAAAAGATATTTAATATTTTTAGTTATTTCTATCAGAGAAATGCTTAGAAAAGAGTATAGAATATACTAATTTCCCATCAATGAACTCTGACTTCATTAAGTCTACCTTGTTTATGTCAATTAGTATTTTGCTCATACTCTTTTTTATTTCCTCATCCCTAGAGCCATCTTTTAATACAACCTTCCTGCCAATAGTTATGTGGGGCTTATACTCTCTGTCTTCAAGTTTAAAACCTTTATCTGATAACCCATGGTGCAGGCTTTGACGCAATCTGAAAAGAGCATCATTTTTTTCTAGGCCTAACCAGTATATTTTGCCTTCACGACTCTTAAAATAACCCGGTTTAGTCACTTCCAGAGCAAAATTCTCAAATTCTAAAGAATCCATTAATTCTTTTATCATATATACTCTGTCCTCATTTATTTCTCCTAAAAACTCAAGGGTAAGATGTATATGCTCCTCACTTACAAATCTTCCTTGAACAGAGTTTAACCTGACTATATCAATTATTTCTTTTATTTGGGCCTTTACGTCGTCAGGAAAATTTAGTGCTATAAATAGTCTCATATTTTTACTTCTCCTTTTTACGATTCATTTTATATGCATTTTAATAATGTGTCACTATTCATTTTAATTATTTCAGTTTTAAAGTATAATAGACTAGAAAAAAATAAAAAGAGGTGCAATAAATGAAGATTGAATTACTGCAGGCACTCCGCTCATAACTAAAAAAACTATCGGTTGTTAATGATTGTGATTATCAGGGTTTTCACCCAGTCCTTCGTCACTATGTTTTATTGTATTTTTTGTAAAGTAAGGTATAATAGGCTTAGCAAATAATAAAAAAGAGGTAAGTTATGAAAATCGAGTATAGTCTTACAAGACATGCAATTTATACTCTGCTTGTACATTATTCTTATTCATGTTTTTTTCCTCGCTCCAGGCATTAGTTCAATCATAAGAAAAAGAACTGGCAGACAATCTAAATAATTGTCTGCCAGAAATGTATTCTTGTTTGATTTTACTTATTCAGCACTTACCTAATAAACCCAAATTTCATTCTAAAACATTATATACTATATCTATTTGGGATTCCATACCTTTTTTGTTTTTTTACCATTTTCCTCTGCTTACATGGCCTACGATTTCAGCCTTACACCTTTGTTTGATAATCCTTGTTTCCTGAACCGCTTGCTTGAAAAGCTTCACACATGGTGGGTCAAGGTCTATTTCTATACCTTCTAGTGCTAATTTTTGAATCCTGTCTGCTAAGTTAATGATTTCCATATGAATATCATTTGTTCTTTCTGAAACAATAATTTTCTTTGCCTCTTCCTCTGTCAATGCAACAAATTTTTCCTTTGGTGCATCACATTTTGGACACTTTTCCGGAGCTTCTTCACCTTCATGGATAAAACCACAAACGCCACATTTCCACAACATAATTTCGACCTCCTTCAATAATCTAAATTA
>JGI24711J26586_10001090_pt1 | contig 21129 bp, 25 predicted proteins | sample BioPla3DNA1_FD_26586 | JGI IMG/M metagenome (IMG submission 26586)
TGGTCTGAATCGAAAACTTGTTTTAAAATATTTTTTCTAAAAATGAATAAAACAATGAACACAACAAAAATAGTCTGAAATTCTGAAACAGAACCAGACTTTATAAGATCTGACAAAAAACTGAAAAGGTTGTCCATTGTCTAAAGGGTTTTAGAATATTTATATGAGTCAGTTCACCTATTTTCAAACATCCTCAATTCGATTTTAACAAAAATTTAAAGATTTAGGGTCTTGTAGCACTTCTTTAAAATTTGTTTTAAAATAATAATGAAAGAATTATCAATTTTTTAAAAGAGAAAACTCATGAAAAGTGTAGGAATAATCAACGAAATTCAACATTCAGAAATTGAACAGTTTTTAATTAAACGTTTTGGTGACATTGAATTTTATAAAAGAGATGGTCAGTTCTTTATTGTTAAAGACTTGACAGATTATGACATTGATGCGGTTGATACTAGTGAAAAGTACGAGGTTTTTGAAAATCCGCCAGTTGAAATTGTTTATGGTGATTCACCTGTTATAAACGAGATAATCTTCAAACAAAACTCGATTTTAGATGAAGATCATAAAATTGTTGCAAAATATTTCATAAAGCCAACTGAACTTATCGATGGAATTCTTGAACAAGTTAAAAGTTCAAAGAACATTGAAGAAGCGTACCTAAAGATTTTAGAATTGCGCAAAACCCTAACATAAAGGAGATTTTTATATGACTGAAACAGACATATCAAAAATATTTGAGAATAGCGAAAAAGCTGTTAAAACAATTAAAGCAATTGAAACTTTAGAAGATTCTGAAGCAGAAAACTCAGATTTTTCAATCGATAAAACAATGATCTTTATTTCAGCATGTTTAACTTGTGCTGAATTGAATACAAGATCTTTGAAAAATAAAAATTATATTACTGATAAAGAATTACAGAAGTTTTCTAAAAAGATTAATGCATTACGAAGTTCTTATAAAGATCTTTTCAATAATCTTTTGAAAACAGATACTGGATATGCTTGGTAAAACAGCATTCTAAAGTATTTTGAATTATGAGGGATATTGACTAAATGGGCTTCCGTAAAAAATATTTATTGTTTATTTTGTTTTTAATCTTGATTGTTTTATCACTGTATTCTATTTCAAAAAACTCCGAGAGTTCAAACCCAAATGACGGCGTTTTTGTTATAACAATGATTGATTCCGACAAGACTGATCAGACAGTTCAAAATAAACGATATTTTTTACATCCTGGTGGAGAATACCTAGATCCAAACTTATTGTTAGAATTAGTTAAAAACACTATTAAAGATTTTGATATAAATCTAAATCATGAAAACAATACACTTTTGATCTATGAAACGCTTATCACAGAAACACTAGGTGGTCAGTATCCTTATACTTATGCACGTGATAATTACAAAAATTATGGAATCGCTCAGTTCAGACTTGAAACTGCGTATTTTTTAAAGGCTTTTATAAAACGTATTTCAGAACATGATTATAATTTATTATTATCTTTAAGAGTTTCTGATAAATCAGAAAAGTGGAATCTAATGTATAATGTAAAATATTCCATTGCGCTTTGTCTGNTTTACTACTTTCATCGAGATAAACACATTGCAGAAAAAGCTAAATACTTGGAATACAGAGCAAAACTCTGGAAAACTCATTACAATACCTATAAAGGCAAAGGAACTTCAGAAAATTACGTTTCACGAGTACAAGAGTATTTCAATGTTTTTAAAATAAAATTGTAAAGGAATTTTAAATGTTTAGCGTAACATCGTTTAAAGCAAATTCTGCTGGAAAAAGAGCGTTTTCACCGTATAATGATAACACCTTTTATTTTAAAACCTTTCAGGTTGAAACATTAGAAGGTATTTTAAGAGAAGCATCTCAAAATTTTATTTTAAACATTCCGTTAAATAAAAGTGTAAGAACATTCAGAAGAAAAGAAAATCTTTTAAAGTACATAGATAATACAATAAATTATTTTATTGTTGATGTTGACAAAATCTATACTAAAGAAACATTGAATAAAGTTTTAAATTATTTTAAAAATTACAAATGTTTACTTTTAGAATCAAGATCGTATAACGGTGTTGATTATTTTTCAATTAAAGGTGTTTTAGAATGCAACTTAGAATTAAAACATCTAAAGTATGCAATTCAGAAAATTCATTATGATTTGATTGATTTAGCAGATTTTGACCAGTCAGTTTCAAGAATTGGAACATTGAATGCACCTATTGGAAAGTTCAACGTTTTGCTTGACAATTCTGAATGTAACAACATCATTAGATTTTCTGATATTTCTGTATTACCAAAGAAGGTTAGTGCAATAACTGACGANTTTGCATTTAATGAAATAAATCTTGACAATTTAGATACATCAGACATCTCAACTGTTGATGATTTATGTCTTAAAGTTTTTAATATTTTAGGATTTAAGGCAATTTCAACTAATTCTGATAATAGTATTTCATTTTCACATCCGTCAGAATTGAAAACCCCAGGAGGTTATTTCTGGTTTAGAAATTCACCTTATACAATGCATCACTTTAACAAGTCTAAAACAGTAAATATTTTTAAACTTGTTAAAAATTCAAATAAGTTTAAAGAATTAGCGTCTAATTCTATAAATTATGACAAAGAATTAAAAGAATTTAATGTCAAAAATAAAGTAATAACTGTTGACTCAAAATTTCTAAGCGTAACTCCAGAAATTGAACAGAGTATTGTGGAATTTATAGAAGGTAAAGATGGCATGTACACTATAAAAAGTCCAATGGGAACTGGTAAATCAACAGTTATAAAACGAATCATTCAAGAATGTTTGAATAATGATATACGCATTTTAATAATTACAAGCAGAATTTCAGTTGCGGAAGATTTTAAATCAAAGTACAATATTAAAATTTATAATAAAGATGAATATTCTATAGGAGATTCTTTAATCTGTCAATTTGATTCTCTTTGGAAATACAATATTAAGAATTTTGATTTAGTTATCTTAGATGAATTTATTTCGTTATTATTTCATGCTAGAAATACGATCAATAATTCTCAGATAAACTTAGCTAAATTCTTTGCTTCATTTAATTTAAAACTTGTTATTGCTGATGCATTTCTGACTGGATATGAAAATAAGTTGCTTAATAAAAATAGTAACATGTTTTTCTTGAATAATGTTTATAGAGATGAGACTAAACTTTATGAGTACAATAATTTTAATTATTTTATTCAAAAAATTCTTAGAAAGGCAGAAGAAGGGAAGATGACAATTTCAAGTACATCGCTAAGTTTTATAAATGCTTTATTTTTATTACTAAGAAAGTTAAATTACAGAGTTTTAGTTTTAACCGCGGAAACTCCGCCTTCAGTTAAAGAAAGAATATATCAAATTTTTAATGATGAAAATTCAGACGATTATGACGTACTTCTTTATAGTCCAACGTTAACTGTTGGTGTTTCAAACTTGAATAAAATTGATACGCACTTTCATTATGATTCAAGTATGACAACTGATGTAATTTCATCATTACAGATGATTAAAAGAACAAGAAAAACAAAAGAGATACATTTCTATGTTAAAAATAGGATAAATTTTCTTAAAACTTCTTTTAACGAAATTAGAGATGAATACATTTCAGAAATTGGAAAGTACGCGGAACATAACTTTTTATTCGAGTTAAATGATTATGGAGAAGCTAAACTTTCAAAATTAGGAAAGTTAGCTTTAATGATTGATTGTTTTAAAAATATTCTTGAATTTAATCATAAAAACGCATTTTTATACCTTTTGAAAATGCACTTTAAAAATAGTCCATCTGTTATTGAAAATTCATTTGAAAGTAATGTACTTTTAAAATATCAAAAAGAAAATAAAGAAAATAAAGATAAACTCTTAGAAGAAACATTTAATCAGTATTTGTTATTAAATGACATCGATAAAAACGAATTACCTAAAAATTCAAGTTCAGAAAAAATTTATGAAATTGATCAAAATCTTAAATTGATTTCAAATGAACGAAAAAAGGAAATTTTTAGTATCGCTATAAAAGATAGTTCATTTATTTTAAAATGCAAATATTATTCTTTATTAAAATCTTATTTAAACAAAGAAATTGATGATTCAAAACTTCAGATAATTGTTTCAAATGCTATTCTTAAAAATAAAACAGAGATTATTGATTTTATTTCAAGAATTAAAAACATTAAAGATTTTAGCTTTGAATACAAGAATTCTGAAATTAAAGACAAAAACATCAGATATCTCTGTAAAAAGATGGGTTTTAAATATTTTTCAAACGGTGATGGAACTAGAAAATATTCGGTTGATCCAAAAATAGTTGAATTTTCTGATGATGTAATTTTAAACTTTGATTAAAAAAATTAAATTTTTTGGATTGTATTTAAAAAGTCAAGGAAAGATATTATAGTATAAAATAATAAAAGAGGTTTTTAAAAATGTCACTATTTGATGATTTTACAATAAATTCAAGATTTCCTAGTTTATTTACTTACAAGACAGATTATTACTCTGGTAATTCAGAGTACATTAATGATTTATCAGATAAGTATGAAATTATTTTAGGACTTCCAGGTTTTGAGAAGAAAAATGTTTCTGTTTCAACGTCTGGAAATAAGTTAATCGTTCGAGCTAAAGACAATCAGTTTGAATGTTTTGATGATTTTGAAAAAACTTACGAAATTCCTTTAGAGTCAACTGATTCTGAAGAACCAGATGTAAGATACATTGATGGTGTTTTACAAATTGTTTTTAAGAAAAATTTAAAGGAAACAAAAATAAAAATTAAGTAGGAGATTATAATGTTTTCATTTATTAAAGATAGAGAACTTGCACGTTTTTTAGAAGATGCTTTCAAGAAAGACATTGCAAAAGATGCATTTGAACGTTTTGAAGACTTAGATTCAAGAAATTTAACAGACGAGTACTTAGACAAGACAAATTCAGGTGAGTTAGAGGATCCTATGAATTATAAATCAAGTGGTTTAGTTTATACAGAGAGTAAAGACGACGTTTACAAAGTTTTCGTTTTAATGCCTGGTGTTTCAAAGGATGATATTTCAATCACATACGTTGAAAATGGTGATTGCAAGCATCTAAAAATTGCTTTAGACGAAAATGTAAATTATGAATATTCAATGTATTTCAATTTTTTAAAGAACATTGATAAAACTTGGAAGATTGATTTACCTTCAGATGTTTCTGAACCAAAGATAACCATGGATAATGGTGTTTTAAAGATTGAATGCACTTATGTAAATCAAGAAAAAGAAATTAAGTTAGATATCCAGTAAATGNGTTGAATTCCTTTTAATTTAATTACTTTGCCGTTATTCTGATATAACGGCATTTTTAACTGTTTAACTAAAGTAGGAAAAATGCAAACTCAAATTCAAGTTCAGAAATTAAATGAGTCCTTTTCAAAAATCACCGGAACTGAAAGCGACCTTCGTAAAATTGCAGACAGATTAAAAGTTGAAGAGCCAGGTGCATATTTCAATCCGTTAGTTCGAAGAGGTTTTAAATCACCATTTGTTTATTTTACAAAACGTGTAAACGATTCTTTAATTGTATACAATGGTCATTTAAATCTTATAGGACAAAAAGAAGAATTAAAATCAGATTATTCTTTAGAACAGATTAAAGATTATCTTAAAAATAACTTAGATAAATTGCCATTCAAACCTTATGATTATCAGTTAAAATGCTTTATNGAATCTATCCTGAATGTAAAACACATCAATCTACTGTGTACGGGATGTTTAGATCCAGAAACAGAAATTGAAGTCGAAGTTGAAAGGTATTCGGAGAAAGAAATAAGGAAGATGTTAGATGAATAAAAAAGACATAGAAAAATTATATGGTAAAGATATTTTCAGGTTTCATTCAGTTGGCGCAATTGCAACACTGATTAAACACAGTCAAGATAATAATCTTTCACTTGATAAAATTATCATTAAACAAAAATTGATTGAACTTAAAAAATATTCTCAGATAAATCATAGTAAAATGACATTAGAAAGATACGTCATAACATACGATTATTATGGTCAAAGAGAATACAAAAAATATATTAAAAAGAAATGTTCTGAATGGTGCAGTACAAAATATGATCATGATACAAACTCATTAAATCATTTAAAAAAAAAATACGGAGATAATGAACTTGCAGTACAAAAATATAAAGAATATCATAAAAATAAAAATAATAATGTAAGAATTGAGTATTATTTACGAAAAGGAATGACATACGAAGAAGCCCGTAAAGCTCTAAGTGCGAGACAATGCACATTCTCACTTGAAAAATGCCAGAAAAAATACGGAAAGCAAAAAGGTAAAGAAATTTGGGAAACTAGGCAACAAGAATGGTTAAATACATTAAATAGTAAATCGAAAGAAGAAATAGATGATATTAACAGAAGAAAATGCAAATGGATGAAAGATAAAGCTAAATTAGCTAAAGCCATAGAACGTAATAGAGCGACCAGAGAAAAATTAAAAAAGGAAAATCCTGAACTTTACCATCAAAGATTTCATAGAACTCCACCAATCTCGCCAGAAGCTGAAAAACTTGAAGGTTATTTATATTATTTGCACATTTATAACGACAATGTAAATTATTATAAAATAGGAATAACAAAATTTTCTAATATTAAATATCGCTGGAACATAAATGTCTTTAAAAAGAATCGTTTTAACTTTGATGTATTATTTTTTAAAAAATGTCATAATTATAAAGATGCATATATACAAGAACAAAATATTTTACGTGAGTTCAAAAAATACAGAATTTACGTAGATCATGGTTTCTTTAAGTCATCTGAAGTTTTTAACCGTGAAATTTTTGAAGGAAAATATAATGAAATTAACATATAGAGAAATTCATAAACTCATTGATAAAGGTATAAAATTAAAGGTTAAAACACCTGATGGATATGAATACATAACAGATAAATTTGTTAAAAAAGATTCAGGGTATAAAATCACTTATAATGACGAAACATCAACAATTTGTGCTCAAACACATAACATGCAATTTAACGGAAAGTTGAAAAGCGCAGTAGAAATTAAAATTGGTGATGTAGATGATTATTCAGGAAAAGTTGTTGTAAGTAAAGAAAAAATTCCAGAGCAAGAATTTTATGATTTTGAGATTTCAAATCAAAACGGATTATATATCCAAAACGGGATTATACATCATAATTCAGGAAAATCTTGCATAATCGCCTTACTAGCAGATTTTTTCAGAGTTCACGGAAAAAGAGTTTTATTACTAGTTCCGAATATAAACTTGTTAACACAGTTTAAAGCNGATATCGACTCATATAATCTTAAAGAATTATCAGAAAATACTGAAATTCTNGGTGCAGGAAATAAAACAGATTTCAAATCAAGTGTTTTAATTTCAACCTGGCAATCTATGATTCAGTATAAAGATGAACTTAATAAATCTATTAAATATGATGTCATCATCAACGATGAAGTTCATAAAAATGCTGGTGAAGTTTCTTCTGAAATTGCAACATCACTATTAGATACTAAATACAGATTTGGATTTACAGGAACACTTCCAGAAGATCCTATTTTGTTATATAGACTTTTAGGTCTCTTTGGCGAATATACAAAATACATTAGTTCCCGTGAACTTATCGAACGAGGTTTAGGCACTCCGATCATAATTAAATCTGTTATAATAGATTATTCACCAGAGTTCAAAACAGAGGTTAGAGAGTGCCGTACATGGTTAGAGCGATTGAAATTCATTAAAGAAAACACAGAACGAAATAACTTTATTTGTAATTTAGGTGTCTCTTTAATGAAAAGGAATGAAAATTCTTTGATTTTGTTTTCACACACTCAGCATGGTAAAGATTTATACTTAGAAATAATGAAAAAACTCTTTCCAGATGTAAATGTAGAAAATAAAGATATCACTGGAAAATACTCATTTGATTTTCAGAAAAATTATCATGTTTACTTTATAAATGGTGAAGATGATGCTAAAGTCAGAGAAAAAACTAGATTGATTCTTGAAAATGATTCTGGTGCTATTCTCGTTTCAAATTTTTCCGTTCTTTCAACAGGCGTCAACATTAAGAATTTGCATAATATGATTTTTGCAAGTCCGTTGAAAGCATACACAACTGTAACTCAGTCAATTGGTAGAGGAATCAGAAAGCATGATTCAAAAACAAAATTTACTGTTTTTGATTTAGTTGACAATCTAGGCACTAGAAAATATTCAGGAACTTTTTATAAACAATATCAACATAGACTTCAAACGTCATATTATCCTGAAGGATACAGTGTTCAAGAGTCAGTTTTAAAAATTTAGTTTAAAAATTTTTAGGCTATAGATGTATTTTTCGCATAAATAGTTTAAAATAATATAAAAAGGAGACCAAAGTGATTTATTTACACAGATTTCAAGTTTCAGATTATAAAAATTCTAATTTATCTAGCTATGAAAAAGACTTTGACGGTTTTGAAATAGATTTTAGATATTTAGAACTAGGAAAAAGTTTAGTTGTTTCACATGATTATTCAAGTTATCCTGTTTTAGATACTTTTAAAAATGTCTTAAGTACAAATAAAACTATTATTGCAAATTCTAAAGAATCTGGAATTGAAGAAAAACTATTTTCAAAAGAGGGTTTTAATGGTTTCAGAGAAAATGTTTATTTTCTAGATTCTCAAATTCCAGATATTTTAAAATACTGTAAAACTGATGAAAGATACAAAGGTCATTTTATAATAAGAGTATCAGATTTTGAACCACTTTCAGTTTCACTAGTAAGAAAGACTGAAGCAAGTAAGTTTTGGATTGATACTAAAATGTGCAGTTCAAAATGTTCAATTTTGGATCATATTCTAATGATAAAAGATTGTTGTTACACATTAGGTTATGACCCAGATATTATTCTAACCGCACCAGACGTTTTTGGTTTTGACATAAATACTGATAAAGAGTTAAAAGATTTTAAAAAATTTGTTAAAGATCTTGATGTTTCAATTTGCACAAAATCACCAAAGTTTTTCAGAGAAGATTAAATGAACTTTTTAATAAGAGCAATTCAAAATATTGAAAATTCAAATCAAGTTTTTAAAACTATTCTAATAGACTTAGATAATACTATTTTTTATAGTTCTAAGACTAATAGAATTGCAGAATTAAAAACTTTAGAAAAATTCGGGTTTTCATACAAAGATTTTAATAAAGCAAAAGATTCTGTTAAAAGTAGAAATTTAAGATCTTCTATGCATAATAGAAAACTTTATTTTAAAACACTTTTAGATAATTCAGGTCGTTCTTTCACAGAATTACCTGAAATGTACAATTACTTTTTATCCGAAGTTCTTAAGAATGATAAAGTTTCTGAAATTATGGTTGAATCTTTAAAATTCTTTAAAGATAAGAAAATTTGTGCAATTACAGATTATTATCTTTTAGAACAAATTGAAAGACTTGAAAACTCAGGAATTTCAGATTTATTTGATTTTATCATTACAAGTTCAGAGTTTGAAGCAGAAAAACCTTCAAAGTGTTTAATAGATAAAGCACTTGAATTGACAAAGTCTAAACCAGAAGAATGTATTATGATTGGTGATTCAAATCATGATAATTTTTCAGAGTTCGAGATTTATTCATACCCATTTTCCTTAGATAGAAACATCATTTCAATTACTGGAAAATCTGGTGCTGGAAAATCAACTCTGAGTTCTGAACTTTGCGAAATTTTTGGTGGTTCTCAGATTGAAACAGATGGTTATCATAAATATCACAGATATTCTGATGCTTGGAAACGTTTAACTCATTACAATCCGGAAGCAAATAACCTTGTTCAGTTAGGACTTGATGTTCAAGATATCTTTTGGAAAAATGACGTTTTAATTCCTATTTATAATCATGATACAGGTTATTTTGATGAACCCAAAAAATTTAAAGATTCTGAATTTGTGATAATTGACGGATTGCACACTTTATATCCTGAAGTTACAGACGATTTTATCAAGATTAAAATTTACCTTGATAATGATAGTGCTGATTCTAGAAAAGTTTTAAGAGATTCTAGGTCACGTGATAAAACGTCAGAAAAAGTGATACAATCTATAAAAGAAAGAGATGAAGATTTTAAAAAATACATAAATATTCAGAAAGACTTTGCGAACATTTTAGTTAAAACTAAAAATGATACTTGTGATGTTCAGTTTAAAAATGAATTGGATTTTGTTCAGAATTTTAAATGCTCTGAAAAAGAATTATCAGTTGAATTAAGTAAAAGAATTAAGGAAATACTTCATGTTTGAAGATAGAATGATAATACAAAACGATTTAGATGATTTAGTTGAAATAACATCTAAAATCTCGAATGTTTTAGATTCACCTGGATATGGTGGTAATGTTTCAGTAAAAACTTTAGATGGACTTTACATTAAAGCATCTGGAACAGCACTTAGAGAACCTTTTCAGATTATTCATGAAAACGATTCAAAAAAGGCATCTTTAGAAATTGGAATGCATAAAAATTCAAAGTTCAAGTATGTTTTGCATTATCATCCAATTTATATTATTCCTATTATTTCAGGTGCTCTTTTAGACAGATTCTCAAAATATAATCCAAAGATTGTAGAGTACAGAACACCCGGAGCAGATCTTTCAGATTGTACAATAGGTGATAATAAGTTGATTTTCTTGAGAAATCATGGTGTTATNGTTCAGAGTGATTCAGAGTCAGAATGCTCTGAAATTATTGATGATCTTGCAGAGTATAAACCAAAGATTAAGTATTTCTACTGTCCAGATGATTTTGTAATGCAGGATAATCCTGAACAGATTCTTGCTAATGTGTACATTTCACTTTTTATAAAATCAAATAATCTTGAATTAGATACTTTAAGTAGAGAACAATGTAATAAACTGTTAACACCAGATGAAGTTTACAGACAGAAGTTAAAGAGGACTAAATAATGAACATTTTAATTCCAATGACTGGCTTTGGAACACGTTTCAAAAATGCTGGTTATAAAGAGTACAAACCATTTGTTACTGTTGACGAAAAGAATAACAGAAAGGTTTTAGATTTTGTTTTAGATTCTTTTGATAAATCAGATAATTTTTATTTCATTGTTAGAGAATCTGTTTTAAATGATTTAAAGAACTTTTTAAGTAATAAGAATTTAAAAACAAAGATTTTTACTATAAAAGATTCTGAGTTCATTAAAAATGGTCCTGTTGGTACAATTTATACAGTTAAAGATGAAATTTCATCTATTAAAGGTGATCTGATAGTTTCATACTGTGATTTTGGTGTTAAATGGAATTATAAAAAGTTTTTAGATACTATTTCAGAATTAAAAGAAACAAATGAAAACTTCGGAGTTGTTCCATGTTATTCAGGAAATCATCCTAATCTGAAAAACCCTAAAAATGTCTATGCTGCTTATAAAGTAAAATCAAATAATCAAATTCAAGCAGTTTTTGAAAAGTACAATTCAAAGAATAGACTTGAAGAACTCTGGAGTCCTGGCATTTACTATTTCAGTTCTGTTAACCTTCTTTTGGAGAGTTCAGAAAAACTTTTAAATTCTAAAGTTTCAGATGAATGCCTAAATGGTGAATTTTACTGTTCACTATTATACAGATACATTGACGGTNTTGCATTTAATTTTGTTGATAAATTTTATCAGTTAGGTACTCCTGAAGATCTTGAACATGTTAAAAAGTGTTTAAAGTTCTCTTTAAATAATAACTGTACAGCTAAAAACAGAATCATTTTAGCTGCTGGTAAAGGTGAAAGATTTTTAAAACTTAATTATAAAGTACCAAAGCCATTTTTACCAGTTGATAACAAACCGTTGTACTCAATTATTAAAAATTCTATAAATGCTAATCAGCTTGTTTGTTCAAAGGAGCATAGAAGATTCTGGGAAATAACACCTGATACAGATTTATTAAACTATGTTCCATCAAATAAGATTGGTGCATCATTTTCCTATTATTCATCTTTAAAGAATTTAAAAGGTGAAACTTTAATTGTTCCTTGTGATCTTTTATGCAATTATCCAGATATTGAAGAGTACAAATCTGATTATGATGCTATAATTTTTGTTACAAAGCCAACTGATTATCAGATTCATAACCTGAACTCATTTTCATGGTGTTCAGACGATGAATTATCTATTAAACATAGAAAATCTATGGATCAAAACGTTTTAATTGGTTCATTCTGGGTTAAAGATAATCAGAAACTTATTGAAGCTATTGAAAAACAGTTTGAAAAGGATGACAGAGTTAATGGTGAGTTTTACCTTGATTCTGCATTTAAGTATTTGAAATATAAGACAATTTTAGTAAATGAATACCTTTCATTTGGAACACCAGATGAATATCTAGATTCACTTGATTATTTTTATTTTTAAAGGAAATTGAATATGTTTTCAGAAAAAGACCTAAACGATTTAAACAATTATATTGAGTTAGTTAAAGATTTACCATTTGTAAGTGTGTTTACAGAATTTAGAGATTATATAAAAAATAATCCTGATTTTGAAGCATTTCCAGTGATTGTTTTATCACATGATTTTAATCCAAAACGTTCAAAGTTTTTAGTTAACTTAGATGGTTATGAGAATTATTTAGTTGTAACATCAGAGTCCAATAAAGAAAAGTACAAAGATTTTAAGTGCCATTTTTATGATGATTCGGAAATTCCAGGTTTAGCAAATAAACGTAAGTATATTATAGATTTATTACAAAGTAAAAATATTGAAAACGCTTTCTTAGTTGAAGATGATTGTACAAATTTCGTACTTCCATATAAAACAGATAAGTCTGTGAATGCACCTTTTAAAATTTCGTATGATTTTCTTTTTAAGTTCTGGACATTTTTAACAAAGAAATACGATTATAAGTATTCAGGACTCATGAATTGGACAGCTTTCAGATTCTGTGATATTGAAAATATGTCTAACTTTACAAAGCATAATGCGCAGGGTATTCAAGTTATTCAGATAAATTCAAAATTTGCTAAAGAAAAGAACATTAATTATGATGTTAACTCAGGATGGGAAGATTTTGACATTTTAATTCAGGAAATGATTTATGGAAATGGTACTGAAGTTCTTCCAGTAGGTTATCAAACTCCGGCAATTACTCAAGGTGTTTCAACATTTTCAAATCTTCCTGAAAGATGTATTGAAAGTACTTCAAAATTCTTATCTAAATGGGGTTTTGACTTAGTTAGACTGGATCTTAAGAAGGGAATTTTCAATGCTAAAGTAAATTGGATTAGAGCTAAAAGGGCAATTACAGAAAATAGACCTTTAGAATCTCTAGTAAAGCCTGTCCTGATTACTGAAACGTATAAAGAANGTATTAGAAATATTATGAATTCTGATTTAGAACCTAAGGATAAGAAGTTAAAGATTGAAAAACTTTTAGGAAAGTAAACCGAATTTAGTGTTACAGTATTAAAATACCTTTGAAGATGTTTTAAAACACTTTGAACGTCTTCAATTTTTAAGAGGATAAATTTATGATAATTGATGAAAAGCAGTCCATTTGGTCAGAAAAGTACAAACCACAAACAATCGAAGATGTTATTTTACCTGAAAAACTCAGAACTTCTATTAAAACTGGACTTGAAAATGGAACACTCCCGAACTTAGGACTTTGGTCATACTTACCAGGTCTGGGTAAGTCAAGTTTAGCAAATGCAATTGCAAATCATCAAAACGTTGAAGCATACTGGGTAAATGCATCTTTAAATAAAGGTATTGACTTAATTAGAAATGAAATTCATTCATTTGCATCAAGACGTTCAATTTCTGATAAACTGAAAGTTGTAATTATGGATGAGTGCGACAGATTAACCCCGGACGCACAGGCTGCATATCGCGGGTTCATTGATGAATTTTCAAACAATTGCAGATTCGTTTTTACAGGAAATTATAAAGAAAATATCATCGAACCTTTATTGAATAGATTAGAAAATTATGATTTCGTAGATTTTGACAAAACCGACATGGTTCCTCAGATTGTTAACAGAATTTTATTCATTCTTAATAACGAGAATATTAAGTTTGATAATTCATCAATCAGAAAGATTATTGATAAAAACTATCCTTCTGTTAGAGGTATGATAGTTGATCTCAGAAAGTATTCAAGTACAGGTGAATTAAATGTTTCTGGTATTTCAAATGACGAGTTATCAGAAATTATAAATGCTTTAAAATCAAAGAGTTTTGAAAATCTTTCAAAGAGTGTTCAGAATTTAACTTGTCCTGATGCTTTTTTTAGTGTTCTTTATAAAAATATTGATAAGTTATTCAGTAAGCCAGAACAGATTTCAAGAGCAATTGTAATTCTAGCAAAGTATCAAGATATGGGAACAAGAGTACGTGATAAATATCTTAATATACTAGCTTGTTTTTGTGAATTAAATGCTATTTGCTGAGTTAGCTGAATTTAGCACATTCATTGCACTTTTACACTTTTACATTTTTATTGTTTTAGTGCTTGTATTTTTTGATACTTGCACTAAGTTATATTTTTCTCAAAAAATATCATTTAAGAATATTATAGAATGTATTTGTTTTCCTATAGTTATGGTGTTNATAGTTCTTGTACCAATAACAAAAACTGTAGGTTTTATTAAAGAATTTATTTTAAACTTAATATACATAAGAAGAGTATACATATTTATTTTAAACACACACGGTTTATCAAAAGAAGAATTAAAAGATTACATTTGCAAAAATTGTTTAAAAGAGGATAGTTTAGATATCAAATTCTATGACAATGACGAAGATATACATCTGGAGTGATAATCACTTTTTTCATGACAATATCATAAAATACTGTAACAGACCATTTGAATATTCTAAAAGTGGATCTTTAGAGTGTTTAAAATATCAAATCAATAATTATCTTAAAACAGTTAAAGAAAATGATATTTGCATATTTTTAGGTGATTTAGTTTATCTTAATAAATGCAATGCAGAAAAGTTTGAAGAAATGTTTAACAAGTTGCCTGGACATAAAATACTTGTTTTAGGTAATCATGATAATACAAATTATGATTTTAAACGTTTAGGGTTTGAACACATTCTAAATTATTTCATTGTAGGAAAAACAATGTTTTGTCATTATCCTTTAACAGATGATTCTAAGTTTTTAAAGGTATTTAAGGATAATAACTGTAATTTGCTTTATCACGGCCATGTTCATAATAGAGAAGTTCAAAACAAAGATTTTAAACGAATAAATTGTTGCGTTGATTACGGTAACAACAATTACACTCCTATTGAAATTTCTGATAGTACTCTAAAAAGTCAAATTCTTGAAAAATTTGACTATCTTTGATAAATTGTCTTATAAATCAATAACTTAATTAAAATAATACTTTAACTAAGTTATTGATTTTAAAGGATATTTTAAAAATGCAATTTAAAGTAATATAGTACATTTACTTTGCTGATGGTTTGTCAAACCTTCCAAGTTCTAATAACTGATGAAATTGTCCTTTAATAAATCTGCTTTCTGTTCCTAAAACAAGATAATTACCTGAAGTTGTAACGTCACCCATTATCTGTCGTGCATTGTACGCAGATTTTTCACCAAGTTTAACATTTACAATAAAACCAGGCGCATTATATTTCAAACTTCCAGCAACAACAATGTTTAATTTATTCAAATTCATGAACGCTGTAAACAGGTCATGTTTCTGAGCTTCTATAGGATCAACAACGATATTAGAACGTTTACCTTTAGTGTTCTGGAATGTAGAAAAGTCATAATTATTATTTAAAACTAATGACTTGTAAAAATCTGTTAAATTGATTGTTTCACGATCAACAGACTTTCCTTTAAATCTGATAACTTCTTGAGATGGAACTAATTCCATGAGTTCAGCATGATTTAAACCATCTTTTTTATACTGATGAATTCTGAATAAGTATTCAGGATTTGCACAAGTATCGGTGTACTGAATATCATTTCCATCAAGTTTTAACGGATATTTAGACTTTTCAGATTGTAAATCGTATTCCTTAACATGTAAATAACCAGAATCATACCAGATTCTAACATTACTTAATCTTGTATACGCTTTTAAAAAATCAAAAACGTTCATATCTGAAGGTAAAGTAAAACTTTTTGAAACTTTAGATGGAACGCAGTCTAGTTTAAGACCCATCTTTGAAAGAAATGTATTGCACTTGTACTGATTGAATATTTCTTTGAAAGCACTACAAATGTCTGTATTAAAAGTTTTAGCTAAAAATAAATTTTTAAAAGCGTATGCAATAGGATCAACACAATGAAGTGTTACATAATTTGCTCTAGATTCATCGTTTGAAATTTCTGTTTTTACAATTTTAAAAACATATCTTCTATAATCTCTGAGAAAATCATTTACTTCGAACGTTATAACTGTTTCTTCGTTTAATCTGAGAGTTGAGTTAACTGTTGAAAATGGATCTCTGAACATTATAACTGCGTACTCACCAAACCCAAATAGCGAATTGCGCACAGAAACATTTAAGATATTGTCTTGAGCAATAACAATATCGTCTATAGTAAGTTTAAAATGTTTTAATTTAGTTGTTTCTGTAAAAAGTGTATCAATACTCATTGATTTTTAATTTCTACTCTCGCTGAATCATTGTTGATAAAGTTTATAAAATCATAAAGGTAATTCTTTTTAATATATTTTATGATTTTTAAATTTTCATTTTCTGCTTCATAGTTTTCTTGCATTTTTACTCTCAGACGTTCACGAACATTTGATAAAATCTTTTTTCTATAAACTTTATTTTCATATTCTTGAAGTGCTGTTTCACCAGCTTCTGAAATAATATCATAGTCATAGTACATATCAAATAATGGCATTCTTTCATTTACTAACAGAAGAATATCCCAGTAGTCTTTTGATTCGTACAGATCGTATGATATTTTTTCTAAAGTTGAATTCTGAGGTACTAAAACGTAAGAAAACCATTCGTCATTCATAGTACTTATAACGTCTTTGATCTTTTGAATTTTATTTCTATCATAAAATTGAATATTCAAACTTGGTGTAACATTTAAAGAATTTTCAGTTTTTGATACAGTTACATTTGTTACATCATCAATGTTTATAGTATCAAAATTTAATAATGTGTTTTTTAAATATTTGTACATATCTTTAAATTCTCTTAAGCTTTAGTATCATTTGAATCTTCCAACTTATTTCGTTTATCTGTAATTTCTTCTCTAGTTAGTCCAGCATATTCCTGTGAGTACTTGAGTTCAACTTCGGCAAAGTTTAAAGCTAAACCAATCTGTTTTGGAAAACCATCTTTAAATAACATAAACGATCCATCAGATGCATAGTCAACCGAAATACCAGTTAAAACACACTTATCCATTTTAAACATATCTGTGATGTACTGATTACCCGCAAATGATATGTTAAAAATAAATGGTGCACCCATTAAAGGAGTGTTTTCAACAAATGTTGGTGATGAATACTGTTTAAACCATAATATAATATCTTTAACAGTCTGTGCTTCTTTCTGAGATTGCGGAACTAAAGTGTACGCCATTGTAAAGGTTCTTGGAGTTGAACCAGTATAGTTCTGGAAATATCCTGGATCAATAACAGCCTTTCTAACACCCATTTTATTAGCCATTGCACCATACAATTTATCAGGGCTTTCAGAGCCGCCTGATATAAATGAAAGTGCTTTAGACATAATACTATTACTACCTGAACTCCATTTTGAAATTTGTGATCCAATTGTACCCATTGCACCATGAGTAGCTTGAGCTAAAAGTCCTTCAGCATTTTCCCAGTTATGATTTTGATTATCTGATAGTGATACTGGATATGGAAGAGTTACAGATGATTCAAGATTAAAACCTGCTGGAATTCCGAAAGCATCGCCTGAAATTTGACCTGAGGTACTTGAAATTGACTTTGACAGTGTGTCACTAAATTTAAAAACAAAACTAATAGCATTTTGAAGTCTAGCCATTTCATCAGTAGATTCAACTGACGGTTTTATAACTTTAAATGTTACTTTCTTGTTTTCGTAATTAGGATTACTTAAAAAACTTGGAAATACTAACGATGATATTGTCATTTTTTTCTAAAAATAAAAAGTTTTTGGATCTGTAAATATAATTTACATTTTAGATTATATTATTTATAAATCTTTTATTAAAAAAAATAAAATGGCAAATAAAAACATATATGTAAACGAAGTTAAACTTAAGTCTCTTATTATTAGAGTAAACAATAAAAAGAATAATATAGGAGATTCAAAGCGTAACAAACGAATCGATGAACTAATTTCAACATTTTTAAACTTAATCCAAAAATCTTACAAAGATCAAAAAATCACTTCTAAGAAAACCCGTTTAAAAGAACATTTAAAAAGAAGAATCGTTGAATTATCTGAAAAAACTCAAGCAGATGAAGTTACTTATAACGAATTTGCAAAGTGTATTATTTTAATGATTAAAAGGATTCTTACTAAACCTCAGTTCTCAGGTTACTCCTTTAAAGACGATTTTTACTCTGATGCATCTTATAAGATTTTGAAGTATATTCATAATTTTGATCATACTAAAAAATCTAAAATCACAGGTCTTGGTGTGAATGCCTTTTCTTACGTTTCACAAATTATTCATAATTCAATTATCTACATTATCGGTGAACATAAAAAGTACAATTCAAGACTTCATGATGTGTATGAAAAGTACAGAACAATACTCAATATTTCTAAAAAATCTCATTTCAATGAAGATTATTCAGAAAACCCTGAAGATTGTTTAAGAACAGTTTATCTGAATTCAATTGATGATTTTAATAATGAAATTACAAGATTAGATTCTGAAGAATTTAATTTAAATTGCAAAATCAATTATATAGTTCCTGAAAATTTAAAAGAACTTTTTGAAAAGTCAGATTTTGAAAAGGCAACTTATACTAAACTACATGATAAAGCATTTAAAAAGGGAGTTTTAGCGTCTTTTGAGTTTGAATGATTTAGAAAATCCTGAATGTAATGTTCAGGATCTTAAACAGTTAAAGGGATCTGAAGTTAAAGAACTTCGAGAAAAAATTCTTGAAAATCAAGGGTTTAAGTGCGCAATTTGCGGTAAAACTCTTTCTGAAGATGACACTGGAATTTCTTTAGACCATCAGCATAAATTAAATAAAAATCAAACACTTGGAACTGATGGTGCAGGACTTATACGTGGAGTTCTTTGCAGAGAGTGTAATGTATACGAGGGGAAAATTTGGAATAACGGAACTCGNTACAAGCAATTTAAAACTGTAAAAGAACGAATTGAATTTTTAAAACAACTTATTCAGTACTATGAAGCTGGAACATATCCGTTTATCCATCCAACTGAAAAGGTTCCAGAAAAAAGTATTTCTAAAAGACAATATAATAAACTGAAAAAAGTTTGTCCAAAAGTTCCAGAATATCCAAAAAGTACTCATTTAACTAAACGATTAAAAGAGTTATTTGATAAATATAAAATAAATCCGTTTTTAGTATGAAGTATTTAATAATTGCATTTTCAGCTGTAGTTTTTGCATTAGGATTATATTGCAAATCATTAAAATCTGATTTAGAAATTTCTGAGCAAAATAACAAAATTCTCGAAAATTCTATTAAAGTTCAAGATGAAACAATATCTAAACTTAAAGATGATTATTCTAAAATTCAGAGTGCAAATTCTGAATTAAATGAATTGTATAATAGTCAAATGAAAAGATTTCAAATTCAGAATGCTATAAATTCATTTGAAAATAATTTGAAGTCTGATTCGGTTAAGTCAGCTGAGTTAGTAGAGTCAAAAGAGTCTACAAAATCATCTAAAGAATGTTTAGTAACAGAACCTAAAAAGGTTAAAGTTCAATATTCAATTTACAAGTGTTATAAAGATCCAAAATGCGATATCTTACAATAATTTTTTTAAGTTCAGTAATTTCAGTATTAAGTGGTTGTTCGAATACTATTGAAACAAAAACAGTTTGTGAAAAACGTTTACCCTTAAATCTAGAAACTCCTGAGTTAGTTCTTCAAGATGTTTTTATTGATGTTCAATCAAAAGATAATAAAGTTTATTATATTTTTGATTCAGAGAATTTTAGAAAAATGACTGAAAACGATCTTGAAATTTTAAATGCTTTCCAAGCACAACAAAAGATAATTTCTGAGTATAAAAAGTACTATGAGTAGTTGTTTCTGTAAAGGTCTTTTAAAGGGAATTTATTATTTTTCGGTTATTGCGACCTTTGATTGCAATTTACAATGCAAAAACTGTATAAATTGTTCTCCATTAGTCGGTCAAAAGAATTTAAACTTTCCAGAGATTGATTTTGAAAAGACTTGTAAAAGTCTTAAATACATTAAAAATTTAGGATTCAAGATGGTTAACATTTCTGGAGGTGAACCTCTTTTATATCCAAAAATTTTTGATTTAATCAGATACTGCAGAAGTCTCGGTTTTTATGTGAGTGTAAATTCAAACGGCCTTTTAATTCCAAAGATAAAGATTCCTGATGATATTTTAAGTCTTTTAAAATCAGATGAAATGTGTTTTATTGTTTCAAATAAAGGAAAATATTTTGATAATTCAAAGGCAATTGATTTTTTAGAAAAGAATAAATTATCTTATGAAATTGCTGAATTAGGAAACTACGAATTCTATAAAGTAAAACTCTTTAAAGAAAAAAATCTAGATACTAAACAGTTATTTAGATGTATGCATTGTTGCCCTCAGCTTATAAACGACAAAATTTATTTTTGCTCAGTTGCTTTCAGAAAAGAGATCTTTAATTTAGATTATATCGAAAATGATCTTGTTTTCAAGTATGATCATTTTAAGTCAATTAAAGAATTTAAAAATGCAATGATGAAAAAATTTAAACTTTGTCAAAATTGTTCTGTATTTCAGAAATTAGAGCTTGAAGAAATAACTAAATCTTCTTTAAAGATAGAAGAATTTATTGAAGTTTAATTAAATAGAATTTTAACGTTCATTCCGTTATAAAATTTTTTGAAGATTCTTTAAAAGCAACGCAGTTCTAGAATTGAAAAAAAAAAA
>JGI24711J26586_10001093_pt1 | contig 21096 bp, 23 predicted proteins | sample BioPla3DNA1_FD_26586 | JGI IMG/M metagenome (IMG submission 26586)
TGATATGTCAACACTTTTTTGGACATATTTTTACCGAACAATTTATATAAATTCCTATGAATTTGTTTGCAATTCTAAGATTATTTATTTGCTCCAGTCAAGGGTAAATAAACTCGCTATCGCTCGCCCTTGACAGGATCAAAAAATAATCTTTTTATATAGATGCAAATTCACAGGAAATTTTATTCCCAGAATTCTTTAAAACTAACTGCCTTTCCTTATATTCCCTTGGTGTTAAATAGTCTAATGAGCCATGTAATCTATGATTATTATACCAATTTATATAATCCATTAATTCAATTTCTAACTCCCTCAAACTATTGAATTTCTTACCTTTTATACACTCAGTTTTTAATATATTATTGAAACTTTCAGCTGGTGAGTTGTCATATGGACAGCCCTTGCTACTTAATGATCTTTTGATTTCAAAGGTAGAAATTATTTCATCTATTAATTTATTTTTAAATTCATTACCTCTATCAGTATGAAATATTTCTATTTCAGATAAAGGGTATTTACAGCTAAGGAATGCCTGGTATACAAGTTCTGCATCCTTATTTTCTCCAGCAGAATATCCTATAACCTCTTTGTTGTGTAAATCTAGCAGGGTACACACATAGCACCATTTATTATTAACCCTTACATAGGTAAGATCGCTTACCACTACTTCTAATTTTTCTCTATCATCAAACTCTCTATCTACCACATTTTCTATTTTATCTTCATTACATTTACTTTTTTTCACCTTATATTGTGCAACAGTATAATTAGAAATCAAGGAATATTTCTTCATGATATTGCCTATTCTTCGCCTAGAGGCAACAATTCCTTTGCGTTGTAATTCCTTTTTTATTTTCCTAGTTCCATAATTATTTCTACTTTCCCTAAATATTTTAATAATTTCATTTTCTAGTTTTATTTCTTCTTCAGAAACCTTGTTATCCTCTTTTCTCTTTTTTAGATGGTAATATACAAGGCTTCTTGGGACCTTAAGAAGCTTACACATTGCGTTAACACTATATTTATCTCTGTTGGAGATGATTAGGTCTATTTTCTGCCTAGTATTAACGCTGCCTGCTTTAAAATATCATTTTCCATTTCTAGCTGCTTTACTTTTTTTCTTAACTCAATTAATTCTTTTTCTTCTTCAGTTCTATTATCGTCAATTTTAAATGATCCAGAATCATTATATCTTTCTACCCATGTTTTTATAGTTGATTTTGCAATCCCATATTCCCTGTTAATGTCTGCCAAAGACTTACCATTATTGTATAAAGCTACTATTTGCTTTTTGAAATCTTCTTGATAATGTTTAGCCATTTAAATTCCTCCCAAATATTTATATTTTTATTATATCATTGTTCGGAATTTAATTGTCCTATTTAGTATAGCCTATCCAAACTCAATTAACGGAAAGGAGTAAACACATGTCACAGTTTAATGAAGATAATACAGTGGAACAGTTATTTATTGATTCACTGAAAAAGAACGGCTGGAAGTACATTCCGGCAGACGAACTGCCACGCGATATGACAGACGTCATTGTAGAACCAATGGTGAAGGATGCCTTGATTAGATTGAATCCTGAAATAGCAGAGGACCCTTCCAGAGCAGACGAAGTAATTTATAAGCTTCGTGCTATGCTGCAGCCATTTCCTAGCGACAATCTCGTGGCTCAGAATGAAGCCTTCAAAAAGAAGTTGTTTGAAGAAAACTCATATCCATTTGGCGAAGATGGAAGATCTACATCCATCAATTTCTTTGGTACGATGACAAAGGGAGAACTGGCCAAGAATGAATACGTAGTTACTAACCAGTGGGTTTACCCTTCTGTGGAAAACGGCAAGAGACTGGATATCGTTCTGTTGATTAACGGTTTCCCTGTAGCAATTGGTGAACTTAAAACACCGGTGCGTAATTCAATTTCATGGTTAGACGGAGCTCAGGATATCGCTGACTATGAAAAGTCTATCCCTGAAATGTTTGTACCGAACGTATTCAATTTTGCATCCGAAGGTAAATGCTATAGATACGGTTCTGTAAATATGCCTCTTACAAAGTGGGGGCCTTGGCATACTCCTGACCATAAAGCAGAAGGAAGCCTAGCAGACGTTCGCATCAGTATCGGAGATATGCTTACACCGGAAAAAGTAATGGACATTATGCAGTTCTTTACTCTTTACTCCACTGATAAGAAGCACAGAAAGATTAAAATTATCTGTAGATATCAGCAGTATGAAGCAGCAAACCTTATCGTAGAACGTGTAAAGGAAAACAAGATTAAGCAAGGTCTTATCTGGCATTTCCAGGGTTCTGGTAAATCTTTGTTGATGGTATTTGCAGCGCAGAAACTTCGTATGATGCCAGAACTCCAGAATCCTACAGTTGTTATTGTTGATGACCGTATCGACCTTGAAACACAGATTACTGGCGATTTCAATGCAGCGGATATTCCGAACCTGCAGTCCCTTGGAACCAAAGAAGAACTTATGAACTTTTTTGAACAGGATATGCGTAAGATTGCTATCACCACCATCTTTAGATTTGGTGATGTTGAAAAAGCGCTGAATATGCGCGACAACATTATCCTGATGGTAGACGAAGCGCATCGTACTCAGGAAGGTGACCTGGGTGAAAAGATGAGACTCGCATTACCGAATGCATTCTTCTTCGGTCTTACAGGTACACCAATTAACAGACTGGATAAGAACACATTCAAGACATTCGGTGCCATCGAAGACAAGAGTGGTTACATGAGTAAGTATTCCTTCTCTGACTCTATCAGAGATAAGGCTACACTTCCTCTGAACTTCGAGCCGGTTCCAATTGACCTTCACGTTGATAAGGATGCTCTGAACAAGGCTTTTGATGAATTGGCAGAAGGCCTTTCTGATGAAGATAAGGGTGAGCTTTCTAAGAATGTTACAATGAAGGCCATTATGTATGACCGTAAGCGTATCAAAAAAGTATGCGAGCATATCGTAAATCATTACAAGACAAAGATTGAGCCAAATGGTTACAAGGCACAGGTTGTTGTTTATGACCGTGAATGCTGTCTGATGTACAAGGAAGAGTTGGATAGACTTTTACCGGAAGAAGCATCTACAATCGTTATGCATACAAACAACGACAAAGAAGACCGCTACAAGAAGTATCGTCGTAACAGAGATCAGGAAGCTAAGGTTCTTGACCAGTTCCGTGATAAGGACCATCCGCTTAAATTCGTCATCGTTACAGCAAAACTGCTTACAGGTTTCGATGCTCCTATTCTTCAGGCAATGTATCTTGATAAGCCTATGAAGGACCACAACTTGCTGCAGGCAATTTGCCGTGTTAACCGTACATACGATGAAGGCAAAACAAACGGTCTTATCGTAGACTACATCGGTATTTTTGATAACGTTGCAAAAGCTCTGAATTTCGATGAAGCCGGAATGAAGAAGGTTATCACAAATATTGAAGAGGTTAAAAAGCAGGTACCGGCTCTTATGCGTAAGTGCTTGAGCTACTTTATGGGTGTAGACCGTACTGTTGAAGGCTGGGAAGGATTACTGGCAGCGCAGGAATGTTTACCTAACAATAAAGCTAAGGATGAATTCGCAGCAGATTATCGTGTGCTGAACCGCGCTTGGAATGCTCTGTCTCCAGATCCTTTCTTGGAGCCATTCAAGTACGATTACGTATGGCTTAGTAAGGTATATGAATCTGTTAAGCCTACAGATAACAGAGGCGCGTTAGTATGGGCTGCACTTGGTGCAAAAACACTGGACCTGGTTCATCAGCATATCGAGGTCGGTGAAGTACATGACGACGTGGACATCCTTACTCTCGATGCAGCTCTTATTGATGAATTTATCGAGAAACAGAAGGACATCAAGAAGACAACCATGAAGATAGAAATCGACCTTGTTGCCAAAATTCAGAAACATGGAAAAGATCCTAAGTTCAAGAAACTGGGCGAAAAATTAGAAGAACTTCGTGACCGTCATGAACAGGGCTTAATTACAAGTATCGAATTCCTGAAACTTCTGTTAGAACTTGCTAAAGAAGCTGCAAGAGCTGAAATGGAAGTGGTACCGGAAGAGGAAATCGATAGAGGTAAAGCAGCACTTACCGAGCTCTTCAACGGGCTTCGTAATGACAAAACACCTGTGATAGTAGAAAGAATTGTTAATGACATCGATGACATCGTTAAAATCGTGCGTTTTGATGGATGGCAGAAAACTACTACAGGTAAAAACGAGGTTAAGAAGGCACTTCGTAGCGTTGTTTGGATTAAGTACAAAATCAAGGATAAAGAGGTCTTTGACAAAGCGTACAGCTACATCGAAGCCTACTATTAATACCAGATGAGCAGACAATTTATTTAAGTGGTGCAGGATGTTGGTAAGAAAGGAAAACCAACATGAAAGCACAAATTATAGAACAGATTGAAAAAGTAATGCAGTTGCATCTGTCTGAAGCGCAGATGCAACTGCTACATAAAACATTGAATGCAATCATCCCTGCAGCGGAAACAGAATCCGCAAACGAAAAACAGACAGACTATGTTCAGATTTTTCTGGCTGCGAAACGCGTTGAGGGATGTTCAGATAAAACGATTCGTTACTATGAATCAACAATTCGCAACGTAATCGCTGCGATAAATAAATCGCCGGAGCGAGCGACTACTGATGATATTCGCTTGTACCTAGACGATTATCAGCAGAAAAGTGGGGCCAGCAAAGTTACTATTGATAATATACGTAGAATTTTATCCAGCTTCTTTGCATGGTTAGAAGATGAGGACTATATTGTAAAAAGCCCGGTGCGCAGGATCCACAAGGTAAAAACCTGCAAGACCGTAAAAGAAACATATTCTGATGAGGCGCTTGAAATTATGAGGGATAGTGCTGAATGTGTTAGGGACCTTGCAATTATTGATATGCTGGCGTCTACCGGGATGCGTGTCGGTGAGCTGGTGAAATTGAATAAGACGGATATTGATTTCCAGAATCGCGAGTGTGTAGTTCTTGGCAAAGGAAATAAGCAGCGCAAGGTGTATTTTGATGCACGCACCAAGATACATTTGAAAAAGTATCTGGATTCGAGGTGCGATGATAATGATGCGCTATTTGTTTCGCTTCAAAAGCCATACAACAGGTTGCAGATAAGTGGTGTGGAAATCAGACTGCGAGAGCTTGGCAGAAAGCTAAATCTAAACAAAGTGCATCCGCATAAGTTTAGAAGGACGCTGGCGACAATGGCCATTGATAAAGGTATGCCAATAGAACAGGTGCAGCAGCTTTTGGGCCATCAGAGCGTGGACACTACGTTGCAGTACGCAATGGTTAATCAGAATAATGTAAAGGCTTCGCATAAGAAGTATATTGGGTAAACCAGTCGCAATTTATCGAGCTGTTTGGAGATCCAACTTCTAATCCGAATGGGTGGACAAAGCTGACCGTAAGAGATGCGGTGAAGCAAGGGTATATCGCAAGACCACTTGACGGGAATCATGGTGCAAAGCATCCAAAAGGCGATGATTATGTACCAGAAGGTGTTCCATTTATTATGGCTCAGGATTTAAAGGACAAGAAAGTGGATTTTAATAGCTGCCACTTCATTACTGAAAAGCAAGCCAGTACGTTGAAAAAGGGCTGGGCAAAAACGGGAGACGTTCTGCTTACGAATAAAGGAACGATTGGTAGAGTGGCTATAGTACAGGAATCGGAATATGAGGACATGTTACTAACGCCTCAAATAACATATTATCGATGCTTAAGAGATATTGATAATGAATATTTAGCAGGATATTTCATCACAGACTTTTTTGTGAATCAGCTGGAGAAATTAACCACAGGAACGACGCGCGCAAGTGTAACAATAACGCAGCAAGAAAATCTTGAGTTGATAATTCCGCCAGTTGGTATGCAAAGAGAGTTTGTAAAAGTTGTAGAACAGAGCGATAAATCAAAATTTATTGGTTTCAAATCGCAATTTATCGAGCTGTTTGGAAAACTTCCGGAGGAATTTAAACATGATACTGTGAAGCTAGGAGATATTGCAGACATGCTTTCTGGAGGTACTCCATCAAGTAAACATCCTGAATACTATGGAGATGCGTATCCGTTCGTCACGACCCCTTGCTTAGGGAAAAATTATATTGATTCAAGTGACGCCGTGAATTGGTTATCTGAAATAGGGGTTGAAAAATCATCTACACACGTTATCCCAGCATATTCAATTATGTATGGAAGTAGAGTAGGTGTAGGTAAAAGCTCGATAAATACATGTGAAATGTGCACCAATCAAGACATCCTTTCTTTCTTCAATATTGATACTTCAAAGTATGATCTTTTGTTTATTAAGAAAGTAATGGACCAGTATTTCGATTACATTGATACGCAGAAACGTGGTTCTACCATTAAAGGTGTTCCATCGGATTTGGTTAAAGGTATAAAAATTCCGGTAGTGGCTATTGAGGAACAGAAAGCATTCGCTGCATTTACTGAACAGAGCGATAAATCAAAATAAATTAAGGAGGAGGATTGCCTTGGCGTATACAGATTTCAAAAGTTACATACAGGACAAATACGAACGTCGCTTAACCACCTATATAGAGGAGTTCGTTAATTTAAAACACGATGGCATCGGATTTCATTCGTACAACGTGCTATCTGTATGTGACCAAAAGGTGGAAAACGTAAAAGTAAAGTATATGGTTTGCCATGATGATTTGGGGCCTATGATAAGAATGGACATTCATTGTGAAGCAGACCTTGTAACAATGAGCCTTGGTACAAATAAAACAGTGGCAGACCGCAAAACAAAATGGTTTACTGTTCATGCAAACGCTATTCTGGCAAATGGTCTGAAGGATTTTTGCGTTACAGACGTGGAGGAATATAATCCAAATACATTTGAAAAACCAGGTGCTTTGGATGAATATTTGGTGCCATATATTTATTCCGATCAGTTAGAAGACGAAGCGGAAGATTTCTATGAATTTTATTGTTCTGGTCCTGTTATTTTTGATGCATGGGTACTGCCTGTAGGACAAATTCTCGGAGAAATGGGAGTTGAGTACTACGAGGCGCCACTTCCTAAAAATGTATTTGGCAGAATGTATTTTAATCCTTCCTTCGAGGATGTATATGAGTATGATTCTTATATGGTGCAGCGTTTGAAAGGAAAAAAAGAAAGACATCTCGTCAATAAGGAAATAAAGGCTGGAACCATGCTTGTTAACAGTGATGCATATTTCATGGGAGATGTTGGAAGTACACTTAATACAATCGCTCATGAGATTATCCATTGGGAGAAGCATCAGAAGTTTTTCGAGATTTTATCTTTGTTGAATGAAGATGAAACAAATTTGTCTTGCGCGGTCGATCCTGAGATGTCACCAGAACATCTCAAAGGTGTTCAGAAAGCAATCTGGTGGGCAGAGTGGCAGGCCAATGCTCTAGCGCCTAGAATATTAATGCCAAGAACTGTGTTTTTAGGGCTGTTTCAACAGATTTATGACGAACAGTGGAATTGTCCATATATGTTTCTTGGAGATGTGATGGAACGTACTCTTGAAAAGCTGGGTAAATGCTTTGGTGTTTCTAAGTATGCAGCTAAAACTCGTGCTATTCAGCTGGGAATTGATACAGCAGAAGGTGCGTATGTATTTGTAGATGGTAAATATTATCATCCATTAGGATTTCCTCTCGGCACATTAGAAAAGAATCAGACATTTATTGTCGATGAAAAGTCGGCACAGGCAATTATTGCAACGGATGTCAATATGGGTAATCTCGTATCTTCTGGTGCTGTTGTTTATACCGGAAGTGCTTTCTGTATTAATGATCCAAAGTTCATCAAAGAATCGAAGGATTCTAAATATGGTGTTGAGCTTACACAATATGCGCTGAATCACGCGAATGAATGTTGTTTTATATTCGATAGATCTTATACAAGAAATGAAGAAACACGAGAAGCTGAAATTTATAGCATTTTTTATCTCTCTAAGGAAGTTGCAGCATCTTCTTATGTGGAAGCACATTATAATCCGAAAACGACGTATAACCAAAGCATGGAAGAATTAGCTGAAGAAATGAGACTCTTTCGTGAGGGATTGGCTAAACAACGCAAAGTAATGGAAGAACTTCCAGATGAATTTAGTGACACACTAAAACACCACATGACCAGAAAAGGCATATCTATCATTGCTTTGTCCAATCGTTCTGATTTGAGCGATACAACAATTAAAAAGTACAGAAATGGTGACGTATGTGATCCACCAATAGAAAACCTTATGGCAATTTTCATCGGTTTGAATCTTCCTGAGAAATATTGTTATGATTTGCTGGATAAGGCGGGAAGAAAATTGAATGATTCGGATTTGCATAGTGTTTATAAATTTTTGATTCGTGAGCACTCCGGTGATAATATAGACTTGTGGAATAGAGTGTTGGAAGCAGCAGGTTTTGAAAAAATTCCAAAAAAATAAAAAAGTCAGGGCAACCTTTGGTTCCCTAATATCGGGGCTTTATGTGATGTAAAAATCACATAAGGCTCTTTTTTTTATGCCTTTTTCGGGGAACTTTGGGTTCCTCGGCAGGATTAAAAAAATGCGCGATAATAAAGAAAACGATGAGAAAAGAAAGATTTTCACCGTTTAAGTCGAGTGGCGGACTTGAAACGCCTACTGCAGAGAATGGCCCTGCTGATCACAGGGGTCCGAACATGAACTGCAGGACAAGTAAATAGTTGTCAGCTTATAGGACGTGCTGACCACAAAAACGAGATGAAGGAATCATCCCGGTGGTCAGTTGCGCCCTTTTTAGGCTCTACCAGAGTGGTTCCTTCAGGACAACCTAAGGAGGAAATCACATATGGTAGTAGACTACTCAAACAAGAAACCAATTAACGATGTACCTGTAAAAGCTGATGAAGCGCTGGTACCTATCCATGCAGAGGAAATTGCTTCGAATTACAGAAACGACTTGAAGGACGGTCTGCGCACGAGAGGCGATGGAATCAATTTGAACAATCTGGAAACATGGCACTTCGGTGGTAGAAAGATACTTGTTGGTTTTGTAGCTGTAAAGAAAGAGCAAGCAGAATCCGCTATTGCAAATTTCTGGAGTGAAGTAAACTCTTATATCGAAGCCACTCGTAAAAAGAGATGTCTCATCCCGGATGGAAAAGGTGGATTTAAGCGCTGCCCACGTGAAAATTCATGTGATCAGTGCAAAAAAGAAACTTTTACATCCTATGAATTGTCGCTTGATGAATTCATGGACGGCTCTGAAGATGAAGGTGAAGGTAGCTGGGATCCTACGGGAGATTCCAACAGTGAGAGTTCAATGGAATCGAGCATTGCGTTACGTATCACGCTAGCGGAGCTGATTAATGATTTGAAGGCTCTCGATCCAACAATGGCAAAATGCATCACGTTGCTTTCTGAAGGATATGAGAAGAAAGAGGTCATTGAGGCTCTCGACCTGAATGTAAAGAAAACACAAGCATATTCTTTTGTCGAAAAGTGTCAGAAAAAGGCGAAAGAAATGTATGATAAAAAATATCGCTAAGTAAAAGACGGCAGCACCGGTCACGTTAATGATCAGTGCTGCTGTTTTTTAATCCTTCTTATAAAATTCAGTCACATACCCATCAGCCCTAAGTAAGATATCCGGCATCCAATCCGGGGTTCTTGCCATCTGCTGACACAAAACATCGAGCGAGACTTTATCAGTACATTCTATGATGATTTCATCGTGTACGTGGCCGCAGATGAAGCAATGGGAGAGGGTTTTTATCGCGTTCATCAAAAGGTCCCTAGAGATAGCCTGTACAACGTTCTCGACAAATTTCGGGCCGTAGCTTTCTAAACGTTCCCATTTTTTAGTGGCGCCTATACCTTCATAGGTTACAGATTCACCGCCGAACTGGTTCTCGCCTATCTTTGGTTTGATATAGGTGAGTTTTCTGCCAGACGGTAGGGTTATAAATAGCATGCCGCTGCGCCAGGTAAATTTAATGCCATGTGATTCAGTGCTGCTGTGCATTTTAATAGCATTCTTGATTGCGTTGTCAAAATCCCACCACATAGAAACGATGTTAGGGTTTGCTTCACGCCAGGCGGTTACCAGTGGCTGTAGTTCTTCTTCGGGGATACCCATTTCAAGAGCTCCCATAGCTTTTAGTGCACCGACGCTTCCACCATAACCAAGGGCTAATTCAGCAATCTTACCTTTTTGACGAAGGTGACCATTGACACCATGCTTTTCCACAGGTACATGGAACATCTTAGAAGCGGAAGCGCAATAAATATCGCCGCCGGCTTTGAAGGTTTCAAGACGCCAGGCTTCCCCTGCTAAATGCGCTATAACGCGAGCTTCAATCGCACTGAAGTCAGCTACATAAAACTTATATCCGGGTTTTGCAATAAAAGCAGTACGGATAAGCTGTGAGAGGGTGTCAGGAATATCATCGTAGAGTATTTCCAACGAATCATAATCACCGATTCTTACAAGCTCTCTAGCTTCAGCAAGATCATCCATATGATTTTGTGGAAGATTTTGTAATTGTATGATGCGGCCAGCCCATCTACCAGTACGATTGGCGCCATAGAACTGAAACATACCTCTTGCACGATTATCCTTAAGTGCAGCATTTTCCATTGCCTGATACTTTTTCACAGAGCTTTTCGCAAGCTGCTGACGAAGGGCCAATACCTGCGCCAAGTCATCTGGTGCATCTTTGATGAGTTCTGCAACAGCTTTTTTACCAAGTGTATCTGTTTCCAGGCCTTGTTCAGACAACCAGACCTTCATCTGTACGACGCTATTGGGGTTATCTAGGTCTGTCATATCCTTCATTTGAGATGAGATGGTTTCTTTTGAACGTTCATCAAAAGCGATTGCATTTTTAACAAGCTGCATGTCAATTAGAATACCGCGGTCATTGATAGCTTGATCCAGGTGATATTCTTCCCAGACAAACTCCGGCACCGGGAATTTATGCAGTTTTTCTTTTATGCTCATTTCCACTTCAACATCGCGTTTATTATATTCTTTGAATAGAGACCATTTCTCTGGTGCGTGATGAGGAAGGTTACGCGTTCTGCCACCATTCGTTTTTGTAGGCTTGCAGGGTACGCAGAAATAGCGAATCAGGTCTTTACCCTCTTTCATTTTCTGGTCCCTAAGACCAAGTACAGCGCCGGCACCCTCCAATGAAAGTGGAAGACCCATATAAGCACTCCAAATCATAGTACAGCGCCAAGATTCTGGATCCAGATAATTATAAACGGTATCTTCTGGTATGCTGTAGCTTATAAATTTTTCCGGGTAGTATTTCTTTAGCCAATAAGAAATACAGATTCTTTCGAATACTGCGTTAAAGGCCCACTTGGTAACTGTATCATCAACCAGGGCATCGATTATTTCATCCGGAAGTACATCGCCGCAGGCAATATCATATACAACAACAGGACCGTTGTTAATGGATATTGCAAAAAGTAGTATTTCAAAATTATCGGATTCAGCGTATTTGTAAACGCCACATTTCTTTATATCAATATCACTGTAGGTTTCCAAGTCAATGGACATTTCGTGTATCTTCATATTGAACCTCCAATAAAACAAGTGGCAGAGAGCCTTTTCCCTGCCACCCGTCACATTTTACTCGTTATCAGTTTTTTTCGTTTGACTCTAACTGCTTTTTTTCACGACGCTCTTTGATTTTTCTTTTTACATTGTGGATGACGTCAGCAATAATGAAACCTATACTGCATAACATCCAGCCAGTCATAGCGCCGAAGCACATATAAAGCATTGTATGTTCTAAGTTTGTCATTTTAATACCTCGCTTTTTCTTAGATGACTGGCAGCAGGATTACCACTGCCAGCCGGGGTTATATCGTTACTTAGCTCAAGAAATCGTCATCATCATCGGTTGCGAAATCATCAGCTGCTCTGGACTTGCCACCAAGAGGCTCACCGTCACGAATCTTCTGCAAGTTGTTAAGCCCGCAAGCGATACCGCGATTTCCGTTAGAGTTGAAGGCGTAAAGGTTGATGCTGGCTCTGCCATACACACCGGAATAAACCTCAGAACGGTCGATAATTTCCTGACGGTCAGCATCTACGATGCCAGGTGCAGTAGCAGAATTTGCGTTGATGAAGTAGCTGTTGGCATAGGCTTCATCACCAGGTCTTTCCTTATCTCCATCGCGAAGGGGCGTTTTGATAACATCCAGTGCAGGGCACACTTTTGCGGTACCTTTAAGCTTGGATTCACCTTCCTCGTAGGCAGCCTGGATAGCAGCCTTAATCTTGTTTACGGTTACGGTATCAGATTTTGGAATGATGAGAGAAACGCTGTACTTAGGTGCGCCTCCGTTGATTGACTTAGGATCCCAGACGTTAGCGTAGGACCATCTTGTGTTTACACCAGTGATAACTTTCGTAGGGTTTGCAATTTTAGACATAATATTTTCCTCCTGTTAATTGTCATTAAAATCATCTGCAGCTGTGTTCATGGCCGGTCTTTTATCAGACTCAGGAACCAGTGCGGGTTTACCTGGCGGCTTATATACAAGTCCGCCTAATAGCTGTTCAAATTGTTTCTTTCCAAGAAGTGAACTCATGGCTGTGATGCCGAGTAATTTCTTCTCGTATGGATCGAAGCCTGCTTCTGTTACCGTAGCAGCAACTGCAGCTTCGTCTGTATATTTACGGTTACTTCTACCTTCAACAAGTTTAAAACCATCGAAGTGGGTGCCTGCCTGAGCTTTTGAAAGAGCGTGTTCTTTGATGTCATTTCCCCAAGAGATGAGTTGGTCGATTCGCGGCAGGATAGAAGCAATCTCAAAATCATCTAAGGTAGCAGGCATCTCGAAATCGTACTTTGCAAGCTCAAGGTTTGTTTCAGCACGTTTTCTACAGGTAGCTTTTACTTTGCAGAATTGGCAGTGGTCACCGGCTTTAAATTCACCTTTGCCTTCGTAGGCAAGGGCTGCTGTGGGCATTAAAACCTCTGTGGCCCAGGTGAGAAGCTCGTCCTTGCTGATGATGCTGGTGGAGACATTCTCACGGCGTGGCTGGAAGATTGTCATTTCGACACGGTTGATGTCGTACAAATCCTCGAAGGCTTCTAAGGCGCCAAGGGCGTAACACATCATTTGAGTGTTGCCTTCACTTTCTACCAGAACACCAAGCCCATGCTTGTAGTCAATAATATGAAGTACTTCATCAGCAATAATGACACAGTCACCAGTTCCGAAGCCGTTTTCTACCCAGCGGGAGAAGTCCAACCGCTGCTCAATGAATATCATTGGGTCACTGCAGTATTCTTTGGCCTTTTCATATTGCTCAAGTACGTAGCTGCAATATTCCTCTGCACAGTTTTGCATTTCGCCATTGTAGTAGGCTAGGTTTGACGTTGGATCAGCGACTTCTTTTCCAAGAGCCTTTTCTACAAGATAAGCGCATAACTCGTGACAGTCAGTACCTTCCTGCGCGTAAGGTGAAGATTCATCTTTTATGCTTTCACATAGCTTTGCGGAAGGTGGACAGTTAATCCAGCGGTGCGAAGCAGATGCAGAAAGGAATGCGTGTTTAGCCATTTAGTATCACCTCGGCCTCAGCCACCAAAGCATCATAGTCAGCTTCTTTTACTTCACTTAAGCGGGAAGCACCGTATTTGGTTAAGAGAGCTTTTGCTTCAGCCTTTTTCCCTTTACCGGAGAGACTAGCCATAATACCACGTACCTCCTGGAAGGTATACTTTTTAACTTCGGGTTCAGAAGCTGCTTCTTTTACAGGTACTTCTGGCGCTTTTTCAGGTGCAGTGGTTTCAGAGAATATTTCTCTTAATGCGGTAGCAGCTTCAATCATTTTTTGACCGGCAGTGATCATTTCATCTAATACCAGGTCCAGATTTGCCATTTTACTCATGATGGGTACCTCCGTTCTTATCAAGAAGAGCCTTTAACCCGGTTGCTGCAACAAGCAGAATTTCTACAGCAGCAATAAAATCCTTTGCTTTACCAAGGAAGTCGTCTCCCTTTGCAATTACGTTATCTAACGCTTCACTTACTTCATTCGTCTTTGTCATTTGACACATCCTCACTTTCTTTTGTCGTTTTTTGTCTTAGATTGGCAGCCAGTCTTTTTGCTACGACGCTGATGGCGATGAGCGTATCAATGAGCTCTTCATCAGTGGCGTCAACAGGACTGGCTTTTTCTCTTGTGGTTACCATAGTCTCAACCTCGCTTTCCGATTGGCTTTTGCCTTTCTAACTTCCTAAGGGGATTCCAAGAAGGAAATTCCGGCTTCCGATAAATTTTTTTGAAATTTTTCTGGAAGGCAGGTGTTTTGTGTCCTTCTTAACTTCCTAAGGGAAAGCGGAGAGTCAAATTCCGGGATGAATGAAAATAAAAATGCCAGGCCATTTCGCTTTTAATAAGGTAGCGATATGGTCTGGCTTAAAAAATGACCAGCAGAATTACCTGCTGGTCGGAGTTGCTTCATATTAGTACATAATGCTGTGTGGCTTGTTTGGGATGATATCAATGCATTGCTCTCTACACTTCATACAACTGATATTACCGCTGATGCGCTGCTTAGTAGTATGGAAGCGTTTTGCAAATAAGGCAATTACATCGCGTGTATCTTGTTGTCCATTAGCCTGAATGTAGTTTTCGATAGCGCGTCTGATTTGATAGTTCATGAATTAGTCCTCCTTTTCGTAGGTGTAAATTTCACGACGTGTTTTCTTGTCATATCCCTGTGCACGGATACCAAGTTCAGTATGCTCGGTAATGTAATTGTAAAAGTTTTTACCAAATACACCAGCCATACCTCTTTCTAACGTCCATGCATCACCGTAAAGATCCGGAAGAGAGAATGTTTTGTCTTTGAATTCGCCGGTCTGAACACGTCGAACAGCTTCTTCAACAGTAAAGATTGTATTCAGGTCAAAGAGCTTATATCGAATGTAATCCTGAATGGTCATTCCTTTGTTTTCTGCTGCTGTTTCAAGTTTGCTATAGTACTCATCGTTTAATGAAAATTTGATTGTAGGCATATTAGCTTCCTCCGTTTATTGTAAATTGCAATTGGGGACTTGAACATTCAGGTCCTTGCAAGATTATAATAACATTCAGGGACATGATTGTCAATAGCCTTGAATAAATTTAATAAAATTTTTTAGAAACACCGGAATTCGCCCTCACAAATCCCCTTAGGAAGTTGAAGAAGAAAAATCTTCTATCTTTTAACGAAAGGAGTGTGAGGGCGATGAGCGTATTCGGTTTGAATCAGGAAGGTTATCCAGATCCAACTGCAGCAACAGCAATCGCAAATGTAACAAAGGCGGAAAAGAAGTATCTGCCGTTGGTATATATCTGCTCGAAGTATTCCGGTGATACGGTTACCAACACAGAAGATGCAAAACGTTATAGCAGATTTGCTGTGGACCAGGGTTCGATACCTATAGCACCACATTTGTTACTTCCTTTGTACATGCACGAGGACAGTGAACGTGAGCTGGCCTTGTTTATGGACATGGTTTTTCTCGGAAAGTGCGACGAGCTGTGGGTGTTTGGAGATGAAGCCTCCAAAGGTATGCGCATGGAGATTGCTAAGGCAAAGAAGCACCATAAGAAAATCAGATATTTCGACAGTGCGTGCAATGAAACAAATCAAGCTCTGGATATTGGGCCAGAGAGAATGCAGGAGGATTGTTAAATGAAATTTGTTATTTACACAGCAAACTGCACTGGAAATGCTGCGAACTGCGATTATCCCCATAGGGTAGAAGTCGATAGTCCACAGGTGTTGCAGGAGGCAGTCAAAAAGGACCATGTCTGCGCGACCTATAAGGATAACTATAGAAGCAAAGACAATTTTATCTCTTCAGATGTCATCGTCATGGACGTGGATAATGATCATACGGAAAACGAGATGGAGTTTATAACAGCAGAAAAGATGGATGAGCTTTTTCCTGACATTGATTACTGTTTGGTACCAAGTCGTCACCATATGCTGCCAAAAGGAAAATTACCTGCGGCGCCTAGATTTCATGTGATGTTTCCGGTTGAACCAATAACCGACGCAGAGACTTATGCAAAAGCAAAAGAAAATCTACACAAGATGTATCCCTTCTTTGATAGCAATGCCCTTGATGCAGCTCGTTTCTTGTTTGGCTGTGATGCAGATGAGATTACCTGGCATGAAGGCTGGATGAACATTAGGGATGAAATTGAAGATAGTGCATTGGTGGTAGGTGCAGCAGATGAAGAATTTGATGCACCGAAACATTCTGGTCCTATTTTGGAAGGTAGCCGTAATAAAACGTTAAGCCATTATGCGGGACGTATCCTTAAAAAATATGGTCTTAAGGATGACAGAGCCTTTGAGGTTTTTATGGAGTACGTTGCGAAGTGTGATCCACCACTTCCGAAAGAAGAAGTTGCAACCATCTGGAATAGTGCAACAGGCTTTTATAAAAAGAAGGTTATGACGGCGGAGGGCTATGTACCACCAGAGGAATATAACGATGAGTTCGGTGCAGCTTCCTTGAAGCCAGAGGATTATTCCGATATCGGTGAAGCAAAGATGCTGACTCGCGAATACGGAAATGAGCTGAAATTTACTAATGCCACAGACTATTTAAGATACGACGGTGATTGCTGGCGAGAAGATAAGCAGTTAGCGATTGGTGCTGCTGAGGAATTTTTAGATTTACAGCTTGCTGATGCAGAGGATGCAGTAGAAGCGGCAGTAAAGGCGCTGGTTACAGCAGGCATTGATGAAATGACTGCAAGAGCCGGTGACAAGGACTTAGAAAAAATGTGCGATACACCGAAGCTGATGAAGCTGTATTTTATGTTGCTCGGCGCAAAGACATATCTCAAGTTTGTACAGAAGCGTAGAGATTATAAATACATTGTTTCTACGCTAAACACAGCAAAGCCGATGCTTTCCATCAATGTTTCTGATTTGGATAAGAATCCATTCCTTATTAACACACCGGATGCAACGGTGGATATGGAAAAAGGCATGGCTGGTAGCAGGGACCATTGCTCTGAGGATTATATCACCAAGATTACAGCATGCTCGCCATCTGGCGCAGGTAAAAAAATCTGGGAGGAAGCTTTAGACACTTTCTTTTTAGGCGATAAGGAGCTCATCGATTATGTACAAATTACTGTTGGTGAAGCTGCTGTCGGTAAGGTGTTCCAGGAGCATATGATTATTGCTTATGGTGGTGGTGCAAACGGAAAGAGCACCTTCTGGAATACCATCTATCGTGTTCTTGGGAATTATGCAGGTAAGATTTCCGCTGAAGCACTTACCATGAACTGTAAGCGTAACGTGAAGCCGGAGATGGCAGAACTTAAAGGTAAGCGTCTCATCATTGCATCGGAAATGGAGGAAGGCATGCGCCTAAACACAGCAACAGTAAAACAGCTTTGCTCGACGGATGAAATTCAGGCTGAGAAAAAGTATAAGGATCCGTTTTCTTTTGTACCTTCTCATACACTGGTGCTGTATACCAACCATCTGCCTAAGGTGGGTGCCAATGATGATGGTATCTGGCGTCGTTTGGTAGTTATCCCCTTCAATGCAAAGATTACTGGTGCATCGGATATCAAGAACTATGCTGATTATTTGTTTGATAATGCCGGCGGTTACATTATGAGCTGGATTATTGAGGGTGCGCAAAAAGCTATTGCAGCAGACTTTAAAACCAAACAGCCTAAGGTCGTTGAAGAAGCGGTCAAAGCATACCGCGAGGATAACGACTGGCTTGGCCAGTTCTTAGATGAATGCTGTGAGAAGGCTGATAACACTTCAGGTGTGAAATCTGGAGAATTTTATCAAGCGTATCGAGCGCACTGTCTTTTGAATGGTGAGTACACCAGAAGTACCAGCGATTTTTATGGTGCTATTGAAAAGGCAGGTTTTCTAAGACGTAAAACGAGCAAAGGTTCTTATGTGTTCGGACTACGTATGAAGGAAGGACAGGATTTCCTTGATTCCTAAGTGACGGTTGTGTAGGTCCTTTTAGAAAAGTATCGATAGAAAAGTGAAAAGTGACAGTCAATCCAGTCATTTACTAAAACTTTTCTATTCTGAAATTTATAAAAATGACAGTCATTCCACTCTATACTAAAAAGTCCCTATAGAAAGATTTTTAAAGAAAAAAAGCCTTATAGAGAACTTTTGGAAACGAATGGAATGACCGTCATCATTAAATTTTGATGGAGGTCTGCTGTGAGAGAACGTGAGCTTGAGAAGCAGTTAATTGATGAAGTAAAAAAGCGTGGCGGCTTGTGTGAGAAATGGATATCTGGAACTGTGGGCTGGCCCGACCGCATCGTTATATTACCTGACGGGAAGGTTGGCTTCGTAGAAGTGAAGCGTCCCGGAGAGAAGCCCAGAGCTATTCAAGTGCATCGACACAAGCAACTTAGAAAATTAGGCGTGGTTGTCTATGTGTTAGATAACCCGATACAGATTGGAGGTATCGTTGATGGAATACAAACCACATGATTATCAAAAGTATGTGACCGAGTTTATTATGTCCCATCCGGTTGCAGCGATTATTTTACAAATGGGACTTGGTAAGACCGTATGCACCTTAGATGCTATCAATCAGCTGATGTATGATTCCTTTGAAGTATCAAAGGTTTTGGTGATTGCACCTCTTCGAGTGGCAAAGGTGACCTGGTCTGATGAAATAGAAAAATGGGATAACTTATCCCACCTAAGATACAGTATCGCAGTTGGTACGGAAAAAGAACGTATTGAGGCGCTAAAGAGAGACGCGGACATCTACATCATAAATCGAGAAAATGTACAGTGGATGATTGAAAAAAGTGGTGTTCCCTTTGAGTACGATATGGTGGTTATCGATGAGCTGAGTTCTTTTAAGAATTGGAACTCGAAGCGTTTCAAAGCATTTATGCAGGTAAGGCCGAAGGTCAAACGTGTTGTGGGTCTTACGGGCACACCTTCTCCAAATGGCATGATGGACCTGTTTGCACAGTTTAAGTGCTTGGATATGGGAGCCAGACTTGGCAGGTTCATTACACAGTATCGTAATTGCTATTTTGTACCTGACCGCATGAATGGCCAGATTGTTTATTCATATAAGCTGCGTCCAGGTGCAGAAAAACAAATCTACGATAAGATTTCCGATATTACTATTTCCATGAAAGCACTGGACCATCTTAAGATGCCAGAGCTAATTGAAAATAGATATCCTGTTTATATGGATGAAGCGGAACAGACACTTTACGACGAAATGCGACAAGATTTGATTCTTCCATACAAGGAGGATGAATCGATTACTGCAGCAAATGCAGCAGCGCTTTCAGGAAAGCTTTCGCAGATGGCAAATGGTGCAGTGTATTCTGAATCCGGTGAAGCAGTACACATTCATGATAGGAAGCTGGATGCACTGGAGGATATTATTGAAGCGGCGCAAAGTCCGATTCTTTTGTGTTACTGGTTTAAGCACGACCTTGAGAGGATTACAGCAAAGTTGGATGCGCTTAAGGTTTCTTATTCCAGAATTATAACAGAAGAAAATATCCGTAACTGGAACGCTGGTAAATATGACGTGGGACTAATCCATCCAGCCTCTGCAGGGCATGGATTGAATTTGCAAAAGGGTGGAAACATTATCGTTTGGTTCGGTCTCACGTGGTCTCTGGAGTTATACCAACAGACAGTAGCTCGTTTGTGGAGACAGGGACAGAATGAAAAAACTGTTGTTGTACAGCATATTGTAACTGCCGGTACCATTGATGAGGATATTCTTGCTGCTTTATCTTCTAAAGATATAAGCCAGACGGCACTTATTGATGCGGTAAAAGCAAATCTGAAAAAATGACAAGCTTCGACAAATAAGGACAATCAAAGACAATCTACGACAATCCGAGGGAACGAAATCACCGGAGGTGTTGGTAGTGGATCCATATGAAAATTTAGCAAATGCGATTATTATGCAGGCTGTGAAGGATTATCGCAATACAACAAGCCCTTCTGAAGTCAATTCCATAGAGAGATTCTTTCGGTCTGAATTGTTTTCTGCATTAACCTCTGTTGATCCGGAATTTTTAATCAAGCGATTAAGGGAGGAAAGAAAACATGACTTCTAAAGAATATCTTTTACAGGCCCGTTTCCTGGATGCGAGCATTAGAACGAAGGTGGAGCAGATTGAATCCTTAAATGACTTAGCCACAAGCTGTACCGCTGTGATTAGCGATATGCCGAGAAATCCTAATCGTGGTGGCTCTCGTATGGCGGATGCTGTGATGAAGATTATAGATTTGCAGGAAGAAATCAAAAACGACATGATTGCACTGGTGAATTTGAAGCGTGAAATTATGGATGTGATAAAAGCGGTTTCTAGCCTTGAACTTAGAACCATATTGGAGAAGCGTTATCTTAGCTTCATTTCCTGGGAGAGGATTGCTGTGGAGCTTGGCTATAGCATTCAGCATACTTACCGTCTGCATGACATAGCATTGAAGGAAGTGGAAGAAATCCTAAAACATGAGAGTTAGTTGTATAGAATGAGAGTATTCCCTTCTGATATTATTATAATAGCGAAAGAGTAAGAATTAAGAGAGCCTTGTGGGACCTTCCTGCAGGGCTTTTCTTATGCCAGAAAGGAGGAGCTACATGCCTAGAAAACCAATGCGTCCATGCAGCAAAGCCGGTTGTCCTAACCTTACCTATGGCCGCTATTGTGAGGTGCATGAGAAAGAAGAAAACAAAAGGTATGAAAAGTACGACAGGGATCCGGCCACCAAGAAAAAGTACGGTCGCGTATGGAAAAGGATAAGAGATAGCTTTGCAGCTGCACATCCTTTGTGTCAGAAGTGTTTGGAGGAAGGTCGTTACACACCAACAGAAGAGATTCATCACATCGTTCCTTTGTCTAAGGGTGGAACTCATGACAGAAACAATCTGATTGCTTTGTGCAAGTCGTGTCATGCTGGTGTTAGTATATAACTATGGACACGGAAAGTTGAACATTCTATAATATAACAAAGGAGTGTTCAATCATGGCAAAAAAGCAAAAATCCTATACACCA
>JGI24711J26586_10001111_pt1 | contig 20922 bp, 29 predicted proteins | sample BioPla3DNA1_FD_26586 | JGI IMG/M metagenome (IMG submission 26586)
AGTTCATCAGTAAAACCAGTGATGGTGTTGGAAGGGATATTCAGCCTGAATGTTCTTGTTGGAAGTTCTTCATATTCAAAATCATTTATCAAATCATCATTAACAGTAGGAATCATAATTCATCACCTCACCCTATCCAACACAATGTATTTCTGACCACCTTGAACCCTTAAAAGGATGACCTTTTCACCAGGAGAAAGCCCCAAGTGAATGGTAAATTGCTTTTTACCTTTATATTCATGCCTGTGGTTATCAAAAGCCCCATAGCCTGAACCACCGCTTGTTTCTTCAGTAAAATGTTCCATTGTCATATCAACATTAAAAGTGCTTACCAAACTAGTAAGCACTAAATTTGAAGCATCCAAAGTCATTTTCTGTTCAACATTTATTTTTAATGGGGAAGTGGTGACAACCGTTCCAAAAAATATTCCTGTTGGCATTGAGTTTTCAACCGCTTGTAATGCTGCCTTTTTTATTAGTTCAACTAAATTAGGCAATAAAGTCACCCCCTCTTAAAATCAAATCCATGGTGTGATGTTTTTCATTGAAAATATGTTTCACTTTTTCAACCATCATGAAGTTATTAACCACTATGTCACCAAGATTCAACATAACAACAAGTGCTGAACCAGCACGAACCCGCACATCACCAAAAGCATTTTTTATGGTAAGGTTGCGGGTTTTTTTGTTGTAAAGGGAGAGAAGGGCATCCGCTTTTACTTTTCCATTTTCACCTTTTTCAAGAGTGTCAAAGTATTGAAGAACACCCCAATTGTTCATATTTCTTGAATCTTGGGCAATGTAAATTTCCCTTTTTCCAGCTTCTTCATTGTTATAAGACAACTTAATTTTGTTGTAGGTATTGCCATCAATGCTGGAAGTATAATCAAAGTTTTCACCTGTTTCTTCATCAATCAATAGGTTCAACTTCATATTTTCAACATTCTTCAAGGTAAGTTTCCCAAAGTCATCATAAAGAACAAATAACTTTTTTCTCTCACGAAGGGTTATATCCAAAGCAGTTTGGACAATATCGAATAAAGTTTTGTTATCCTCAATCCTGGAAGCAATTTTAAAAGCAGTATCTTCCAAACTTCCAAGTTGAAGATTAAAGTCAGCAGCAATCATTTTGACCAATTCAGTTGCAGTCTTGTTTGAGTAAACATAAGTATCTTTATTTTTAAAATACCTCAATTGGTCATAAGCTGTAACTTTAATTTCATTTCCCTTATCCCGCTTCTTGGTGAAAACAAACCCATAAAACACCTTTGATTTTCCAACTTCCATTCTTACTGGATTTCCTTTTTGGAAGTTAAGAATTCCATCATTGACAACTGTGAAATCAAGCCTTCCTGGTGAACCCTTTCTATTCAGTTCTAAACTAATACCTTCTTTTACAATGGGGGAATAGATTGTATTTCCATTTTGAATTAAAAGTTCAATGTTGTTCAATTAGTTCAACCCCCCCTTAACTTGGCATAGTGAGAACTTGACCAGGATAAATTAAATTTGGATTCTTAATTTTATCTTTGTTCAAGTTGTATATTTCATTGTACCTTGCACCATTTCCAAGGTTCTTTTTTGCAATATTCCAAAGGGTGTCACCTTTTGCAACAGTATAAGTCTTTGGCTTTGGTGCTGTTTCCGCTAGTCTTGGGGTTGAAACAGTTGCAACCGCAACAGCTTTAGTGGTTACTTCTTTTGGCTTAATTACAATGTCCACTGTCTTTGTTCCATAGTCTTTATACTGCTTTAGGTTCACCGTAACCTTTATATCAAAGCCTTCTTTTGCATCTTCAACAATTTTATAATCTTCAAGGGTTACTTTCATATTGGTATCAAATAAAAGGCTTCCAGAAGGGGAAACCCTTGAACAAATGAATTGAAACACTGATTCATTAGCTTTTAACTTTTCAAGCTTATCCAAATAAAAATCAGCTTTCCTAAAGCCATTTGGATATACTGCAAAAGGATACCTAACTTGTGGAAGTAATACATCAAAAGAAACTTCAGTCAATCCAGGAGATTTTAAAACATTAACTTCACCATCATTGATTAAATTGATGGTCTTGTTTTGGTTCTTTATTTTAGTTTGAATTTTGGATGGGGTGATAGGTAACAACACACCATCCAAGTACATGCTATATGCCATTACTCATACACCCCTTCCGCTGCAACTTCCATTGTTTCATATACCTTTTCTTCAAGGTAAGAAACAACACCATCCAAATCCATATTAGAAGCAATATGATTTTCATTATTCATTTCAATAGTAATTTCAGCAGTGGTGAATCTGTTTATTACTTCTTGTTCTGCCAGGTCACGCAAGTATTTTAAATCTTCTTCACTTGCATCCATAGAATCAGCCATTTTTGCTGTGTTCCCAGCAGTATCACCAACACCGCTATAAATACCATCAAGAAGGTTTCCATATTCATAAGCATCCAAACTATCTGAAGCACCACCAAGGATTTTTCCAAGGTCAAATTTGCTTTCAAAGTTTTCACCAGCTTTATAACCCATTTCCCAGGCAGCACCATATTCAAATCTATCCAAGTACAGTGAACTGGAATCCATTCTTGGAACTTCAATTTTAGCTTCACCAACCAGGTCATCAACAGCCCCTTGAAGTCCACTTCTCCAACCACTAACAGCATCAGCAAGGTTTGAACCAAAAATTGCATCTATGGCTTTTGCTATCCCTTGAAGAATACCAAGAATGGCATCAGCCATCCCAGCAAATAACCTTACAGTTGCACCTATTGGGTCAACAAATACATTTGCCAAGAATTCAGCAACAGTTGCAATTACATTCCATACTGAAGCAGCAACATCAACAATTAAGTTCCAAAGTCCAACAAACAGGTTTCCAATGAAGGCAAGGGCAACCATAAAAGCCCCAGCAATAATTCCTGTTGCACTGACTGAAGTTCCCGCAAAGTGGTTCACTGCTGCCACTGCTGCATAAAATAAGGCAATTAAAGCAATGATTAAAATGATAATCCACGTTAATGGGCAAGCATATAAGGCTGCATTAAGTCCATGCTGTGCCACCGTTGCAGTGAATGTTGCCCCAGCTTGCATCATTTGGCTTGCTGCTGCAATTTTAGCCTGTATTCCTTGAATGGCAAGCATAGTATTGGTTATAAGGGCAACTGCATTATAAACCCCAAAGGCAGTGACCAAGCCCCAAACAATAGGTTCAAGCCATGACCAGTTATCAGCAACAAAAGAAGCACCTGAACTCAATATTTCAAATACAGTCAATGCCACCGAAGCAATAAGCACCAATCCACCAACAACATTGTCAACCAACTGTTGGAACTCATCATTTTGGGCAACTTCAGAAATTTGTTGAAGTACAGGTTCAAAGCCTTTTAATGCCCTATTTTTAATTGAGTTCATAACTTGTTCAAAAGTCATTGGCATACTTTCAAATTGTTCATTGATTTCATCCGTAGCAGCCAACATTGCATTTTTTACAATATCAGCAGTAATTTCACCATCTGAAGCCATTTCCCTAATAGCACCAATAGGAACATCCAAGTAATCAGCAATGGTCTGAATAACATTTGGTGCAGCTTCAAACACTGCATTAAGTTCTTCACCACGAAGAACCCCTGAACCAAGTGCCTGTGTTAATTGCAAGCTTGCTGAAGCAACTTCCTGTTGGGAAGCCCCAGCAATAACAAATAATTTATTTAAGTTTTCAGCAAATGCAATTGTTTCCCTATTGGAATTAAAAGCATCCCCAGCCCTTTGACCTAACTTGGCAACAACATCAGCAGTAACAGTATATAAGCCCCTTGACCTTTCTGCTGATTGGAAAATCATATTTTGAAGTTCCGCAGTTGTTTGAAGTCCATCATTCATTAGGTCAAGCCTTGCTTTAGTTTGAACCATTTCATCTGCAATTGATAAAACCTTTTTACCGCCAATAATAGCACCAACAGTTGCAGCAATCTTCATAAATTTACTTTGAAGCCCATCCGCTGCACTTTCACCATTTCTGATTTCATTATTAAACCGCTGTTGCTGTTCATTAGCTTGCCTGATTTCTCTTTCAATATCATCAAATGCAACTTCAGCCCTTGCTAATTCAGCCCTTGCAGCTTGAATACTGTTGGTGTCAATTGCATTACTGGAAGCTGTTTGAAGTGCTTCAAAGCTATTCAAAACAATGTTCATGGCATTGTTCATACTCTTGAAAGCTGGTGACATTCCATCATGAATTTGAATTGCAGTTCTAATTGTAGCCATGGTTTCACCTACCTTTCAAAGAAAAGCTGGATGGTCACTGCAATAAACCACCCAGCTATCTTCTTTTTACTTTTTTAATTTGTTTTTCCCGCTTCTTATCTTCATCCATCTTGATTTCAATAGCAGCCACAATAAAAGCCCTTTCTTGTCTATCAAGCTGTAAAAATTGAGAAGGGGTCATATTAAATTTGTGAAGGCAATAATAAGCAATATTTGCTTCAAAATCGCCTTCACGAATTAGTTTTTTGCTTCATCAACCGCTTCTTCAAAGCTTACTTCAAACCCATTGACTTCCTGAACCTTGGTCAAGTAATCAGCATATTCCCCAGGGGTCAACATTGTTTTCAAAAGGGCATCTGCACCCATTACCCCATAGCTGTTTTGAAGTTCAGCATCATCCAAGTTAGGGAAGGCAGTACATCTTGCAGCAAGCTTCCCAAGATAAAGGTTGTAATCTGTTTCTTGGGTGTACTGGTTTCGCTTCCCTGGAATTGGAACACGTTTGGTACAAGCCTTTCTTAAAGCTTCATCTTCAGTTGATGTTATGCAGCAAATTTCCCAAGGGATGGGTTCACCATTTTCATCAAGAAACCGCTTGGAAACTACATGCTTTACATTCTCAACTTTAACCGCATTTTGTGCCAAAAATGCTGATAAATTAGCCATAAAAAATCACCATTCCTTTTCTAATTACATTCCATTAAGCAAACTGAATTTTTCAGGGATTTCAAAATCCTCAAAAGTGAAGTCAATGTTTTCTTCCAAGTAATCAGCATCAGCATCAAACTTGGTAAGAACCCCACCATCAAGGTTGCAACCTTTAAGAATGACCGTTTGCCTTCCAACACTGGAAGTGGGGTCTTCATTGGTAACCTGGATGTCAAAATAAATATCTTCACCAGTGTTCTTATACCTGTAAAGTAATTCCCTGAAAATACTGGTGTTGTAATGGAAAGTTGCATTTCCTGTGCCTTTCCAGCCAGTTGACTTGTTTCCCTTACCAGTTTTACCAAGGATGGGAACTTCAGATTTTGTTTTTTCAAAGTTTGCTTCCAAGTTAATGGCTTGCATGAAGTTATATCTATTACCATCAATGGTTACAAAACATTCAGCAAGGGAAGCACTAACAGCATCTTTTGCGTTCATAATGTTAGCCATTCATTACACCCCTTTCTTACTGAACAACAACTGTCATATACAGTTGTGCCATTGCATTTATTGGTGTTACATAATCCTGAACAACAACAGCCTTCTTGGTTTGACCTTGTTCAACTGTTACCTTATCAGGTTGAAAATCTTCAATCGCCCTGATGGATTCAAGTTGCTGATGATGTGAAACAATGTCATTCCAAAAGCTAATTCTTCCAGCCTTATCATTTGGAACTTTACCAAGATATTTGCTATTGAATAAAGTTGCAATATCATTACCAATTTGGTCAAGAACCCTGATTGTTTGGTTGTTGCTGAAGTCTCTGGATTTTTCATCAGTCACACTTACAAAAGTGTTAATATCTTCAAGAACTCTTGCCTTACCATTTACTTTGTGGAACATAAACTTTCCAGCTTCAATTCCAGCTTCTAATTGGGTTTGGGTGTAATCAAGGTCAAGTTCAAATTCCCCATCATAAGTCTTATTGGTATTACTCTTATTTACTTCACATCCAGCAGAAGCACCAAGAACCCAATATACCGCTGATGGGTCAACATCCCCAACACCAAGCCCAGCCAGGTTGTTTTCAACAGAAATAATTCCTTCATGGTCAGGCAAAGTGTATCTATGAAGAACACATTGAAATTTTACACCAACATCATCACGCATCCTTTTTGTGAAGTTGGCAAATAACCCCTTGATTGTGTCATTAGTTGATAAGCAACCCAAAGCATTGAAATTATAGCTTTCAATTTTATCCAAGAAGGTCTGATATGTTGCATCTTTAACAGTTCCATTTGTACCGCCAGTAAGGGGTGTTCCAGCAGTAACAGCAATGTTAGCACTAGGAATAAATTCAACATAGTCATTCTTTTTCAGGTCTGACATTTTTGAAACTGTCTGCATATCAACCTTTATGTTTTCAAGATAAGTGCTAACATCATACAAAGGGTTCTCAACTGTGTGTGCTTCATTGTATTCAATAACAATTTTCAAATCATTACCACGTTGCCCTGTATAAAGTGCTGTTGCATAAATACAAGCTGCTTTTACACCACCAGTGTTAATCTTAAAGAAATGACCTGTTCTGATGTTCAAAAACAAATCACGCAAACCTTTAAGTTTATCATGGGTGTAAGGATAGCCGAAAATCTTTAATGACTGCTTCTGAAATTCATCCACTTCAACTGTAAAAACTTCACCATCAATGCCCCAATCCAATTCCAAAGGAAGTGCTGCATATCCTCTTTCAGAAAGAGAAGCAGAAGCCCTGGAAGCACTGATGAAGTTAATGTATGAACCAGGAAGCACTTTATTTTGTGTTACAAAAATACCGCCACCAAGTGCCATTTTATTTCACCTTACCTTTCTTCTTAAAAAAGTTATCAAGCAAGGCATCCACTTCATCAAAAGTGTACTGCTTGCCATCTTGTAGAAGTACCCCCAACAGGTCAACCCTGTGCTTATACTTCTTTGCTGAAAGTATCTTATCTTTGGTGAAGGTTACTTTTTCAGCAGTTTTTTCACCTTCAACATTCTTTTTAGTTGCCAAATTCATCACCCCTTCATATAACACTTGTTTCAGTTGTCAGGGTTTCCATTGGGTCAGTTTCAACAACTTTTTTCACATACATGTTGTAACTAACAAAGAAATGAAGAACCCCATCAATCACTTCATAGTGCATATTAGTTCCACGAACCAAGTCACCGTTCAGCAGGGTTATATATTCCAAGGCTTCAAATAAATCTGAAGCCACATCCTGGATTTCCTGATTCCCACCAGTCTTGGAAGGGAAGTAGTGTATATCAAAAGGATGTTGTCTGAAGTATCTTAACCCCATTGCTTGGGTTTGTGATGGGTTCAAACTGACAATAAAAAAGCAAGGTTCTTTTAACCCTTGCTTCACTGATTCACTGTATATTCTTTTCCCATCACCAAATACTTGGTTCAGTTTGATGGATATACCATCTATTAAATTATTAACCATCTAAACATTCCCCCAAGTATTTCATCAGTTTCTTCTCCAAAATCTTGGGTGATTGTGCATCAATTTCATTTTCAGATATGGTCAGCATAAATCTTCCCTTAACCCAGCCCTTGTGGTTTCTTGTCCTATGACCATATTCGACATAGGAAGCATAATGAACAGGGTTGAGGATTTCAATTTGATACACATTCCCTGACTTGGTAACTTGTAATGAATCAACAAAAGCCTTGGCAGCATCACCGCCACCAAATACCGCTGTAAGTTCCGCTTCTCTTTCACTTTTGGCAGTCCATCCACGTCTTAAAGTACCACCTATTTTTCCAGTTGAAGCTTCATATTGACCAACAGGGGTTCTTTTAATAACCTTTGCTAACAGCCTTGCAGCAAGTTCCTTTGCAGCAGCTTCACAAAAGGCTTGAAAATCTTCCTTTTGCAATTGTTCCATTCTTTTTTGAAGGTCTTTCAATTCTCTAAAATCACAACTTCCCCATCTTGCCATCAAGCCCACCCCTTAAATAATTCCAAAGGAACTTCTTGATGATTGGTATAAATAGCAGGTTCACCACTTCTTGCATAATCAGTTGTTTTGCCATTCTGTGTAACAGTGATTTTTGAACCAGGGGGGATTTCGATAGTAGGGGATAGAAATAGCTTTACCCCTTGGGTAATTAAAGCTGCATTACTGTTTTCTGTTGTTGTAGTAAGTCTTTCAAATGACAATTTACAGGGTTGATTGGAATAAATAACATCTTCTTCAAATTCAGTTCTTTTATTTATTGGATTAATTTTTTCAACCTTAATTATTATATTGCAAGTGCCTTTCCATAACAATTCAAGTGCTTTTTTATGCTTTACCATTGAATACACCTATATGAAGCAAAGCTACCCTTTCCATAACTCAATAGGTGTGAAATTAAATTATCCAATCTTTTTTCAGGTGTACTGTCACCATCACCATAGGCAAAGGTAACACTTGTATCACCTTCCTGAATTTGTTTTATTGCTGCTTCTAAATCAATCCCTGTAAGTTGTCCTGTGGATTTCTTATTTAATAGAAATTCACCTACTGACATATCAACTGCAATTTGATGTAATCCTTCAGGAATGGTATCGATATTACAATTATTTTTGATATAATTTTCTACTTTTTGAATGATAAATTCAAGAACCCAAGTATCATCTTCAATTACTTCATAACCAAAAGAAGATAATCTTTGTTTTACATCTTCCAACATCAAATCACACCCTTTCAGCTTCCAAAATCTTTTTCAATATCCCTTCTTGACTTGTTGCTTTTCCAAGATTAATTTTCTTTTCCTCAGCATAAGCCTTTAATTCTTTAATGCTCATATTTTGAAGGTCTAAATCACCACTGTTGTCAAGTTTTTCAATTTCTTCAACCGTATAGCCCTTTGACTTAAACCAACCAAGTAAATAGGGGTCAGTACATTCACCAACCCCTTGTGAAAAATAAACACCAGCAGAAATGCCAGTATAATCCTTATTAGGTGAAAACACTTTTGCCATACTTTTTCACCGCCTTTCTTACGATGCTTTAACCTCAACATCAACTGTTGCTGTTGCCGATGCAGTATTAGCAAAAGGCGTTGGGATAGTTCCTAAGGTTGCGGTAAAAGTATATTTTCCTGCAACTCCCGCATTATAGGTGTCGGTGTCAACCCAAGCTGTAACAGGAACAGTTGCCTTTGAACCATTTTCAAAAGTTGCGGTCACAAAGTCAGGTAATACTGCCTTTACTTCATCCGCATCAGCAAATTTTGGTTCGGCAACAGTTCCACCGTCTATATCGGGAATGGCATCAAACGCTGTGATTTCAATTTTCATCAGCGTAATCAACGCCGTTTCAATTGCCGCAACCAAAGCCGATTTCTTCATTCCTGTTGGGTCAATACCTGCATACGGGGCAAAAATTCTTAACTGTTCAACGGGCAACATATCCCAAGGGGATAAGGTATCTGAACCCGAAACAACAGTATAACCCTTGTTCTGAAACCAACCAATGGTATTAGTATCGGCATCAGGAACAGCGGCAACACCGAAAATGAAATCAACCCCATAATCGCAACTATGGGATTCATTAGGTGAATATATCCTTGCCATGATTCATTCTCCTTCCTTACTGAACTTTGATTTTGCGGAATACGCCTGCCGCCTTTGTTGCTTTCAATGCAACAGCAGCAACCATTTCAACTTCACCAGTTTTAACAGCACCAGCAGTTTTGAAATCAGGCAACCAAGATTGAACAGGGGGAACACCAGCCATAGAAACAGCATGGAAACCATCTAAACCAAGTCTTGCAGCATATAGTGAAGTTTCACCAGTATCTCCATCAATAGAAACAACTGGATTATTTGTACCAGGTTTTGCACCTAAATCAACAAAAGGAATAACCCCATAATATTCAACCTGTTGACCAAAATCATTCTTGCTTACTTGATACATTCCAGCCCTTCTTGCAACTGCTCTTAATTTTGCAATAAGCTTGGTGTTACCAGCAATAAAAGATGGTGTTCCATCCAAGCCCATTAAGAATTCATCAAGCATATCAAGAAAAGCGACATAGTTTTCTGTAACTTTGGCAGAAGTGGAAAGGTCAATTGCTGAAGTAGTGTTATATTCAGTAGAAGAACCAACAAGTGCCTTATCAAGTCCATCAAAAGCATTCACATCAACCGCACTATCACCATTGATAACAGTATCATTGAATAATGCAGCAGCAGCTTTAATTTTCTGTTGCATTTGAAGTGTTACTTCATCAATGATACCGCCCATGTTGGCAATAACCCTATCAATTTGAAAAGCCCCACCGAATACCTTCAAATCAACAGTGTATCTTTGCTTTTGAACTTCTTGTGGTGAGTATTCACTATTTACCGCCCTAAAAGCAGCAGTTGGTTGTGTAATAAGTCTTGTGTACCCATAGGTAAGGGTTGCCCCGCCACCAGTGGGGGAAACAGCATCATCAAAAATCAAATTGTTAAATAAGAAACTGGATTTTGCAAATTCATCAATAACCCCCATTTGAAGGTCATCTTGAACATTAAGTTTTGCTTGTGCAAGTGTAACTGCCATTGTAAATTACCACCTTTCAATTATTCATTATTCATTAGATTGGAAGTGCATCCTCACCGCATCAGCAAGTGAAGTAGGTTTTCCATCTCCTGGTGTACCATCTTTTCTTTCACCAGGTTTAATTCCCTTGAAGCCTGGTTTGTCATTCTTGGATTGAACATCAAAAAGGAACTTGGTTTCTTCAGCTTCAACGAGCCTTTTAATTTCATCATCCAAGCCTTTGACCTTACCATCTTCATCAAGTTCAGCCTTATCATAATCAATTTTCAATAAGGCTTTTGCAGCAACAGTGTTCTTTGCTTTTGCTTCAAGAAGTGCTTTCTCAACAGCATTATCAACCTTCATTTTCTTCAGGTCAGCTTCAAACTTTGCTTTTGTTGCTTTATTTTCCTTTTGAAGCTTTTCAATTTCAGCCTGTAAGCCTTCAGCATCAATTTTTTTCAGTTCTTCAAGCTGCTTATCTCTATTTTTAATATCCTGTTCCAATTGCTTATTGGCTTCATTGACTTCATCAAATCGCTTCTTGGTAACAAAGTTACCATTCAAAGATTCCATTACTTTGGTTGCCTGTTCTTCAGTCAACCCCATAGCAATCAATTGTTCCTTGGTCATTGTATTTACCATCCTTTCAAATCACGTTGTTTTACATGGGTAACGAACCATGAAATTTGTCTTGTTCTTTAACGTCAACAATACCAAAATGACGATTTTCTTTTTCACTTCAATGAATCAATTTTTGCTTGAACCATATCAATATAATCCTTATCGGTTGCAACCCTTATATGACTGTGCAGCAACCAAATGCTGTTGGTCTTTGGAAGAAGGTTTCTTTCCACATTCCTTTTAACAACATAAGCAACACCCTGCTGTTGAATATGAGTGTGTTTGCTGAAGTCAGTAGGGTCATAGACAATATAAGATTCATCAAATCGTGATTTCTTGACTTTCAGCAACAAATCACCTTCTTTGCAGAAAGTCACTAAAAAAGTGACCTTCTAAAATGCCCTATAAGCCACGAAAAAAAGTTTTTAGGGATAATAGTACCCTTGAAATATTAGTGTTTCATCATAATCACCCCTTAAAATGAACATGAAAAAAGCACCTGCATTTGCAAGTGCTTAATTTTCTTTGAAACTTAATTTTCAAGTTTTTGATTCTTGTAATTGTTCAAATGCTTCTTCAACTGTTGACATTCGAATAATGTCACCTTTAACAAGAATCAAAAGGGGAATACCAACAAATGAAACATCATCACCATTGAACACTGGTTCATAAACATCATAATCCCGCCATTTACCAATGTGCAAAGCATCATCATAACCTTGTTCTTTTGCAAAATCTATGACTTTATTATGTTTCATTTGGTCACCCCTTCCATAATGTAATTCACAACATCAAGGTTAAATAATTTATCATCAACCCTTAATATTTTTGGCGGGGTTGATACCTTCACACCACCCAATGTCATGGTGTATTTAAACTGCTTAAAATAACGAACTGCATTTTCTCCAATATAAGTTTTCCCAATCTGTGGGTCATACAATCGCAAAACACCATCTTCAGTTCTATCCATAGATATTATATGCCCACTTCTCCTTCTGCCTTTCCAGGAGAATTGAAGGGTGTATCTTTTATCTTTTTCAACAGTCTTTTCGACAAATTCAGCAAACTTTTTAACTGTGGTTGCAGTATCGTCAAAAATATAAGCTGGATGTTTGCCAGTTGCGGGGTCAATCCAAGCCAGGTTTGTTTGCCTTGAAAGTTTCTCCAATACTGAACCTTTTGTATTTGGTAACGTTTGAACATCATAACCCCTCAACCTTGCTTCATAAGCCACCACACAACTTTGACAATTTATCTTATAACCATTGGCTTTATTGAGATTAGGGTTTGGCTTACCATGGTTTGCTTCATCCCTGGTCATTGGCAATCCACGTTTTACACCAGCAATTTCAATAGGGAATAATGGATTATCAATTATATCATTTTTGCCAATTTCTTGCAATCCATCCTTTGAAGCACCGTCAACAAACTTTTCTTTCCATTCCTTGTATTTCATATTGGATGGAACATAATAAACCTTGCCATCAGCACCCCTTGCAGCACGTTCCCCATAATTATCTTCAAAGTAGGGAACAGTGGTTGTTCTACACCAAGCATGAAAAGGGGGTGCAGTAACCCCAACCTGGTAATCTTTCATGTCAATGACTTCACCATCAAGGTCTTGGCAAATTGCACTGGTTCTATTATCAAGGGTTGCCACAATTTCATATTTTTCAACATCCAAGGCATTGAAACAATCCTTTTGTGCTGCTGAAGCAAAAGCAGCACTTTCAGTCATGACCAATCTTCCAGCCTTATTTTTTGCAACCCTGAACTGATTGGAAAGTTCACTTATCAATTTATCTGGTGCTTCCCCTCTAATGACTGTTTGGGTAAGTCCAGTTTGAAGTGTTACAAGAAGCTGTTGCTTATGTGTCCAAATCCTATCACTAAAAGTTCTTTTGTCACCTGTCCAGGGTCTTGAAAGTATCTTATCCAGTTGGTTGCTGTTAAGACTGTGCAAATCCCAACCAATGTTGAAACCTTTCTGAATTTCCCAAGCAGTGTGATAATAACCTTCAGAATAGATGTTACGAAGAAATTTATCAAATCCATCAAGCTGGTTGTCATAAAGAACTTCAACTTGATGTTGCAATTGAAGTTTTAAAGCTTCCAACCTTGAAACATGAACCCTTGCTGAAGCATTTTCAAGTTCTTTCATCCACCTTTGATTCAAGGCATTTTCTTCACCAAATTTAATGTACTGTTCAACATCCCATTTGAATTCAGCTAATTCCTTTGTATTTAAAATTCGTTTTGCTTCAGCCATGGTGATGTTATTATTAACCGCAAACCTTGAATACCAAGAAGTTAGTTCTTTTTCAATATTTTGTGAAGTAATCCTGTATTGATTTTCAAGGTCTGCAAAATAAGCTTGACCTTTTTTTAATTGTGCTTCTTCAAGAAGTTCCATTCTTCTTTTCCAATAGCTTGCAGTTGGTCTTTTTCTTAATTGGTCAAGCTTAACTGTCATTCTTCATCACCGCTTCCATCACCTGAAGGCTTCATTGGATTAAAGACATTAGCATATTCATCCATAGTTTCTTGTTTTTCATTCTTTATTCGCTGAAGTTCCTGTTCCACATCAGAAACCCAAGGATGTTGGGCAACAATAGTTTCATGTGACAATATTCCTACTGATTTTCCACAACTATCAATGATTTCATTTTCATTCATCATAATATCCCTGTTGAAAATTACAGTCACTTCTTCATCTTCAAAACTACCAATTCCAGTGTTAGTAAGATGAACATTGACAAACCAAAGTAAATCTTCAAAGGAAGCTTGGTATTCAGTTTCCATTCCATTAGCATCCAGGTCAATGTCTGAATACATGCTTTGAATATTCATTTGGTTTGGTTGTCCAGCAAGCCTGTCATCCTTGGCATCATAACCCCTTGCGTTTTCAATCAATGCTTTTTTGAATAGTTTAAGAATAGCTTCATAGTTTTCAGCATTGACTTCAACTGTCAGGGTATCAACTTCACCAGCTTGACCATCAATAGTTTTAACTTTAACCGCCCCATAGGTTGCCAGGTTATGCCTGAATTCAGCAAGGTTTGTTCCATCAAGGTTCTTAATAACAAGAATGGTGTTCCTGGAATCCTCTTGCATATTGTTTTGGAAGTCAGAAAGCATTTCATTTATTCCATCTTGTAATGACTTAACCCTATTGATAAGGGGCAATTCCTTATTGTTGTATTTGAAGGGGATGATGGGGCATTTACTCCAATTCATTCCTGTTTCATTGCCTTCAGCATCTACAACCACCATGTGTGTGCTGCTTGGATTATCAATATCAGGAATAAGGCTACCATTGCGAAGTTCAAACCTGTCAATTCCATCAGCAGTATAAACTTCAACTTTTTCAATAATGACTTCTTTTTCACCCTCATAAGCTTCCACTTCATAAAGTCTAACCGCTGCTTCCAAAATGGTATGTGCCGAATCTTGCCAAAATGGAAGTATTTCATAAGGTTCAAACTTCTTGAAAACAAGTTCCCCAGCTTCATTGTAATAAGGATAAAGCCAAGCAATTCCACCATTCAAGGAATCTTCACCCAGGCTTTTCAGCAGCCTTTGGAACTTCTTATTAAAAATCTTCTTCAATGCCTTTTGATAATTCACATTATCAGTATCAAAAGTTAATGGTTGCCCTAACAGGTAATTAACCTTTTGGTCAACCATCTTTGCATACTGATTATCAACAACTTTGTTATTTGGCAAGTTATGAACTTCCTGAAGCTGCCCATCCTTACCAATGACTGTTCTTTTTCTTTGCAAAATGTCATGTTCCCCAAGATAATACTTTTCGCCAGCAATCATTGCCTTCCGCTTGGGTGACTTTTTCCACTTGGCAATTTCCTTTTCAAGAAATTCTTTATCACTCAACCTGGTCTTTACACCTTCAGCAATTATTTTATTCATCTTTTCAGTTTCACTCCCAAGATTGAAGTTGAACATCTATTTTTCACCCCTTTTTATGAAGCAATAATTAAAAAGCCCATAGAAATAAACAATTCCATGGGTTCATGTCACTAATATGTTACTAACAGTATCAATCGAAGCTGAATGTTGAACCTTGACCAATCTTTTCCGCAATGCCTGTTGTTGCATCAGGGGCATCATCATGAAGGTTCTTTCCTTCTTTTTGGTACTTACTCATTGCAATATAGTATTCAGGAAATTTATCTGCCCAATTCACTGGAAAATAAACATGGTTCATTACCCAGGTTGAATTAGAAAGAATCCTTGATTTCTTATTTTTAGATTGATGGAATGGATTAAGTTGAACCCTGTTGGTCTTATATCTTTCTCTTAATATTCTTTCAACTGCTCTTGCAAACCCACGACCTCCATTATTGGATTCAATATCAGCCACATTTACACCATCTTCATAAAGCATCTTTGCAACCGCTGGTTCTGTGATTTCCATACCTTCTTTGGTGTAAAGTACATTGAGAACATAAGCTTCACCATTGTAAACACCATAATCAATGCTGCAAAGGTAATCATCACCAGTATCAGCAGTATCAGTATAGTTTCTAATTTCAGTGAATAGAAGGTTGCCCCTCTCATCCATTGGAAGCTTGGTATAAGTTTTAAAGCTGGTGTAAAGCTTACCTTTAATATCAATCGGTTCTTGTTGATAGTTGGCTGAAGCAATGTCCAATCCCATAGCTTTAACTTTGCTTTCATAGGATTTCTTTGAAAGAACTTCATCACAAAGCATTGAACCATCATCTTGAACCGCTTTCATGGTGATATGCTTAATCTTTGCACCTTGTTCCTTGTAATGTTCCAAAGCCCTTCCAGCCAAATCACCAGTTGCCCACCTGGTCATGATAATGATGATTTTCCCGCCTTCTTCAAGCCTAGAAAGCATTGTATTAGTAAACCAATCCCAATGTTTTTGAAGCACTTCTTCATTATAAGCTTCCTGGGCATTTTTAATAAGGTCATCAATAATCATAAGAGTGCAGCCAAAACCTGTTGCAGTTCCAGTTGGTGAAGTTGCAAGATAGTTATTATAGGAACCTTCCAAACTCCAAAGGTTCATTGCACCATCACCATACTTAATTCTGATACCTGGAAATATATCAGAATAAACAATCTTGTCTTTATCAACTTTGACTTCTTGAATTGTATTTCTCACATTCTTTGAAAACATAGTTGAAAGGGTTTCATTGTATGAACCAGTCATAATCTTTTCATGTTTGTTATTACCAAGAACCCATTCAACAAAATTACCCGCTGTTCTTGACTTCCCATGTCTTGGGGGCAAGTTGACAATTAAAACTTCATCATCACTTTCATAAAATTCTTGAAGTTCATTACAAAATTCGATTAAGTATTGTCTATCCAGCTTGTAAAAGTCTGGTGCTTTTAAGTTGCAGTAATAGAAGAATTCCCGCTTTGCAAGTTCAATCTGTGCATAAAGTTTAATAAGCTTTTTATCCATCATATATCAACTTCTTTAATTCTTCTGTTGTCAACCCTTCCATTGGATTATTGACCTGACCTGATATTTCAACCTTATCCTTGAACATGCCAAGATGTTTCCCAATCAGTTCCAAAGCTTTAACCTTATCACATGAAGCAACTTCAATGCCATATTTACCTTCTTTTATTGCTGCAATAGCTGCCCTTTTATCAACAGGAAGGGTATCTGTATCAACCAATTCAACAAACTGTTCTTCAATTTCCTTTTCCTCATACTCTTGGGTTTGGTCATTCCATACCATTCTTTTTCTTGGCTTGGTGACAACCTTGGCAAAATCAGAACCATTGCTGAAAGCTATCCTTGCCAGTTCAAGAATTACCCTGTCCTGTGTAATTTCTGTTCTTTCCTGAATCTTCTTTTGCCTTTCCTTCATGTATGCCTGAACCTTAACATTTCTTAACAATCGAACCGCAGCACTTGCAGCAACTTCATCCTTTTTCACACTTGGATAAGCTGCCTTATAAGCCCTGGTTGCATTAAGGTCAATTAGATATTCGTCAACAAACCTTTTTTGCTTTTCAGTAATGTTTGCCACATTTATCACCTACCTTTCAAACAAAATTAAAAAGGAACATGCAAGCCAGGAGGTAAACCCGCACGTTCCTTTTATCAAATAGAAGTAGAATAATTTATGTTATGATAACTATATTATTATGATAACATAAGTTCAATATCAACTACAATCAAGTGCATCATCTTGAACTTTTTCGAATTCAATTAAAGCCCTTTTATGTAGTTCATGAACCCACTGGAAAGTAAATTCCATTTCAACCGCAATCTGTTCCCAGGTCTTAAAGTTAAGATAACGTAAAGTTAAAAGTAATCTGTAATCATCATTTTGAATACTATCTATTTTCCGCATTACTTCAGTTTTCAAGTCAATTAGCTTATCAATATCATTGGTAATTTCTTTTTCAAGGTCAACTATCTTGCAAATCAAAGTTGGTATTTTATCAGGTATATTTGATTCTTGAACCTTGTCGGCAGTCAAGTTGGCTGTCATTCTTGTGGTCATTGCCCTTAACACTTCAACTTGTTCAAGCTTTGCATTTACTATATTATCTAACCGCCTTACTTGACGTAAATATTGTTTTGCTTTCATAAAATCATCCTTTCACAAGAAATTTTGGGTTCAAGATGGTTCAAGATGGGTTCAAGATGATTTTTTACATCTTGAACCGCTTCAAAGCTTTATATATCAAGGCTTTGAATTGTGTCGGTTCAAGATGGTTCAAGATAATTGCCTATATACTCTTATTTTTATAGATATATATTAAATTTCATTAAAAAATCATAAAATATAAAGAACTTTGATTTTATCTTGAACCATCTTGAACCGCTTACTCTCCCAAGGGTTACATCTTGAACCTACATCTTGAACCATCTTGAACCATCTTGAACCGCTTCCCCAGCAATAGAAGTTGATTTCACCATAAAAGGAATAATTGTTTAACCTGTAAAGGTAACATATACCTTCTTATTCTTTATCACATCACTAAATTGAATTACTGTAGTAGGAAGCGGTAAGCAACCTTCACCTGTATAAGTTCTATTTGATGTTTTTTGTTCTAATCGGCTTCATTANNNANTCACCTNCCCATTGTTCAGCCATTGCTTTTGCTATTCCAGGAAATGTTTTACTTCTTGCTTTTGCCCTTCCTTTTTGCCCACCAGNTGTTCCTTTTATTCCTTCACACCACCCAATGGGTTTTCCTTTTGATAATTCTCCTTGACATATATATNGGGGTTCAGGTTCAGGTAACATATTTGTAGGCTCTAATTTGGGTAAACCTTTAAGCCAAANGCAAGTTCTCTTTTTTGCATTATCTCCAAAATAATATGGGTGAATTATTTGGTCTGGTTTCCTATAGTGACTATTTACATAACCTACAGGGTTTTCTATAGCTATCCTGTCACAATCAGCATTTACAAATAACATAAAGAATTCAAAGGCTTCTTTCCTCAATTGTTCTCTTGCATCTACTTTCCAATCAGGGTTTATTCTTCTTGAAAAATGTCTTGTACCAGCATTTGTTAAATAAGTACAAGGTGGAAATGCTATTATCATGTCCCATTTACCATTTATAAAATGACTCTGTGAATCCATTGTTTTAAAAACACAGTTTCCATTTAGTAATGGCGATACATCCTGTAATATATGCCATTCAGGATGTTCCCCACTACAAGGTTCAATATCACAACTATAGGCTTCATGTCCTAACTTTCTTAACTCTATTGTCACCGCTTGACTTTCTTCACAAGCTACTAATATTTTCATCATCTACACCCCCAATATTTGTGAAGCAATCATATCTGCTGTATGTGTCCAAAGCACATTGGGATATTTTTTAACTGCTGCTGTGTAATACTTCCAATTATGCTTTTCATCAAAAGCCCCCATATGCCATCTGATGCACATAACTTCTTCAGGTGTAAGTTTCATATGCTGTGCCAAATACATTACTGACTTATCCCCATGACCGTCAAGCAATAAGTCATCATCATTGTATTCAATAACATAAGTTCTTCCTTTAACTTCACCACCAAACATTTCAACCCCAGGATTGTCCACTGCTATCGTGTAAGTATCAATCTTGCAAAGGTCATGAAACATTCCTACAACTAATGGTGACCTGGGATGTTCCCACTTCAACCTGTTGACTTTGGTAAGCTGCTTTAATTGTTCAGCTACTGCATAAGAATGGTCAAACAAACCGCCTTCATAATTTCCATGGTGACTTCTTGAAGCGGGGGCAGTGAAGAAGTTATTTACCTTCAACCACTTAATAAATTCAGTTGGCAAGTATTTTTGCATCATGACTTCAAAAGCTTTTATTCTTGCTTCTGTAACATTAAATAACATAATGACCACCTTTCCTTCAATTTCTTGAAACTTAATATTCAAGTTCCTGAACTTCCAGGGTAAAAAATATCATTTTACTTCTTGTAATTGAAAATATTCCTTCAAAGAAATTGCCATCAGATTAGCTGCATGTTTTTGTGCTGCTCTTTTAGTTTTGCTAAAGGTTCCTAATACAGGAATCCAAGGAAAACCGGCTTTATGTGCATACCATAAGCCTGATTTTTCGTCTTTACTGACTGTATAATGTCTTTTCATATTTATAAACCCCTTTCATTTAAATTCCTTTCCAGTTTTCTTATCCCGGATTTCAATTCTATTAATTAGTTCAAATCCAGCCCAATCAATTATGAACTTCAAAACATTTATAAGGTTGTGAACCCTTTTATCCAGTTTCTTTTCTTCTTTGATGACATTGCCAATTGCATGGTAAGCGGTTAAGTCTTTACATCCGCTGCTATTGAATATTGGATTTCTTCCAGCCATATCATTCACCACCTTTAATATCATCAAACAGAACTGGAACCTTCACTTACATCACCTTCCAATCTTGATGGTATATCTTGCATTTCGGGTTTCTTCTTTTCCATCCATATGGCAAAAGCTATATTCCACATTGCAGCCCTCAAATGGGGTTCATCTTTCATACCCCGCATATAGCAGGATAGATGTCTAATTGCCGAATCAATTAAACTATGAATGGGGATGCCTTTTTCACAATTCCTTTCACCGTATTTCAAAGCACTTTCTTCACAATGAAGGGCTAATTCATGGATGGCTTCCCAGGGAAGTAAATCATATCTTCCTTTACCCCTGTGCATATCACGAACTGCCCCAGTTGGGAACTTTGTCCTGTTACCACTGTCTTTTATCCTTCCAGTTTCACAATTGATGCAAACTTGCCTTCCTTCAGGAACATATTCCCCGCAGCATACACATCTGTCTTGCAAGTTAATCACTCTCCTTGTTCAGTTTCTTGAACTTTTAGACTAAAAAATTTTGGATATTCAACATCATCCAATCTTTGACAAGCAATATCAAAATATTCTTTTGATATTTCAAATCCTATATACTTCCTATCATTCAAAACTGCCATTTTTGCAGTTGTGCCGCTACCAAGAAATGGGTCAAATACAATATCACCTGGATTAGACCAAGTTAATATATGGTCTTCTGCAAGCTGTTCAGGAAACATTGCTGGATGTTTATATTTTGTATTTGATACGGGCATTTCCCACACATTTCCCTTAATTTTTTCGGATTTTGTTACCGTCACTTCGTTCCTATTCCTAACTGCCGAACCTTCTTCTTTATTTGAATTTTTTCGGTTTCTGATTTGTCCCTTTGTTGCACAAGGAATTTTGATTGGGTTAAACGTTTTAGGCGAACCTTTCGAAAATACGAACATATATTCAAAATGCTGTTCGTAACGATTGTGTGTTAATGGTATAGGATTTGTTTTTT
>JGI24711J26586_10001121_pt1 | contig 20805 bp, 16 predicted proteins | sample BioPla3DNA1_FD_26586 | JGI IMG/M metagenome (IMG submission 26586)
CTTGACGATATTATCAAGTCCTCAAACAACCTGAACGCTCAGCTCGGAACACTGAAGAACACGCTTCAAGGCGTGGACAGCAGCACCTGCAATTTGCAGGATACTGTCGATAGCATCAGTTCTTCCTCCAAGAGCGAAAAGGATAAGGTTGAGGATCTGAAGCGGCTTAACAGCAGACTTACTGAGTTTATCGAAATGACAACCAGAAGAGATGCTTCTGCTAAGTCTGAGATTGAGAGAGCTAAGAAGGACTTCTACACCAAGTACTCATACTTGAAGCCTGAATGCGAGAAATCTCGTATGGAAAAGATCGTCGATGCGATGAAAAAGGCTTGTGAATGGTGTAAGGAACACTGGAAGCTGCTCGTCACCATCGTGATTGTAGCAGTCTCTATCGTCCTTCTCTGTACTGGTGTTGGTGCAATTCTTGCCGGTGCTTGCTGGGGCGCTATTCTTGGTGCTGTTATCGGCGGCGTTTCCGGTGGGCTTGACAGTATGGCACGAGGCGGCTCGTTCCTTGATGGTTTTGAGGAAGGTGCTTTCTCAGGAGCTATTACTGGTGCCATTACCGGTGCGGCTTTTGCAGGTCTTGGACAACTCGGTGCGGCTTTGGGTAAGGGCATTAAGTGTGCTTCAACTCTTGGTAAATTCGTCAAGGGAACTGCTGCCGTTACTAAAGTCATGAGTATGGCAATGGGCGGTTTTGATACTATTGCACTTCTTGATAAGGCTTTCGGAACAGGTGATATTGCAGCTCTTAATGCGAAATTGCATGAGAATAAAGCGTATAATCTTTTCCAGGTTGGCGTTACGGCTACAGCGATATTTACTGGCGGAATGACGACTACAATGAAGTGCTTTGTTGCCGGTACCTTGGTTCTTACGGCGAATGGACTTATAGCAATTGAGTACATAAAGTCTGGTGATTTGGTCTATGCAGCAGATGAAGAAACACTTGAAGTATCATCTCAGCCTGTTCTTGAAACTTACATTAGGAAAACCTCGAATTTGATTCATATCACAGTCAATGGTGAAAACATTATTTCAACTTTTGACCATCCTTATTATGTGAAAGGAAAGGGGTTTGTAAGTGCCGAGAGACTATGGATTGGTGCAGAACTCATTGATAATAGAGGAAACACGCTTAGAATTGAACAAATCTATCGTGAAACACTTGATAATCAATCAAAAACCGTTTATAATTTTAAGGTAGATAAGTTCCATACTTATTTTGTCGGTGGTACCTCTGTACTCGTTCATAATGCTGATTACAACCAATCGCCCAAGGAAATAATGGCAGAGCGTACTAAGGACTTGGACACTCAAGAGCATCCTTCTAAGTATAAGCAGATTAGTGCAAAAGAAAAAGCAAGATTAGAAGCTAAAGTTCAAGATAGAACAATAACCAAAGAGGAGTACAAAACTTTAGAATGGAACAAGAAAATGTCCACTAAACGTCAAAATGGCGTAAATAAGTTTTGGGAACAAGAACGTACACGACTTCAAAATGGCGAGAACGGAACACGAAACTGGTCTCCTCAACAAAAGGCTGATATTCTTAATGGTAAACGGCCAACTTATAATGGTAAAACTATACAAGGTCATCATTCCTATAGTGTGTCCAAGTATCCTCATTTGGCAGATAAGGGCGAAGTAATTTACCCTGCAACCGCAAATGAACATCTAAACGGTTGGCATGGAGGTAATTATAAAAATAGTTTACCAGGTGAACCTATAAAAACAATATTGGATTTTTAAGGAGGTAATATGGGCATTATTGGAATAAAAGCAGCAAAACCGGATTTTGTTGCTACCATAGCTAAAACAGTAAGGAAATATAGAGATATTTCAATATCAGAAATAAAAGCATTAGTATTAGATGGCAGATACTTATACGAATGCGATTATATAGATGCACAGGGGATCGAAGTAATCCTTTCTATTCATTCAGAATTGAATAATAACGGAATAGCTACTGTTATCTATGAGCATGATCAAGAAACAACTCCTGAGTTCTTAAATAACTTACTTGAATCATACGCTGAAACAGCTAAACAAGTTGAGGAAGAAATGGATAGAGAAGCATTACTAGAAGAAGGTGAATAAGCATGATGTTTGACGCAAGTACTTTAATCTCTGATTCACGTTTGGCTTTTATACAAGGACAATATGAAGTTTCTCTTACGCTTGCAAAGGAAGTACTCTTAAGGGAACCTAAAAATTCAGATGCTCATCAATGTGCAGGAAATGCGTATATGTCCAAAGCTGATTATGAATCCGCAATTGATCATTACAAGAGAGCAATTGAAAACGATGCTGATAACGGTGATCGTTACTTCAATCTCGGTTATGCTTATGCATCAGACAATCAGCCGGTTAAGGCTTTAGAGATGTTCGCAAAGGCTGATGAGGTAGGATGCTCTCCGAATGTGGTCGGGCAGCTCTACAAGATCATGGCTATGCTGTGTTTTGATATGCACAGATTCAATGATGCAATCCTCAACTTTATCAAGTCCGAGAAAATAATCGGAATTGATATGGAGGTTCTGCAGCGCAAGGCTCTAAGCTACAGCATGAGTGGTGATACAATTGCAGGCATAGAAGTTGCGAACCAGATGAAACTGCTTGCTCCTACCGACTATCTCGGATATCGTATCGCTTTCAATATCCTGTTGCAAGAAGAGCGACTTGAGGAAGCAGAAAAGGAACTGGATCGTGCGGAACGCTTCGCCAAGCCTTCCAAGGATCTGTTCATGGACTGGATCGCATATGAAACAGCACGATATCAGCTCGATCACGATACTGCGCATCTTACTACTGCTATCGATAAGATATATGATGGTCTGTGTGTTCTTGAGCCGAGTGTTGATGCAGTAATTGACAGTTATGTAACTGCTGCTGACTTATATGTTCAGCTTGAAGATGCGGATATGGCACTCAAATGTTTGAATGCGGCTGAAAATCCAATCTACGCTTTTAACGCAGGCTTCTCTGTAAAGATTGTTCCTGAACTTGAAATCAAGGGTGAGGGACGACCGAGTGAAAGACAGATTGACCATGCTATTCAGGCAGTCAGACGCAAATATGGCGATAGAAGGCTTGAAGTCATGGGCCGTGAACTGACAGCGAAAGCGAGAAAGTCTTCTCCTGATGCTGACAAATACATGACCCCCGTTGCTGAACAGGTATCTGAAGAAGCATCTATCCCGAAGCTCGACTCGAGCATCCACGCCGAATACTCAATCGAAATGCTTGATCGCATCTATCGCCTTTATGTAGCAGCATACACAATTAAGAATGATACCACTAATATTAAAGCATATGCATCAAAGCTTGCAAACAGCTCTGATCCTCATAGCAAGTATATTGGTAAATACAGCTTGATTAAGGCGTTGAGAGATGAGGGATACGAAAAGGCTGAGGAGGAGTATCGAGAATTCTTGAAGTTCCTCAGAAACGAAATGATCAAAGATCCTTCGGATATGATGGCATTGAGCTTCCGTGTCCAGTGTCATGTGGATCTTGGTGAGTTTGATGAGGCAGAAAAGCTCTGCAAGTTGCTGTCAGATGATCTTGCTCAGCCTCTTAGAGAGCAGATTAATGATGCAAAATCCGGAGGTGATGCATAATGGCAGCATGGCTATGGGACGATCTGGTTGTTGATGAGGAGAAATTCAATGAAGCCGCTCAACAAATGGAGGATTTGAAAAAGCGCACAAATGCTCTGAAGGAAAAGCTGAGTGGAATGTACGATGAACTCGCATCAGCAATGGATACGCCGGCTGGCAAAGAAATCCAGTTGGAAGCAAAAAACGTGTTATTAAAACCAGTAGAGAATATGTCTCTGGTGGTTGGTCATATTTCCGATACGTTAAATCTCATTATCGGAAGTGGCTACTACAAGGATGTCTTTACAGGTTTTGAAGAATTAAGTCATCTATTTTAGGAGGTAATTATTTATGGCAAACATGGGTTCAACCGGAACAGTTAACATCTCGAAGGCTATGATGGATGCTGCTGTTCAGGCTATCAACGACTATCAGACCGCTATTACCGGTCTCAACGGCAGGTTGCAGGCAGAAGTCGATGGCTTGATTCCGTCGAGTTTCTCTGGTTCCGCTGCACAGGGTTTCAAGGCATTCTATGATAACAACATCTACCCTAACACTGGTGAGAACCTTACCAAGATGCTGGATTCTCTGAAGGGCATCTGTGACTCTGTTAAGGCTCAGATCCCCGGTGATGATCAGGGCGTAGATGAGCAGCTTGGACAGGGCAACCAGAATCCTGGCGGTTCCGCCGGAAACTAAGTAATGGAGGTAAACAGTAATGGCAGATTGTAGAATTGTTAATGAGAAGGTTGCTGCCGCAGTTACAGCAATCCAGAATCTCGCAAAGGAATACGCACAGGCTGGTGCTGATTTTGAGTCCGCATTCATGAGCGCAATTGCCGAGATGGAGGGCGATTCTAAGGATGCAATGGTTGAACTCTTCAATAAGAGCTACAAGGAGTTCGTTACCAGCATGGAGTCCGGCCTTCCGGCAATGATCAATGGTTTGGCTTCCCTTCTTGAGGGCAATCGTGATAACTTCGAGAAGGTGGATGACCAGATTGCACAGAGCATCAGAAACGGTGGACAGCAGGGTTAAATTAACCCGATATAGTCGATAATGCGGCTCTGTTTGAAACATACATCAAGCAGAGTCGCATTTTATATAAAGGAAGTGAGTTTTAGTGGCATTTAAAATACTATCACAAGAAGAAATTGCTGTTCTGAATGAGCATGAGAAAAAAGCGTATGAGCAAGCATATCAAGAGTATCTTGAGAGAACAGCTTTTGTTGAAAGACTGGAACAGTTAGATAAAGTTCGTATGCCCCAAGTTTCCGTAAAGAGGAAAGGGATTAAAAAGATCAAGCCCCCGGTAATCCCTACTATGAAAACACAGAGTTTTGCAGTGGATTCCCAAATGGGTGTTAGTCTTTTAAATGCGGCTAAAAAAATAAAGCTTACTGCAGATAATAATGCCAAATTGACCGCAAAGGTAAATTATAGAGCATCATTACCAAGTGTGTTGATTCCAGCTCCCGAAACGGTAAAAGTCCGTGAGATTGCACCTTTTGTTATTACAAAGTCTGCTTCTGTTCCAATTACAGAGCCTTCTGCAATCAAGCGCGAAATCAAAAAATACAATGTTTCTACGCCTAAAATAGAAAGCGTTACTATGCCCAAATTAACAGGGGTTATAATTAAAGACTATTCCATAAGTGGCATTCCAAGTATAAATACTGAGTTACCACCAATGCCTCAAGTAAATTCTGTTCTGAACTTTACCGCATCTCTTCCAAATATTGAGGTTGTGGCGCCAAATGTAGAAAGCGTAAAAATTAAAGAGTATAAAGCATCTCAGCTTGCGAAGAACACGGTTAAAACTCCAATCGTTGATTACACCGAGCCTGAAGTAAGGACAGTAAAACTGTCGGCTGTACCTATTCCGGATTACCACAGTATCCCAACTGTGGTCGAAGATCCTTTGGTTGAGATTCCAACGATTGATTCTATAAGTACTCCAAATGTAACTGTTAAGGTTGAGACAGCAAAAGTAAAGCCGTTGAAAGATGTATGTATCCCCTCATTCGCACCGGAGGTACATATTGATGCTTCTACTGTTACAACAATAAGACTTCCAGCTTGCTCAGCTCCTAATGAGATTCACTATACAGAACCGTCATGTTCAATCGAGATAACCCCAGTTCCAGTAATATCTGTTCCGCATATTGATGTTAATGCTGCTCTGGAGACAATAATGTCCAAAATTAGGTGATATCATGAAAAATAACGAGATATTAGTATCCGTAAAAATCGAGGATAAAAATCTGTCAAGAACGCTTTCGTTTCTTGTGATTAAAGATACAACACTAAAATCATTTATCCAAGGCGTATACTATGGCCTTGGAAAAATGGCAAAGAAAAAAGAAGATGGCGATGAGACTGAAACGCTGACAATTCAGGAATGCTATTCTGCTTTTGAACGATATATTAAAACGCATAGGGAACTTCTTGTTCTTTATACAATCATGGGACGGTATGCCAAACTGAATATAAACGATGAATCTGTTGACGAACTGGACGAGAAGAAGCCTACTCGTAAGAATTATGATATGCCATTGAGCAGCCTTGGGATCGTTACAGCAAGCCAGATTCTCATCACAGACAAGACGGTCGTAGAAAGCGTTCCGCAGCTTTTTGAGGAAACTGATAAGCAAAAAACGTACATTCTACGCGAAAACAATACTCTCGAATATAACATAAGCACTCGAAGATTGAATGTCATCGAGCCCACAGAAATCGATATTCTTCCTGCTGGTGATATGCCTGCGGAGCAAAAAGGTAGTCTGCTCGATACTATTGCTCCACCAATCATCACAGGATTGGGCATGGTAGGTTTGCGCTTCTTGATTGGAAAATTCACGGATAACTCAGCGTTCAATAGTTCAATGATGGCAATGACAATAGCTATGCCGTTTATGTCTGCGGTTAACTCCGTGTATGGTAGAAAACGTCAGTCCAAAGAGCATCGTGAATCTGTTGCTGATTGGAAAGAAAAATATGAGAAGTATATCAACGAAACGATCATCAAGAAAAAGATAGTTCAGTGGCAAAGAGACGAAATCATTTATCTCAACAAGGTATACCCACAAATGGGTGTACTATTCAATGAAGCAGGCGAAATTTCCACAGTAATTTTCTCTCGTTCACAAAATGATAATGACTTTATGAGAATTTCGTTGGGTGAATCTGATGAGATAAAACCGTCTTTCCAGATTAAGGCAGAGCAAAAAGATGATATTTTCTATGATATAAGGTATAAACTTCATACCCCTCCTAGGGAGGCGGAAGATGCTACTCCATATATCGAAATTATCATCCCACCAAAAAAGAAAAAGAAGAAGGGCTTTCAAGAAACAGCGGAAGAGCTTAAAAATCAGTTCCTTTTGACTGAACTGCCATATATCTTTTCAACAACACAATGTGATGATGAGAATAACGGAGAACAAACGGGCTTCAAATATTTACGAGATACATCTGGCAAAGGTGAAAAGCCACCGCTGTTGATTGACCTCAGAAATATGGGAACTCTTGGTGTAATATCTAAAGATATAGACACTTCTGTACAGTTTATCAAGCATCTTGCATTTGAGTTGTCCTTCTATCATTCACCGGAAGATCTGCAAATGGTATTCTTCTTCAACAAAGAAAATGATACTCATAAGCAAAATGAACTCGTTGAAGATTATCTTTTTCTCCCACATACTAATGAGTTGTTTGACAATCTATCACAGTTTGTTTTTGACGAAAAGAGTGCTGGTGAGGTCTTTAGTCAATTGCAGACTATAGTTTCAGAAAGAGCGAAATCAACGAATTCAGAGGATTCTGATGATAATGGCGTATCAGAAAAGCACACTCAAATTGTATGCTTTGTTCTGGATGATTACGACATTAAGGAAAAGGCATTTTCAAAATATATACCGGAAGCGCCAGTCGAAGGTGAGGAATATGTTAACTCCCTCGGCTTAACATTTGTGTTTATCAAGCGAGAAAAAGGTATGCTTCCGAAGTATTGCGGCAGCATCGTTGAACTCGACGGCCTGCGCCGTGTCAGCAATAGATATAATCTGTTAAGCCATGAAACACTCAGCAAGCTCGCGGGAGGAAACGATTCTTCAACAACGACTGATGACATTATCGAATATACTCGTTTTAGTAATCAGTATATTTTTGGAGATGGTACGCATGCTCTTCCTTACGATGACTTTAGCCTTGCTTTCAGACGCCTCAGTTCCATTTACTACACACGAATCGCAGAAAACGGAAAAGTGCCGTCTTTAGTTACCTTGTTTGAACTCTACCAGGATATTTATGATATGGATTCAGCATCTATCCAAGGAGATGGTTTAACTGGAGTAATCAGAAAGAACTGGACTGAACTGAAAGAAAAAGATCCAACAACACCTAAAAACGATGTAACGAAGGATCTTCAGGTTGCAATGGGTAAAAACGAGCACGGTATAACTTATCTTGATTTGCATGAAAATGCTGATGGACCGCATATGCTTGTTGCTGGTACTACCGGTTCTGGTAAGTCAGAAACTATCATTACATACCTGATAGGACTTTGTGTAAAGTACTCGCCTATCGACCTGAATCTGATGCTTGTCGATATGAAAGGCGGCGGTTTCTCTGAGCGACTTGGAAAACTTCCCCACTGTGTGGGCACCGTAACGAACACGGCCGGTGAAAGCCAGGGTATCTCTGCTGTCTATATGTTAAAGCGTTTCCTTGAATCTTTGAATGCGGAAGTCAAAAACAGGCAGATAATCCTTGCGGATCTTGATGTTGATAACGCTGATGCATATATTAAGGTGCTGCGGAAAATCAAAAAAATCCACGAACTTCGGAACAGCACCGATACAGATAGTGTGAAAATCCGTGACGATCTGATTAAAGAGATTCGGGACGGAAAAAAGGAAAAGCAGATTCGCTTTATTGACGGAGATATTAGCGTACTAAAGCCATTGTCTCACTTGATCCTTGTCGTTGATGAGTTTACTGAATTAAAGCGATTTTCAAGTGAATCGGATGATGTTGACTTCATCGCTGAGATTACAACTATCGCAAGAATCGGAAGAACTCTCGGTCTGCATATCATTCTTGTTTCACAGAATATCGAAGGTGCGATCAATGATGATATTCGAGTAAATACAAAATCAAAAATCTGCTTGAAAGTTGCGACAAAGCAAGCATCAAAAGAAATGCTTGGAACAACGGATGCCGCTGCTGCCACAATGCCTGGACATGGTCGTGCATACATTCTTGTAGGAACAGGAAGTAGATACGAGTATTTTCAGTCGGCATATACGGGTGCAAATAAAAATACTGACATTAAACCACCTACATTAATGACATACGTCACGAACACAGGCAGTTTTATAAAAGATTTCTATGATTCTTCAAAAGATAATGACATCCAGAAAGCAAAGAATAAGCGGTTAAGTGCGGGTGTAACTCAGCTTGAGTATGTTGTCGAAAAAATCATTGAATTGGCATCCGAATCCGATTTTGAGTTGCCGGAAATGATATTCCAAGAGCCTCTTCCCACTGAGTTGACCGATGATACGGATGAGTTTAACGAATGGATTGGAGTGTGATGAACATGATAACAGATAGATTAGAATTGTGTGCTGTCGGTAAATATGATATTCCCAGCAAACAGAAGCAGTCTACATTTCAGGTTGATCTGCTCAACTCCAATGTTGCGATTTTCGGCTCCGCTCTCTCCGGAAAGACTAATCTTTTGAAGTTGCTCATTAATTGTCTCCACAAGAGAAGTAACGAAAGAAATGAACAGATCTTTATACTTGATTTTAGTGGGGCGTTACAAGAATACAAAGAAATGCCGTTGGTGTCCGCTTACTTCGATAGCAGTAATGAGGAGTACGTCAAAAGAGTGTTTCGTATTCTTGAAACTATCTTGAAGAAGAATATCAAAGAACTCGGAAGCAAGAACTTTGCAGCAGGGAGAACCGAAGATCTGCCTCACACGACATTCATTATAGATAATCTTAATGCGTTTGTCGATGAATCAAGATATACTGCGTATCATGAAAAATTCGGAAGGCTATGTAGAGACGGAAGATCTAGAGGTATTTCCATTGTATTTACAGCAACAGACACCAAAGGTTTAACACGATATCTGCTTTCTTTTGAGCAGAAGATAGCGTTGAATCTGTCACAGGAAAAGTGTACAGAGATATTTGGAGTTAAATCTGAATCACTCGGCAATATTCCTGGGCGAGGATATGCCAATGTCACAGAGAGACCGGATGGTATAATCGGAACATTTAACCTCAATGCTCCTTATGAGGTACAAATATTAAAGAGTTCTGACATAACGGATGAAAGCTCTAGGTTTACGGAAAAACTCCGCATAAAGTACGGATATGATACGGCGACATCAATGTTCAGCCGTGAAGTAAAAAAATACCAGACATTCCCACAGGAGTTATCGCAAAGCGATTATCTTGAATTAAAGCAACCTTATTCACCAGATGACAAAGTCCCTTCCGATGCATTTGTAGAAGTAGGGTTGGACTATGTAGACTTTAAACCTATTGGCATCGATTTTGAAGACTCCAGAGTTGCAGCTATCTATGGAAAAAGGGAGTTTGGAAAAACAAATCTTCTTAAAATATTGCTTGACAATCTAAGTAGGATCAAGCCAACATCCCGTTTCGTATTCTTTGATGATGGCAGAAAGCAGTTGGTTGAGTTTTATGAAGCATTAAAATCCAAGCTGAACTGTGAATACATTGGTGAATTTAAGCCTGTGGATGTATCTTTAGCAGATGGTAGAACAGTTAAAAGAAAGCTCTCTCCCATGCAGCAATTTTATAAGTTACTGCATGAAGAATATATTAGCCTGAATAAAGACTTTCAGGACAATCCAATTCTCAATCAAATATACGGTGTAGATGACGACAGTGTAATGGTTGATGATATTCCTAATGGATGCGAAAGAGGAGAGGCTTCACCGACTGTCTTCATCATTCAGAGTAAATCAGTATATCTGAATACAAAGACTAATTCTGATTTCATTCACTATATTTTGCCAGAACTATTAGATACAGCAGAAGATAATGACATGATTTTCCTGTTTACTGATGTAAAGAAAATTACGGATGCTGAGGTAAATTCAGAATTTAATAGTGCCTTGAAGGTCGTTTTCCTTCTTGACAGCATTGCTGAGTTTGCCAGTGAACGCGGTGGAAAGTCGGTATTTGGTGAAATGGACCAGAAGACTCTTAAAGAGGATTATGCCAGATGTGAACTCGGTGATGGCTATTACTATAATGTCGAGGCCGATTCGTTAAAGAAGGCAAAATTCATAAAAGTGATTTGAGGAGGATTTAATATGAGTGACAGTGCATTCAAGTCTGCTGATACTACAAAAATAGCTGAATTCGAGCGGCAGAGTGCCGAGGTTATCAGCGAGTTTGCAGCCATTAAAGAAGAGTTCGGTCGGATCAACGGAGCTTTACTCGGTGCTTGGAAGGGATCCGGTGCTAATGCGTACAAGTTTGAGACCGACCACATTCTTGAAAAAATTGGAAGCGTGGAAGATGTCCTGAATGCTATCAATGAGAGCGCAGTAAAGGACATCAGAAGTACTTATAGCGAAGCGGACGAGCAGCTTGGAGAATTTAACAGGAATCCGCATTCTGAAGAAGGTGAATAAAAGTGGATATGACAGAAGCTAAATTTGTGGATACTTCTCCGCAAGTACAGCTCCACAAGGTGCCGCTTACTATCCTTGACGAGAACGATACGGAAACGATCTTTAATGTGATCATAATGGAAGAAGATAAGGAAAACATGAATGGAAAACAATGATATTATCATAGGCTCTGAATTCAACTATAAAATAGATACTTCTCACGGCTTATCCGCAGATGGATATATAGCAACTGGTACAGAGAGTATTGTTTATAAGGGTAAAAAAATATCACGTGACGGCAAAACAATACTCTCTTGTGTACTGAAGTTCAAATATAAATCTATCGAAGTCGGTGCAGAAGAAGGTCAATCCAGAATTGTAGATCTATATGAAAGATTCAGAAGCCACGATTTGAAAATTTTTGATGAATTGCAGGACTGCCGTTCTGTTGTCAGAATTTTCGATGTAATTGAAGACCTTGGAGCTTTTTCTGTTACGGATACTCATGTGCCGGAGGGAAAGAAATCCATTTCAATCAATAGGGATCGCTTCTTCTGTGTGGTAGAAGAATATATCGATGGATGGTCGTTAGAAGAATACTGCCGTGATGAATACTGGAAACTCACAGAAACCGTTGATGTTGGAAACAATCTAAAAAAGAAGATACCTTTTCACCAGTTTTCACGTGAGAAGCAGCAAGCAATGCTGCATAGCTATCAACATGACTATGATGAAGTCATCAGGTATCAAAGTGAAATGCTTGACTTCATGCTTAATTTGTGTGAAATCTTAAAATACATTACGGACAAAAAGAGAATCCTTCATCTGGACATAAAGCCAGATAACATAATGATTACCAGATATGGTAAAGAGATTGTTTTGATTGACTTCGGCAGGTCAGAGCATATTGCACCTCAAACAAATGCCGTAATAAGTGAGTTAGGTGCTGCTGATTACAATCAGGAAAAGCAGAGCTTTGCGCGTCAATTCCAATATGGTACACTCGGATATGCTGCTCCTGAATGTTTTGCTGCACCGATAAGCGGTTCACGGTTTCCGTTTGATGAGTCTGGGCTTAAAAAAGGCAGAATGAGCGTTGAAAGCGATATTTTTTCATTCGGTGCCACTTTTTGGGAGTGCTTAAGCATCTTTGAACTCTATACAGGTAATCAGTTGTTTTCTTCTGAAAAAAGTGATGACGGTTATGGAGCTTTCTATCGTAAATACTTGTTAAACGATGAGGCGTACTGCGACAGAGATCTTTCAATAACTTCATCGCATTTTCACGAAAAGTTAGAAAACATCATTAGGAAATGTACTAGGAAACGTGTTCCTGGCTACTTAGATAGCGGAAGTGATTCCTATCCTTTGTACTACCACGATTACGGACAGTTACAAGATGATATCCAGTTTGCAAAAGAGTCCGCTCCCGCACTTGTTAAGACTGAAAATCTCAAAGTAAGAAACGGCTTCGGTGTAGCTGGAGTAATGGCGGGTTTAATTGGCTCAGTCTTACTTGTCTGTGGATTTTTGAAGTTAACAGGAAGTTACTTTGCTCAGCGTAAAATGGATAATATAATGAAGAATTATAATCCAACACTTATTGAACGACTGGAAGATGCTGCGGTGGAGCAGATGAAATCATCTACAGAATCCGAAAAGCATGATATATATAACAAGACATACAAGTTTTTAAAGGAGCAGGACGATAACCTTGATTATTCTGAGACGGTCGTTCTAGTTGATCTGCTGAAACATATTGATGGCGATTCGTTTATTAATGATTCTGTTGATACTATGCTCCTCACTGTTGATCTTAAGGGATTCAGTAACTGTATTGAGTATACCGTTACAAATCTTACCGAATGTGATAGCACCGGCTTCGAGCTTGCTGTTCAAATATATAATGCACAAAAGCGCATTAATCTCTCAGAGTGCTATTCTGTTTTGGTAAATAATGCCGACGACCGCAAGTACAATAAACTGGTCCAAAGACTTGCTCAGGATCTGAATCATGATGAACTAATCACAAAAATAGCAGAAGAGAGACTGCCGCAAGAAATTAAACAAGCTGATAAAAACAGCAGCGAATACGTTAACGCAATCGCTGAGCTCAAGAACGAGATAAAACTTGCTCTTGATTCAGTAATTAAGGGGAATACAAATGAAGATAGTAGATAATATAAAACGGAGCTGGAAAAATGAAGGCTTTGTGAGAATCAGAAAATATATACGAAAGCCGGCACTCATTGCTTTTGTTATTGCTGATATTGTTGTGTTTCTTTTAATACTTGTCTTGCTGATAATCGGAAAGCTAGAGGATCTTATTGTTTCGATGAATGTGCGATATAATTCACCCGCATTTATTGTCCTAGCAATTGCGTTTTTTATTGTTCAAATAGGCGCAATCGGATATGGTGTTGTTTTGAGTCTGCGTAAATACAGACGCCCAAGCGGAAAAGGCATATTTAGGCCTTCATATGAAGATGGTTCATCATACAAAGCACTGCATGAGCATCTTGATTATTGCGCCAACCTTATGAAATAAATATGAAAGAGGGATATGATTGAAACGGGCAAGTCCAAAAACTTTAATACGAATAAGTGAGATGTGCTTCGCTGTATCATCTTCCTCTTTCCTATTTATTCCTAAATCAAATTTCAACGGTAGCAATCCACAGCAATTTATAGCATACTTGGTCGGTATTCTCTTCTGGGGCGGATTGCTATCAGGAGTATTTTGCATGATTATTCTTGATTTCAAGCGACGGAAGGCAAAATTCAGGAAATCTCATTGCCCTGGTGTATTATGTTTCTTAAAAAACAAGAAAGCTAAAATATGTGATTTATGTATGGCTGTAAGCATTATTGTATTCATAATGTCTAAGAATCAACTTGGGCTTTATCATAAACTAAGTCTTGTATTACTGGCACTGACTGTGCTATCAATATATCTTCACTCAATTCTCAATGGCAATAATTATGCCTACGCATTTCAGAAAGGGGTATGAAAATGACAACAATGAAAAGAGTATTAGCTGCAACAAGCGCAATAGCTATGTTATTTAGCACTTGTTTGAACAGTGGAATGGCGGCAATAGCAGAAACAACTTCTCCTGATGAGTCAACCTTTTCTGTCAATGTTCCAGACACATGGACAAACAATACCGATGGTTGGGTTGAGGCATCAGAAGATGTGAAGGTTTATTTCAAGGTCAGTGACCATTCACAGCGTGATTCTGCCTGGGGAACGTATTCAGATCCTGATGCTAAAGAATGGAATCAGAGCGTGGATTTAAATGAAACTGATGCCGATGGCGATTATATTAAGTTTTGGGCTGTGAAAGACGAAACTATTCAAAGTGATCCGGAAGCCATTCACTTCTACTACGATAGAACTATTCCTAACAGTTTTGGTGTTACCATTGACGAAGGAACGGAGCCATACACTCTCAAGAGCAACGATATTGTGACTGATTCTCTTTCTGGAATTAGTGGTGTCTATTATTCTATCGCACAGGAATACAGCTCACCTGATGATATTACGACAAACTGTGCGGAAGCTTTAACATCCGATGATAGGAATGGTAAAAGGTTTTCCGTTGAATGCACATCAGATATGTCCGGAAATACTGTGTTCTTTTATGTCGTCGATATTGCAGGCAATATTCAAATCAGTTCTATTAACGTAGACTCGTATATGGATACATCTGCACCATCACTTATTGTAGAGGGAATCGATGCGAACACATGGGTTAATAATGATGCTCGAAAGAATTCTTGGAAAATTAGAACAGACTCCTATGGCGCTAAGGTGTATTATAAGGTATCTGATACGGACCTTTTAGATTCCTGGGGAGATTATTCGGATGCAACCGAGTGGAGTGATAACGCAACAATTCCTGAAGGCGAAAAGTATATTCACTTCTGGGCAGCCTATGATTCATCTGAGCGGGAAGTTGCTGAAGAGACGCGCTTCTATAAATATGACACAACAAATCCGGATCCCTTTGTTGTTGTCTCAAAGCATACTGACGGCCATTATGATCATTCAAAGCATGAGTATGTTCAGCCACAGTTTATAGTTAACGGTACTGGCATTTATGACTCAATTTCCGGTATCAATACAGCGACAATCAAGTATAATGTTAAGCAGCATAACAATGAGTGGACAAAAGGAACAGTTCCAATTGATAATCAAACTATCAATCCTGATGGAACCATAAACTTTGTGCTTGATTTAAGTAAAGAGGACTGGCTGAATGATGTTAATGTAATATTCTATGTTGCCGATTTAGCAGGTAATGAAACAAGTTCACAATTAGATAAAAATGCAGATATCCCAATTCAATATGATCCTTTCGCTCCGCAGATTGTAAAGGGCGACAATAACATTGGTATTACTGCTGGAACAGACCCTAATTCGATAATAATGTCCCCCATTTCCTTCGGAGGCGAAAAAACTGAGACATTATGGAATTCGGTTTATGTAAACGATAACAACCACTACATTAAAGTAGTCATAAGTGATAACAACCTATCTAAAATTATCATTCATGTTGACGGTTCTGAAAATGGTGTCGAATTCTCAGAGGATGGACAAGATACACAAGGAAAAAAGTGGGTGTGTGAAGGCGATTCAAACAATAATACAAAAACCTATTTTTTGAAAATCTCGGATTTAGGTATTAGCGCCGATTCAAATCATAGCATAACTATTCAAGCTTCTGACGGTAGAAACATTAGTGAGCCTGTAGGATTAAGTACAGTCTCTGAGAGTAAAGAAACAGAATACACTATTTTCTATGATCCTAGTGGTGAAAACGAACCTGAAATCAACTTCATTCCAAATGAGGAAACAGAAGCAGTTGATGGTTATTATGGTTCTGGTGTCGGTAAGAATAGTATCAGCGTGGCGGTTAAGGATGATAACGGATTAAATAATTATTCCGTAAAGGTTAACGGTACGGAAGTAGTTTCTACTGATCTTTCAGCAGGAGTAGTAACATCTGGGACATATACTACTGTTGTTACCGAGACAGACGAAAACGGTGAAGTTCAATCTTCAACAAGCATTGCAACCGAAACATATCCTATTCCAAGCAAGAGTAACTCCTATACGCTTTCATTGAGCGATAAATACTTTATCAAAGATGATAAACCTGTTGATGGAAAGTACGAAGTGGTTGTGTCTGCAAAAGACTTAGCTGGTAACGAGCATACAGATAATTATAGCTTTATCATCGATACTACTGCACCAGAAATTCTTTCATGTGAATACCAATATAATCGATCTCTTATAAAGTATTTATCATTCGGCTTGTTCGGTAATGAATCCTATAAAATAAGTGTCGAGGCATTTGATCCAGAAGTGGAAGCAGGAATTCCGGGAATTGGAATAGACAGCGTAGTTCTTGAATGGGATTCTGAAACCTACAATGGGACATATAATGCAGAAACGCATAAGTATGAATTTGATGCTCTTCCGGTAGGTCACAAGGATATTCCAGTAATAATTATCACGGATAGACTTGGTAACTCCGCAAATTATTGCATGGTATCAGCGGATGATGAGAGGGCATCAATCCAACTGAATGCTGGGGAAGGCGAAATTCCACTTGTACTTGAAGACACTCTTCCTGTTTCGACTATCATTCCACCAGAAAAGTTTGCTGTTTCCGATGCCGAAACAGATACACTTACCATCTACAAGCAGACTTTCTCAGACAACCATGTAGAATGGTGGTATCCAAGCGAGATTGAATACCAAATTACCGCCCAGGATCTCGATTCTGGTTTGTATTCAGTGTTCGTTATAGAAAATGAAGAGCAAAGGTCAGAAGAAAAAAGATCGGGAGAAACAGAATTTGGTAGCGGTTCTTTCGTAGATTTGGCTACATATTCTTATGGTATCTCTGAAGAAGGTAGCTATAATTTGTTTACTTATGCGGTGGATAACGCTCAGAATAGTAATCAAATGAATCCGATGCCTTCTCAATCACTAATTATTCATCTTGATAAAACTAAGCCGCAAATAACTGAATTCCAGTTTGGTGGGAATCCAGATCAAGGAGATACTGTTGAACGAACCACATATGGCTTCTTCTTCATGGAAGACACAGAAGTAAGAGTTTATGTTGAAGATTTGGGCGTTTCGTCTGGGCTGAATAATGTGGTACTGTATTTAAATAATGTTAACGGTGAAAATAGAACCTTTACTAAAGCAGCTAGCGAATTCAAAACGGATGAGCAGAATAATCGCATTTATGCAGCCTTTACTATTGAAAAAGGTTTCAAAGGAAAGGTAACCTCGATTGTAACCGACAATGTTGGTCATTCTTCAGGACTAATAAATGCGGATGGTAATATTGTAGAGGATCCTGATCTTCACACTCGCACTTCATCCATTGAAATCAAGGAAAACGAAGCAGCAAAGCAGAATGATGCAAACGGCATACCGCTTTATAATACAAGCATTCCTGTTACTGTGACCGTTGTGGACAGCTTCTCCGGCATTAGCCATATTGATTGGAACATCGCTAATGACAATGAATCTGGAACAATCGAAGTAGATATTAACGGTAATTGGCGAAATGCATCTGGTGAAGCACAAATCCTTGAAGACAGTATCGAACGCGATCAAAACCTTATCACGAAGCTTCAGTTTGTGATTGTTGTAGATAGCAATACTAATGGTAATGTTGTTCATGTTTCGCTTACAGACCGTTCGGGTAATACAAGTGAGTATGATACTTCTTATAGTATTGATACTACTGCTCCTAATATAGCTGCAGCACTTGGTGGCGGCACCGCTTCTAACGGATATTACTACAATTCCAATCAAACAGTTACAGTATCCATTACGGAAAGAAACTTTGATCCGAGTGCTGTAGTTGTTAAGGTCAACAATAATGCTCAAACAGTTCAGTGGAATGAGCAAGGTTCCTCTGTCACATCGGACGGAACAGTACACACAGGTACATTTGCTATAACAGCAGATGGTGAGTACGATTTCACAATCAGTTACACTGACATGGCTGGAAATGTTGGCACACCACATTCTCAGTCGCGTTTTATAATTGATAAAACCAGTCCTAAGATTTCTAACAACTTTGAGTCATTTGGCTCGATTGATGACGAGAATATTTACTATAACGCATCTCAGAAGAATAGCGCAAAAGCTGAAATAACAGTTGTAGAAACGAACTTTTCTCCTGGTGATATGAACATAGTGGTATATTATCAGCCAGCCGGAAGCAAGCATACTGATAATGGGGCGAACTGGACAAACTATTACTATTCATCTGATTGGGAGGATAGCGGTGAAAATACTCATAAATTAAATATCCCATTTACAGAGGATGGCGTGTATAAGATTGTTATGGCTCCTGTTGACAGAGCAGGAAATACCGGTGATTTCTCCAAAGGAGAGAATAGTCAATACCCAGCTAAAACAGCAATTTTCGAAGCTGACTATACCGCACCAATAATTGTTTCGAGAAGCGACAAATCCGTCAAGGCAGAAGATGTCACGTTCTACGATTTATATGATTTCGATAGACGTAACGATGCAGCTCCTAACGTCATTTTTGAAGACATCAATATTGATCATATTGTATGTGATGGACAAAAGTATACACCGGTATATTCTAATGGCAGAGAAATTGGTGAGATCAAACCTGAAGACATGAGTAGCGAATCCAATAAGCTTGTAGCAGATACTTATGTTCCACAGATGATTTATACGCTCGAAGGATTTACTGTAGATGGTGTATACTCAGCAAAGTTGACTGCTTACGATAAGGCCGGAAATAAGAGTGAACTGAACGACAACACATATGTGCGTATGGTTGATCCGACAGTAAATGTATTAGCATACATTGAAAACAGCAATCGTGAAAAGTTGGAAGGTTGGTATTCCTTTGAGGACGAAAACGGTCCTATCAGTAAACAGCCGAGCAGTTTCTCTGATTTAAGCATAGTTGTTCTTTCTAAAACCAATGACACTCATATTTATTTAGTTGATAAAGCAACGAATGCATCAACTGATACCAATATTACAGATACCGAAGACGCTTTGTTTGATACAGAGATGTATGGAGTTGGTGCGTATCGGTATACGCTTCCAGGTGAATACTTTGAGAAGAATTATACTGCTGATGCAGACACAAATCTTTATCTTAGAGTTGAAAACGATGGAGAAACACTTGATCTTGGAGAGATGTATATTGATAACACAGACCCTGACTGCAATATTCCGGAGCATTTCCATGACTGGGGCTGGTTCAAGGGCTCTGGTAATCAAACAATAACTTTTGACAACATCTCAGAAACACTTGATATTAATGAAACAGTTGCCTATGTTGATGGAAAAACAATTCATCTGTCTAATATTTCTGGTAACGAAGAATCTCCATTCAGCTATGACGAGCAGAATAACACATTGACTTTGACGTTGGAGCCTGGTAGTCACAAAGTTGGCTTGCTGCTTGTTGACCGAGCTGGTAACAGCAAATCAATCAGTGAGGTTCAACACTTGGCTATAGGCAATTACAGAATTTGGATAGGCATCGGATCGGGCTTGGGCGCAATTCTTTTAGCGGTACTTGCAGTATTTGGTGTCAAGAAATTCAAGAGAAGAAGGCTCGCATAAACACATACGCAATACGAACGCACCCTCTTGCTCATAAACTATGCAAGGGGGTGCGCATATGAAAAATGGAGGAATAGAAATGAAGTACAACCCTAATCCCATGCAAACAGATGATATCATACTTTCAGACGACCTTGTAGCCCTTACTGAGTTGATCGCAGCCAATGTCCACGATGTGTGGGCGGCCGGACGAATTAAAGAGGGCTGGACTTATGGAGAGGTTAAGGATAATGAAAAGAAGACCACGCCTTGCCTTGTGCCGTATGACGAACTGCCTGAATCTGAAAAAGAGTATGATCGCAATACAGCAATGGAAACGCTCAAACTGATTACCAAGTTGGGCTATGTGATTACCAAAAAGGACGGCTGATCTGTTATTCTGCACTTTCAAATAAAAGTTCATCACTTTCAGATGAAAGCCTACCTTTCATTTGCATAGTGTTGTTTGTGGAAAACTTTGAGTTAACTCTGTAACGAAAATAACAGCTCATTTTCCTCATATCTGCGGTATTTTCCGCACAAACAACACTAAGAAAATGATTGGTGGTTGCACCCTCAAATAAAAGCCCCTGCACTTTCAAATGATAGCCCTACCTTTCATTTGCATAGTGTTGTTTGTGGAAAACCTTTCATTTGAGAGTGGGAGATTACCTATCAGCATCCGAAACGGAAACTTCAAACAACAAAACAAGGTCAACTACCGAAAATGTCGCAATTCTGCGTGTTTTTCGGCGGTTGACCTTTCGTTTTATTGTATTCAACTGGTAGTCTAAGCATCAACAAAGAACTTCGGATGTAAATATCCGTTTTTCTTTGCGTAATCCAATAGGATTTCTTTTTGATTAGATATCGAATTGCTCTCACCGTCCACATTATC
>JGI24711J26586_10001126_pt1 | contig 20754 bp, 19 predicted proteins | sample BioPla3DNA1_FD_26586 | JGI IMG/M metagenome (IMG submission 26586)
ATTATCAACCGTTCTATTATTACTACTTATGTCAAAAAATTATTAAACTATGAAAAATAAGAAAAGAGAAGAACTCCTATTTTGGAGTTCTTCTTTTTTTAGATTTTATCTTCTTTTCAAACAATATCTACCTAAATTCATAAACTACATCAAGAGAAAAACTTATTTTTAGCTTTGGTTTTTAAATTATAAATTCTACATTTAATATTTAGTTAAAATATTTTCTTGATTTTTCTATTTTTTTTCTTAAATTCTAACCTCTCTATTTTTCTTACACGTTAACTTTTTTCAGAATCTCTTTTACCATATTTACTCTATTAAATGGTGCAACAATATACAGCCCATCAATATAATCTATAAACTTATATATTATTTGCGTAGCAATTTCAATCCCAACTTCTTCAGCTTCATCTCTATTCATTCTTTCGCTAAACATATTAATATATTTATCTGGTATATTAATTCCTGGTATCTCATTATCTAAAAATAGAGCATTTCTATAGCTTACAAGGGGCATAATACCAGCATATATTTTTATACCTTTTTCCTTTTTCATATTTATTAAATATTCTATTGCACTATCTTCAAATATTGTCTGTGTAAGAAATAATTTAGCTCCAGCTTCTATTTTCTTCTCCATTTTACTTATTTCAGCTTTTTTATTAACTACATTTAAATTCAACGCCGCAGCAATATTTACTTTATCCTCTTTAAATTCTTCATTATTTAATTTATCTATTAACTTAATTAACCCTACAGAATTTAAATTAAATACACTTTTTATCTCATTACGATCAGCACTTGCAATAGGATCTCCAGTTACAACAAGCATGTTTTTTATCCCATTTACATAAGCTCCTAATACATCTGATTTTAATCCAATAATATTTCTATCTCTACAACATATATGTGGCATTACATCTATTCCAGTTTCATTTTGAATCTTCGTTGCCGTAAGCATAGAGCTTACCCTCACTTTTCCAATTGGGGAGTCAGATATTGTTATATAATTAATATTACTCTCTTTTAATTCCTTAGCAGCACTCATAATTTTACTAATATCTGCACCAAATGGAGGATCTAATTCAACTGCTATGTCAAGAACTCTTTTTTTTATATTTTTATCCAATTCAAAAGTATTTTTATCCTCAATTTTTACTTTAACTTCAATATTCTCTAATCCAATATTTTTTATCTTTTCAGATAACTTTTTTATATGTGCTGGAGTCGTCCCACAGCATCCACCTAATATTTTTATACCTATATTTTTTATATCTATCATAATTTTTGCAAAATAATCGGTATTTTGATTATATACTATTTTTCTATTTACAATATCGGGAAATCCAGCATTTGGAAGTGCCGATACTATTTTATCTTTAAAATTACACTGTTTTATATTATTGTAAATATGAATAGGTCCCGTACCACAATTAAATCCGAATGCATCTATATCTTCATTTGAAGATATATTATTAGAAATATTTTTTATACTTACCCCTTGACCAGTATAACCATTTTGCATTACCATAAATTGTACTAATATAAATGAATTAGGATTTTTCCCCTTAATATATTTAGCTATTTTTTCTAGTATATCATAATTACTAAACGTCTCAAAAATAAATATATTAATTCCACAACTAATGAATGTATCCACTATAAATAGGTATTCATTATAAATATCCTCTGATTTAGTCTCCGTATTTGCATTAATCGGTCCTATACTTGCACCAATATATATATCTCTATTATTTACAGCATCTTTTGCTATATTACACCCATTTTCAATTATTAATTTAGTGTAATCTCTATCTTTTTTATGTGAATATATATCTGCTTTAAATGTATTCGTTCTTATTAATTTTGCACCTGCATCTATATATTCCTCGTGTATTTTCTTAATTATAGATTTATCATCTATATTAGCATTTTCAGACATTGTGGTCTCTTTATTGCTTAATGTACTATAATATGTCCCCATTGCACCATCTATAATAATATATCCGTTTTTCTCAATATATTTTTTAATATCCATTAGCTACCCTTTCATAATAAAATCCTTTTAATCTAAATAACCAAAAATTATCTTTAATGCCGGAGTTATCCTTGCAGCAGGATTTTCTCTTATTTTTTTCTCTTCCTCTTTAATCATATAAAAAATCCCGTCAACAGTTTTTTCTGCTACATATTCTTCTACATTAAATTTCTCTCCAAATGCTGGATACACGCTTACAATTGTATCGTAATAATAATAAACTTGATTATCTTGCATTACCTCTTTTATTTTTGGTTTAAATATCTCCATTAGAGAATTTCTTGTTGATACTTCAAAATAGTTTGTAATTGCATCTACTCCTCCATGCAATATCTCAAGTCCATCCTCTATAGTTAGACCGTATATTGCATCTAAAAATATAGTACTTGCGTATGGGATAGATTTTTCTGCTGCTTTATTCATAGATGATAAAAGTCCATCTATCTCTGTTCCAAATATTATATAGACAAACCCCTCTTTAAAATGAGCATATTCCTCTGGTAAATCTATATATATATTCTCATTTTTTGCAAAACTATCATTTTTTGACAGCTCTGTAACTGTTTTTTTACTGCTAACCTCTAATGCTTCTCTTAATCCCTCTTCTACTGTATAGTAACCAGATGTACATGATACAAAAGACAAACTAAATAAAGTTATTAGTATTAAAATTAGTTTTTTCATTACTCTCTCCTTTACTTGAATAAAATTATACCTATATATAATAAAAGACCGATTAGTAGAAATCGATCTTTTATATGACTATTTAATACCATATCTTTTGTTAAATTTATCCACTCTACCTGTTTCGTCAATAAATTTATTTTTCCCTGTATAAAACGGATGACATTTTGAACAAACAGCTACTTTTAATTCGTCTCCTTTTTTATAAGTAGATTTTGTAACAAAAGTTTCTCCACATGAGCATTCTACAGTTTTTTCTGTGTACTCAGGGTGTAATTCTTTCTTCATTTTGATTTTCACCTCGTTATATTTTATAAAAAATTCATATACTATTTTAACATACTTTATATTTTTTTTCAAGTATATTTTTACATTGTTTTAATTAATTTTTGTAATAGATGATATTATTTTAACATCCCTTTTACAATCATATCTGTTGCCTCATCTTCTGTTAACCCACGTGCCATTAAAGTTTCTAATTCTTTTTTGTTTACGCGACCAATACTAGCTTCATGAGTCAATTCAGCTAAATCATTTGTTACTCTAATAATAGGAACTGCAGATACAATAGCTTTATCCCCTTTTACGACCTCAATACAGTCAACATGACCTTTTGCATGGGGGGCATTTCCGTGAATCTCAGTATATACTTCACTATATGTCTCGTCAGCAGCAAATACTCTTGCTTTTACAGTTCCGCGACTTCCTTCACCATTTAGATACATTTTTTCAGTTATTTTTATATAATCATTTTTTGTTGCATATATTTTACTATCCATCTCGGCAATAGCATATTTATCCAATTTAAAATCATAAACTAAATCAATTTTACCAACTCGACCATTTACTAATTTAAATTCACTTTTCATATAACCATTTTCTTCAATATGCCCCTCTGTATAAGGAAGTATTGTTACACCTCCATCTTGCCCATGAAAATGAACCTCTTCATATACCATTTTTGCATTTTTGCCTATCTTTACAATTGATTTCATCTTATGTTTTACATCTATTGCTTTAGGGAACGAGCAATATGAGATAAGTTTAACCTCTGAATTTTCCTCTAATACAATCTCTGTATCTATAACTTGTTCACCTGTTGTTCCTGTAATTCCAAAACATAAATGTACCGGTTTATCTAATCTATGATCTTTTAAAACTGTAATTTTAGCTTTTATCCCGTTTGGAATCTCTGTAGCATCTACATTAAGTCCTTTTATTTTATTAAGACTCAAAATTTTATTTTTATCAACTAGCATAAATCCGTTATCTTTATTTTTAAATATCTCTCTATCTGCACCTGCATATGTGGCAGCATCCATTAAATTAGAAATTGCATCTGTATTTTGCAAATTACACACTTCCTTCCATAGCTACGTAATCACAAGTATTACATCGTTTTTTATAATAACTAGATATTTCAAGTGGTTTCCCTTTTTTCTTTATTGTTTTATCACAAATTAGATAAGCATAATCTACAATTGCAGCTATATCTTCATTGTGTGTAATTACAACAGCAGTATTTCCTTTTCTCTTAANATAATTAAGCATTCCAACAATATTTGGTATAGACATTGCATCAATACCTGAATCTGGTTCATCAAAAATAGCTAATTTTGGATTCATCATAAGTACTGCAATTAGCTCAATTCTTTTTCTTTCCCCACCACTTAATGTATCGTCTACAAGTCTATCTATATATTTATTATAATCTAATCCTGTAATTTGAAAAAACTCCATAATATCATCACTATTATATTTACCACCTAAAGTAATATATTCCTTTACTGTTATCCCTTCAAATCTAGCTGGTTCTTGTAGTGCAATTGTCATCCCTAATTTAGCTCTTTCTGTAATACCTGATTTCGTTATATCTACCGAATCAAATATAATAGTACCATTTTCTATATTATTAAACCCTATTAATGTTCTTGCAAGTGTACTTTTACCAGCACCATTACTACCTAATATGCTATATATTTTCCCTTTTTCGAAATTTAATTCTACATTTTTTAGAATCTCTTTCCCGTTTCTAGATACACGCATATTTTCTATTTTTAACAAATAAAACACTTCCTTTCTTAAACATAATTATTATTATATAACACAATATATCTAAAGTCAATAATTTATAATGATTTTTAACTATTTTTTATTGCAATAATAAATTTCATCCAGACTATTTTCTATGTATCAATTACAAATAGCATCATTGGAGGTGAATTATAATGAATTAGTCTTTATTTTTATTGATAATTAATTTTTAAATTAAAATAATGATAAAATTATCAAAAACTTTAGAATACTGATTATACAGATTAAAGGCAAAAAATTAAAATTTGGATAAATTAAATTAAAAAACGTCAATGGACTTACTAATAAAATGAAGGTATATTATTTTTCAAAGCAAAATATTAATCTTTTGAGGATTATATAATAATATTGAAAATCAGGCAATTAGATTACAATTTATTTAATGAAATTTTCTACTATAAACCACCTTTTTGAAGATTGTATAATCATCTTTTTTAGGAATTTTTATTTTTCAAAATTCTCCTTATATTTAAAAATATTGAATTAATTGATTTTAAGAAGTTGAATTTAGATAATTATTGGATATTTTTTATAAAATAAAAAATATTAGTCACTTAATTTTTTTGCTTCACAAATAGATCCACACTTTATAAAAATATAATAAGATTTTAATGTTTTAAATTTAGATGAAAAATAAAATTAAAATTAAAAAATGTTGTACAGAGACGAACACATAGATTATCCCCTATAAAATCAGCATTAAAACAGTTATTACATTATTAATATTATAAAATTATTAATAAAAAAAACACTTGCCGGTTATATTTATTTATGATAAAATAAACTTACAACAAATTATATGTTGAATAATTCTTTAAAAGGGGTTTTTTATGAATAACAAATTTAATTTATTAAATTTAGACATTAATCAATTGGAGAAAATTGCTGTTGATATAAAATTAAAACCATTTCAAGCAAAACAGATTTACAAATGGCTTCACGAAAAAATGATAAGGCAAATTGATGAAATTACAAACATTTCAAAAGAGAGTAGAACTTTATTATCAGAAATTGCTTATATCCCATATATTGAACTAAAAAAACGTGAAATTTCTAAAATAGATAGAACAGAGAAATTTTTATTTGAGTTAAATGACAAAAATACAATTGAAACAGTACTACTAAGACATAAAGACCGTAATACAATATGTGTATCTACACAAGCTGGATGCCCTGTGAAGTGCGCGTTTTGTGCAACAGGTCAAGGTACGTTTCATAGAAATCTTGATTTAAGTGAAATACTTAATCAAGTTTATATTGTTAATCGTCGTTTATCTAAAGAAAATACTAATATTACAAATATTGTTTTCATGGGAATGGGGGAACCTCTGCTTAATATAGACACACTTATTGAGTCAATAAACACATTTTCTTCAGAAGATGGAATTAATATTTCAAAACGTAAAATTACAATATCAACTTGTGGGATTATCCCTGGTATCGAACGATTATTAGAAAATCATCTTCCTGTTGAGTTAGCAATATCATTACATGCAGCAGATGATTTCAAAAGAAATGGTATTATTCCAATTAATAAAACATATCCTATAGATGATCTACTTTTTTCATTAAAAAACTACCAACGTCTTACAAAACGTCGAATAAGTTTTGAATATATATTAATTGATGATTTCAATCTATTTCCAGAAGATGTAAATAACCTTAGGACAATTTTAAAAGATTATGACCATGTTCTTAATCTAATTCCTTATAATGAAGTGGAAGGTGTTCCTTTTAAAAGACCACCTGAAAATAAAATAAATAATTTTTTTAACTCGTTAAAAAGATACGGTATCAATGTAACTCTTAGACGGGAAAAAGGTTCTGATATAAGTGGAGCTTGTGGGCAATTAAAAGAAAAAAATAGGAGTGAATCTTAATGTTAAAAAAGATTAAAATTTTTATAATATCATCTTTTTTACTGATATTTGCATCTATAATGCTTATTACATCTGTACTTATAATTAAAGGTTATAGAGATTTACCAAATATTGATAAATTAGTGGAGCAATACGATCCTATTATTCCTACTATTATATATGATATAAATGGTGATATTATAGATAAATTATCTCGTGAAAATAGAGACGTTGCTAAAATTGAAGAGGTCCCTCTTCATTTACAAAACGCTTTTCTTGCTATAGAGGATAGGAAATTCCGTCATCACTACGGATTTGACTTTAAAAGGATGGTTAGTGGTACCGTGATTCGTATTGCTACATTTAGAAGAATGCAAGGTGGTAGTACTATTACACAGCAACTTGCAAAAAATGCTTTTCTCTCTCACGAACGTAAAATAATGAGAAAAGTTAAAGAAGCGCTTATTACCATTGAGATTGAAAGAAAATATACCAAAAATGAAATTATAGAGAAATATTTAAATGAGATCTATTTTGGCGACGGTTCTTATGGGATTAAAACAGCTGCAAAACACTATCTTAATAAAAACCTAAGTGACGTTACGCTTGGAGAAGCTGCACTTTTAGCTGGGATTCCTAATAGACCTGAAAAATATTCCCCTTTTAAGAATTTAGAAAATTCTATAAAAAGACAGCAATTAATATTAAGACAAATGTTAAAATTTGGATTTATTACTAACGAGGAATATGAAATTGCTAAAAAAGAAACTATTAATGTAGCAAAAGTTAAAGAGATTAACTATAAAGCACCTGATTTTACAAGTATAATTGCAGATAAAATATTTAAAATGTATACAGAAAAAGAGATCTATGAAGGTGGACTTAAAATATATACAACTTTAGATTTACGAATGCAGGAAGCTGCAAAAGAAGCGTTTATAAATGCTGATTATATTAAAAAATATCCAAAATTAGAGGGCGCACTAATAACTATTGATGCTGAAAATGGCTATGTTAAGGCGATTATTGGTGGAAGAGATTTTAAAAGAGGTAATTTTAACCGTGCTATTATGTCAAAACGTCAACCTGGTTCATCATTTAAACCTTTTATATATTATTCAGCTCTTGATTTAGGTTACCAAATGAACGTTGTTGTTGAAGATTCCCCTTTAAAAATAGATAGTTGGGAACCTAAAAACTTCGATAATAAAAATTTAAATAATATGACAATGTTAGAAGGAATTGAAAAGTCACAAAATATTGTAGCAATTAAAATCCTTAAGAAGACAATTATTAAAAATGCTATAAACGTAGCTAAAAAAGCTGGTATAGATTCAGATATTCAGTATGATTTAACAATTGCACTTGGAAGTATAAGTATATCTCCTTTTGAGTTAGCTACATCTTATGTTCCTTTTGCAAACGGTGGTTACAGAGTAAAACCTATATTTATTAGAAAAATTGAAGATAGATACGGGAAAACGATATATTCAGAAAAAATTGAAAAAGAGAAAATTTTCGATTCTAATAAAGTTGCACTTATTACACATATGTTAAAAAATGTTGTACTATATGGTTCAGGTAGAAGAGCATATGCTGGTATAGAGCAAGCTGGTAAAACAGGTACAACAAATAATTCAACAAATGCATGGTTTTCTGGATATACACCAGAATATGTTACAACAATCTATTTAGGTTATGATAATAATGAATCTATTCAATATGGTACTGGTGGTGGAGTAGCCGCACCTATATGGGGCGATTATACAAAAAGACTAATTCAAAAGAAAATTATATCTCAGAAACCATTTGAATATTATGAAGATGGACTTAAAAATAAATCTCTTGTATACAAAACTATAGATTTAGATAACGGTCTATTATCTGATGAAACTACAACAGTGAAAAGGAAAGCACTTTTTAGTTCAGAAAAAATCCCTGTGGAAAAATCAGGAAAATATAAGAAAGGGTTAGATTCTTTTTTTAAAGACGAAGAACCAAATAGTAATAACAAATCAGAAAGTGAAAGCACAATTGATGATTTTTTAAATAACTTTTTTAATAATCAATAACTAGTATAAATAAAAAAAAGAGTATTGTTTAAAACAATACTCTTTTTTTATAATTTTTGTTTAAATTAATCTTACTTTTTTTTACTATCTTCAAATTTTGCCCATACTCCAGCTTTTTCAAGTAAACTTTTTACAGTTCTTGTAGGTTGTGCTCCATTTGATAAAAATCTTAAGATCTCTTCTTCATTTAATACTACATTATTTTCAGCTAATAGCGGATTGTATGTTCCAACATAAGCTACTGGTTTTCCATCTCTTTTTGTTAAAACTTCCATAGCTGCAATTCTGTAAAAAGGTACTTTTTTTCTTCCAAATCTTGTTAATCTTAATTTAATCATTTTTGTATCCTCCTAATTTATATTAATTTATTTTTTTATCTATCTATTTACAATTTAATCTTAAAATGGCATTTTCATCCCTGGAAATCCACCTTTAAAGTTTGGCATTCCACCACCTTTAAACATTTTCATCATTTTTTGCATCTCTTCAAACTGTTTAAGAAGTGAATTTATATCACTAACTCTTGTTCCACTACCTCTAGCAATTCTTTTTTTACGGCTTGCATTCATAATTTTAGGCTTTCTTCTTTCCTCTTTTGTCATTGATTGAATAATTGCCTCTATTTTTTTCATCTCTTTCTCTGCAGGTGCCAAATCTCCAACTTGTCCCATACCTGGTATCATCTTTAGTAAGCTCGATATTGATCCTAGTTTTTTAATCTGGTTTAACTGTTTTAGAAAGTCTTCTAAATCAAAATTTTGTTTTTTTAGTTTTTCCTCTAATCTTTTAGCTTCATCTTCATCTATTACTTCTTGTGCTTTTTCAACTAGTGATAACACATCACCCATTCCAAGTATTCTTGATGCTAATCTGTCTGGATGAAATAACTCGATATCATCTATTTTTTCCCCTACCCCAATAAATTTAATAGGTTTACCGGTTACTGATTTAATAGATAATGCAGATCCTCCTCTTGCATCACCATCAAGTTTTGTAAGAATTATACCATCAACATTAAGAGTTTCGTTAAATTTTTCTGCAACATTAACTGCATCTTGTCCTGACATTGCATCTACTACTAATAGAACCTCTTGTGGTCTTGCAATTTTCTTAACATTTATAAGCTCTTGCATTAATTCTTCATCTATATGCAGTCTACCTGCTGTATCCAATATTACATACGTAGCCTTAGCTTCTTTTGCTTCTTTTAACCCAGTTTCACATATTAAAACTGCATCTTTACTATTATGAATTGTAAATACTGGTACATTAATACTCTCTCCTAGTACTTCTAGTTGTTTCATTGCTGCTGGTCTATACACGTCTGCTGCTACTAAATATGGTTTTTCCCCTTTTTTTTGTAGAAATTTTGCCAATTTAGCTGCAAAAGTTGTTTTTCCCGCTCCCTGTAATCCTGCAAGCATTATAACTGTAGGAGGTCTAACTGCTTTTGTAAGACTTGCATTTACCCCACCTAGTAGTTTTACTAATTCCTCGTGTACTATTTTTATAAATTGTTGCCCTGGATTTATCCCACGAAGGACCTCTTCACCAAGAGATTTTTCCTTAATAGAGTTAATAAAATCCTTAACAACTTTGTAATTAACGTCTGCTTCCAAAAGAGATAATCTTACCTCTTTTAGAGCATCTTTAATATTATCTTCACTTAATTTTCCATGTCCACGTACTTTTTTAAAAATTTCTTGGAACCTGTTACCTAGATTTTCTAACATAATTTCACCTCTATGCTTCGAGTAATTTTATTATCTCTCGAATTTCATCAATATTTTTATCCATTAAAATTATTTCTAATTTACTTTTTATTATCTCATCGCGTTTTAAAAATCCAAGATTTTTTTCATAATTTTTAAGTAATTTAACCGTCCTGTTTATATTATCGGATATTGCTTGTCTACTTACATTATTAGCCTCTGCAATTTCACTAAGTGAATAATCTTCTTCGAAATAAGCTTCTATATATTTTTTTTGTTTTTCACTTAATAAATTTTTATAGTAATCAAACAACATTAATACTTCAGTAATATTTTTTAATTCCACTATTAATCACCAAAATATATTATATTATATTTTTGAAAATGTGTCAAGTATTTTTTCTTTACATTAAATTTATTATTTATAATTATAAATAATAAATTATGAATGTACACTTTTAACAATATAATATGTTCAAATTAAATCTTACTACATTCTATTTTCTAGATTATTTTAAGATATTTGCAATTACTATATTGTGTTTTCCATTATAACTAAATTCTCTATAAAAACAATTCTACATTGTATATATATTGAGTTTTTCTAAGCAAAATACAGTATAAAAAAACATTATGAAATAATATTCAAAAGTAAAAAACGAGATTAAAAACGGTAATAATATCACTAATATAATCAAAAAATCCTTTTTTATTTATTCTACTTAGTTGAAACATTGGATAAGGTGATAAATTATAAAATAATACATTGATTTTATCTCTTTTTGTTTTTTAAAAATATTAAGTTAATCTGTTTTTTTCAATTTTACATTATATCATTCTAATATGATACAATTATTCAATATATAATACAAAATTAATTTAAAAAAGTAAAATTTCTTTTAACTTTGTGACGTACGTCACAGACAAAAAGATTTTTTTATGCTATAATAGATTTATCAGGTGGAAACCTGATACTAAAATTATTTTTATTGATAATTTTAACTCTCTCATAATCTCACATCCAGACAACGGTGAGTTACTTAATTATTGGAATAGTCACTCACCGTTGCCTCAAAAAATGTAGATGATATTAAAGCTGTTCTTACTATTTTATTTACTTTATTATATATTATTTTTCTTATTATTCCACTTTCTAATATTATTACTATTTATTTTAAGCAGATTATTAAACTATGAAAAATAAGAAAAGAGAAGAACTCCAAAATAGGAGTTCTTCTTTTTTATATATGAATATATATTTTTCCAATATAATATGTATAAAATCAAATTTAATTATAAAAATTTTACAAAGCAAAGTGAAAACATAATTTTAGTTACATATGTACACGGATTAAAAAAATTCCTTTCTAGGATTTGAGAATCCACCTTGTTTAATAGTTTTAATAAAATAAAAATTATCTTTATATCTTAAAGTAGTAAGTTTGTGATTATAATAATATGCATAATCTCCTGCATAGTCAGGTTCTACTTCCACATAACAATGATAACTTTTAACATCTCCTTTTGTAAGTTTTTTATTATTATTTAATTAATATTTTTTGATAAAATCACATAATATTTTTATTTTTAAAGTTTTTTTAAAATTTCAAATTTATAAAGTTGTATACTTCTTTAGGAAATAGTTATATATTTTCTATATTCCAATAGATAAAAATTAAATACAACATATTTACATGTAGTACCATTTTTAAAATTTTAATCTTTTTTTATACAAAAACATCCCTTTTTATCACTATTTTATTATATAATTATTCTTATAAATTAGGTCGTATTTAATATTAATATTATTATACAAAATAATCAATTTGATATTAAATGGAAAAGTTCTTTAAAAGAAAAAGGTTTAATAAGATAGTTGTCTGCGCCACATAATATTGCTTTAGATATTGTATCATTATTATTAACCCCCGAACAAATTATAACNTTTATCTCTTTTANTTCCTCTTTTATCTTTTTTANCACTTCAAGACCGCTACTTTCCCCTAATCTTATATCTAGTATAATTACATCAGGTAACGTCTCTTTTACTCCTAAAATAGCATTTGCAGCATTACATGCTTCACCAACAATTTCATAGTTCTGTCTAACTAATACTCCCTTTAACATATCACGCATAAAAAATGAATCATCAACTAAAAAAAGCCTTTTCATTAAAATATCACTCCTGTTAATTATTTAATTATAAAAGTGTATATAAATCATCTGTTCACATATTATACTATATTAATATGTAAATTACAAGCTTTTTTTAAGTCTTTTCTAATCTTTTTTTAAGATAATACTTTTTGATGTTAAATCAAATTGATCTGTATAATCTTGTATCGTACCGACACCATCTAATATTTTACCAAATCCCAATTCCATCTCATCTGTCATTGCCAAAATATGTTTAGAATCTTCTATAAGTTCTGATATATCTTCATTAATTATAGATGCTAATTCAGTTATTTCTCTCATATTTTCTTTTACATTTGTTGAATTTAATGCTTGTTCTTGAGATAATTTTGTAATATCTGTTAATCTTACCGATATTCTCTCTACTGATTCTATAATATCTTTAAGTGCTTCTCCTGCGATTTTACCTAATTTCACACCCTCTTTTGTAATTACAAGCCCTTTATCAATACTTACTTTAATTTTAGTTGATTCTTTCTGTAGTGTATCTACTATTTTTTCTATATCACTTGCTGAATTCATTGATAAATTAGCTAATTTTTTTACTTCTGTAGCAACAACAGCAAATCCACGTCCAGCTTCTCCAGCTCTAGCTGCTTCAATAGATGCGTTTAAAGCAAGTAGATTTGTTTCCTCTGATATTACATTTATTACCTCAACAAATTTAACTATTAGATTCATTGGCTCTTGAAAATTAGAAACAACATATTCTATATTAATTACCTCTTTTTCAATATTTTCAATCTCTTTTATTACATTATCTACTGCAGAACCACCTTTTTTTGCAATAATAGATGCTTCAACAGAATCTACTTTTAAATTTTCAATATTCTCTGCTACAAGTTTATTTCCTGATTCAATATTTTCCATAGATTTATTAGATTCACTGATATTACTAATCGTAATTCCGATTTTCTCAAACATTTCACCAAATTTTTCTATAAATTCATTTAATATCACTTTATTATTATCACTTACACTTGACACTTCAGTTATACTTGATGATGAATCAGCAACTACACTATTTAATGAGTTTATAATTTCAAATAGATTATCCACCATACGGTTAGTTCCAGATGCAAGCTCTCCTAATTCATCTCCTCTATCAATAGTTATTTTTTCTGTTAAATTACCATCAGCTACTTTTTTTACGACACACAATATATCTTTAATAATATTTACTAATTTTCCTGTAATTATAGACATAATAACTCCAGATACAATAATTATAATTATAGTAAATAATAATATTGATTTTATTAATATTTTACGCTGTTCAGTTTTCATTTTATTAAGATTTTCTTCGGTTATCTCCCTTTTTTTATTAAACTCCTTAATAGAGGATACTCTTTCTTTAGAAAAATAATCTACTGTACTTTTGTTTTTTTCATCAAATCTATCTTTTATATTATTTTTTAAATCTAAAATTCCTTTTNNCATTTTTTCTTTATCTTCTTCTAGTTTAACTAAGCTTTTATTAAATTCTGTAGTTTCTTCACCAAATCCAATAACACCAACAACATTTTGTTTAAAATCTAATATTGGAGCATATACAAATCTATATTCCCTTTTATCTTCTATCTTATCTGTACTTAAATCTATATTTATATTTTCTAATACAAAAGAACATTTTTTTTCCTCTAATTTAGTATTTTTATCTTGTCCATATTGTATTTTTACATTCTCATACAATTTTTTATTATCATTAAACTTAAATCTTTTACCTCTGTGAAAAAAAGTTGTATTTAAAAATTTGTCTTTATTATAAATTATAATCTCTTTATTTGTAAATTTCTTTATATCTTCAATAAAATGTGTATCTATTGGTAACGTAACAATTATACCACCATCAATTATTGTACCTCTATTTATTTGTGCATAAACTTTAATAGCAAGACCGTCCTCTGATGATACTATATCTTTTATCCCTTCGCTATTTTGAAATAATAATAAATTTTTTATATGCTCTGAATTTTCCTCTTCAGAAAATTTATTATTTTTTTTCATTGTTGTTGCTATAATTTTTCCCTCTTTAAAGAACATCTCTAATTGTGTAGGGTTATCATTTCCAGGCCATAATTNTGTTTTTACACCACTTAATACACTTCTATAACTAAGTGCTGTTGCTTTTGTAAATGACTGATTAAATTTTTTACTGTCAATTTCCACTGGGCTACTTTTATCTCGTATAATAGATAATGATGCTAAATCTGATATTTTTTCTAATAATGTAACTCCTTTTGCACTTGTAACTAAATCATTTTGCTTTGTATTAATATAATTTCGACCAATATTTGCAGCTACTTCCAAAGAACGATTAATCTCTATTTCTCGATTTTCTTTTACTTGGTTTGAGATATCAACTATCTTTTGTGTGACGTCATTTGCTAAATTTTCCATGCTTTCATTTGCATCTACAGTCATCTCATTTACATTTGAATTTATATTTTCAGAAAAAATACCTATTTTATCAGATACATCTTCTGACATATCAGAAAAATTTTGTTCAATATTTTTTGAAAATTTATTCATTNTTTCCGTCATTGTAATTACTGAAAAAAATAACATTATTGTCATAATAGTTGTTATAATAACAATTAATAAAATAGTTAATTTAGATTTTAAACCTAGATTCATAGACACCACCGCCTTTTAGACCTCTTCAATATTTATACGATTTTTTTCCACCAATTTTTCTTTAAATTTCTCCCATTCATTATCCTTTAAAATATGAAATTTTCCAAAATACCCCTTTTCTCTTCTCTCTTTTTTTGCAAATGATCTCATTTTAGTTCGAATTCTGAAAAATTTATATATTTTCATAAATATATATATAGAAAAAATAGATGTTATTAATATAGGAGCAAAAATTATCTCTATTAAGTCCTGAAGATATCTACCATATGCCCATATTATTAAATAACAAATTAAGCTAATAAATAAAAATATAAAAAAACTAAATATAAATGTCCATAAACTAGATATTGCTAAATCCGAAAACATATCTAAACCGATATAATCTCTTCTACGAAATTCTGTTTTATGATCTAATTTTTCATTCATATCATAACTCGTTATATAATAAGTTATATTTTCCTCTTTAGAGACAGATCGTTTTATTAAACTTATGCTTTTATAAATTAATACTATTTTTGTTTTTTCTTTCATAAAATTTTCCTCCATAAAATTATTATATCTGTAATATTAAATTTTATAAAATTATTATTATTCATTTTTACGAATATATCCTAACATATATATATATATACTCATAAAATATAAAAATCCTTTTTTATAAAAAAAAAAACATGAATTTTATCATGTTTTTTTAATAATAATATTTATGATTTTTCGGTTTATGAGGATTATTTGGTTTTTGATGAGGTCTATTTATAGGTTTTTTATGTTTATCTATTTTATGATGTTTTTGGTGATGATAAATAGGTGCTCTTTTTACAGGTGTTGGATTTGATTTAACTACCACAACACGCTTATTTCCATAGCTGCTATTATAATTATTTGAATTAGAACTTCTAGTAGGTGTTGCATAACATCCTGTAAATATAAATACTGATATTCCTAACAACATAATTGTTTTTTTCATAATAATCTCCCCTTTACAAAATGATTTAACATATTAATTTACTAATCACTTTATAAAATATTATGTGAGATTTTCATTTTAATTTTTTATAATTTTTACAAAAGTATATTTCTAATTTTATATTTTACACTAATTTATAATATAGTTTTTACACATTCAATCTTTGTCATCCACTATTATTAAATTATTTTTTATTTATGATAATATCTTAAATATTTTAATTATTTTTTAAAGAAATTTCATTTACATTACATATTGCATAATTATCACTTAATCTAAATTGTTCTACTATATTGTTAAGTATTTCTGACATCTCTGCTAACTCTTTTATTGAATAACTACTTTCCTCTATTGCACGTCCATTTTGATCAATACTAACTGTTATCCTATCTGTTTGTTTTGCTAATTCATCTGCCGTTACTGTTTGTTCCCTTGTTGCACTTGATATCATATTTACCATATCTCTTAAATTTTGTGTTTGATTTACAATCTCATCTAATGCTAGTCCTGTATTATTCGCTGTTTTTACACCTTCATCTACTTCCTCGTTTACCTCTTCCATTTTTATTACTACTCCATTTNTTTCTCTTTGAATATTTTTTATCATCTCTCCTATCTCTTTTGTAGCTTCTGATGTTTTTTCAGCTAACTTTCTCACTTCTTCTGCTACCACTTCAAATCCTTTTCCAGCTTCCCCAGCACGTGCTGCTTCTATTGCAGCATTTAGTGCCAATAAATTAGTTTGCGATGCTATATCATTTATTACAGTTATTATTTCACCTATTTCATCTGTTTTATCTCCTAAATTTTGCACCTCATCTCTACCTTTTTCCACTACATTTTTTATCCTATTTATACTTTCTATTGTTACTCTTACTGCTTCTCCACCATTTCTAGCTTGTCTTAGTGTTTCTTCTGAATTTCCCAATAAATCATATACGTTTTTACTTATATTACTTGTTGTACTACTCATCTCTTCTATTGCCGCAGCTGTTGTTGTTGCAATATTTCTTAAATCATCTATGGAGTTGTTTATCTGTGACATTGTTACATTTAACTGCTCTGTTCCGCTTGATNCTGTTACAGAATTCTCTTTTATCTGCATTATTACTACTTTTAATTTACTTAAAAATGTACTTAAATTTTTACTTATTGTACCTATCTCATCGTCCCTTGTTGTATCGAATTCCTGCTCTAAATCCCCTTCTGACATTTTATAAATTAGATTATTTATCTCTTCAGTTGGTTTTTTCACATTTTTATTTACTACATAAAATATAATTGCCATTGTTACTATTAATATAGAGATATACAACAATATATTTATTACAACAACTTTATTTTTATTTAAAATTATTTCTCTAATATTATAACTATATTTAATATATCCTGTTAAACTTCCTGAATAGTCTCTAAATTCATAAAACGAATCTACTTGATAACCGCTAATTTCTCTATACATTCCACTTTTAGTTAATTCTTTAAGTATTTCAGATATTTTTTTATCACTCTCTTTTAATTCATTTTCATAATTTGATCCTAATAACATATACCCGTCATCTGCATTTTTTGCTACTAAAGATACATTTAATCCCCCTTCATGCACAGCTTTTTCTGAACTATTCACAAAATTAGTTATAAATTTATTATTAAGATTATTTGATACTTCCACAGTACCAATATGTCTATTCTCAAAATCAAATAACGGTGTTACAACTCTATATCCATAAGCGACAGCACCTGCTTCTGGTCCAATTACTTTTCTTTTTTCTCTATTTGCAACAATAATTGTCTCTCTTATTTTTGTTAAATCATCACCATATTTTTCAGGGGAGTGAAATCTTAAAAATGAAGTTGCCGGTGCCAATGCAAAATGTAATTGTTAAACTTTCCCCTCACTTCTAACTTTTGTATATGATTTTTTTAATAATTCATATAGATTTTCCCTATCACGATCACGAAAATACTCAATTACCTTAGGATTACTAGTGATCCCATCTAAATACATCTCTGATTTTTCTACAAATGAGTTTAAATATCCTAAAAACGCAACATGTTTTAAATTTTCAATCTGTTCCACATTTTTATTAAAGTTTTTATTAGTTTCTCCTACATCTCTCATAATAAAAATTCCAAACACTACTACTAATAGGATAAATGTTGGTATTATTATTTTTTTTGAAAGTGATGATTTTGTCATCTGTTAATTCCTCTCCTTTTTATTTTTATTTTAAAATAATTTATGTAGTATTATTAGAAAGAAATCTTTTTTTCCTTTTATTTTTTAAATTTTATTTTAATTGATAAAATCATGATATTATTTTTTCTTGTAGGGGCAAACCTTTTTCTTAAGTATTATTTCATAATACTTCTATAGTTTGATATTTTACTACGTAAAAATCATACCTATTCGCCATGTCTTTTTATTATATTTAACATTCTATATCTAATTTATATTATATATTTAATCTACTTTAAATGTACCCACAATATCATTAATATCTTTAATATTATTCTCAATCATATATTTTTCTATTCCCTCTAATATCTCAATTGAAGCAAGAGGATTGTATAAATTAGCTGTACCTACTTGTATTGCTCTTGCACCAACTATCATAAATTCTAGTGCATCAGTAGCATTTTCTATACCTCCCATTCCCACAACAGGGATTTTTACAGTTTTAAATACTTCCCAAGTAAGTCTAAGTGCCACAGGTTTAATTGCTGGCCCTGATAATCCAGCAATTACATTTGCAATTTTAGGTCGTCTAGTTTTTAAATCTACTGCCATCCCTACAAGTGTATTTATAAGCGAGATTGAATCAGCACCACTATCCTCTACTGCTTTTGCAATAACTTTAATATCTGTTACATTTGGAGTTAGTTTNACCATTACATGATGTTTCGTATTTTTTTTAACCTCTGCTACTACTTTTGACGCCATAATAGGATCTGTTCCCATATTTATACCGCCCTCTTTTATATTTGGACACGATATATTTACCTCAATTCCGCCGATTTTATCTAAATCGTCAAGTTTTTTTGCTAACTCCCCAAATTCCTCTATACTATTTGCAGTAATATTTACAAATGTTTTCGCATCTAGAGTTTGTAAATAGGGATATTTTTCTTTTATAAATCTATCTACACCAATATTTTGAAACCCAATTGCATTTAACATTCCAGACGGTGTTTCTAAAATTCGTGGGATTTTATTACCTTGTCTCTCTTTAATGGTTGTCCCCTTTACAGATATTGCCCCCAATCTATTTATATCAATATAATCATTAAATTCGTCACCATATCCAAATGTCCCCGAAGCTGTCATTACCGGGTTTTGTAATTCAACATTACCTAGTTTTACTTTTAAATTTAATCCCATATTATATCACTTCCTTTAAATACTGGTCCATCTTTACATACTTTTTTATATTCCCAACCCTCTTCTTTTTCAGAGTTTTTTATCTTTTTTACACATCCCATACAAGCACCTATACCGCAACCCATATATTCTTCAAGAGATGCATATGATTCAACATTATATTTCTCTGCAATTGCAATTACTTTTTTCATCATAATTTCCGGTCCACAAGTAAATATAATTTTATTATTAAGATTATCTTTATTGTTTTCAAGATATTCTGTTAATCTATCTGTAACATATCCCTTTGTACCATAACTTCCGTCATCAGTAGATACGATAAATTTATCTTTATTTCCATTAATTAAATCATCTAATATAATCTCATTCTTATCTCTGCAACCATAGAAATATTTCCAGTTTTTAGTATTTCTAACGACAAAAGAAAATGGTCCACTACCTATTCCACCGGCTACAATAAGTAGCTCCTTATTATCAGAAACTTTAGGAAAACCGTAACCTACCGGACCTAGAATATTTATTTTATCACCTTTTTTATATTTTACTAAATCACCTGTACCTTTTCCTACTACTTTATATAAAATTACTATTTCATCACCAATTACATCATTTATACTAATAGGCTTTCTAAGTAGATGTTCACTGCCATTTCCAACTTTTATCTCTACGAACTGTCCCATTTTCACATTTTTTGCAATATCTTCATCTTTAAATGATAATATATAGTTACCATTTCTAATCTCATCATTTCTATAAATTTCTACATCTTTTATAAACATATGACAACCACCCTTTACTATAATTATAAATTAAAATAGAAATTTTCCTCTATTATGATAGATTTCTATTAATTATTCATTTAATTATACCATATATACAATAAAAATAAAACTAAATTTTACTATATTATTTAAATTTATTTACATAAATTAATTAATCTTATTATATACTTTATCCCTGTTCCAAAGGATTTCTAAAAAAATATTTATCATTTTGATTTTTGCTACATAAATAAATACTTACTGTAGAAAAATGTAAAATTTTAAAATAAAAAATCATAGATATATTTAATAAAAAATCTTCCCCAAAAAATTAATATAGATATTAATGATT
>JGI24711J26586_10001130_pt1 | contig 20713 bp, 12 predicted proteins | sample BioPla3DNA1_FD_26586 | JGI IMG/M metagenome (IMG submission 26586)
AAACGGTTTGACATTAGCATATCGAGTGGTTATGATTGTGCCAAGTTACCCGGTAGGAGAGCAGAAGTTTATGCTATACCCTGATCCTTTTAATAAACAGCTCCTTAACGCAAATGGAATCTATTATTACCCGCTGCTCGATTCAACCAACGCCGAGATACGGCGGTTGGCAGAAGAAGGCGCTCCCGACGATACGGTAGTCCTGGCCGATGCGCAGAGCGCAGGCCGGGGACGACGAGACCGTTTATGGCACTCGCCTCCGGGAAAAGGGATCTACTTTTCTATCTTGCTGCGTCCACCACGAATTAAACCGGCCGCGGCGGCACCGATAACCCTGGTCGCTGCAGTAGCCGCAGCGCGGCAGCTGCGTGAGACTACCGGCATAAAGATCGCTGTAAAATGGCCCAACGATCTATTGATCGGCACGAAAAAAGTGGGGGGTATTCTTACAGANNCCAGGACCAACGGGCCGGATCTACTTTACCTGGTACTGGGCATTGGCTTGAATATCAATCATCAGATCGAGGACTTCCCGGCAGAACTGCGTGAATACGTCACTTCACTATCCCTCGAAAGTAGCCTTACTTTTGAGCGGACCGCCCTTTTTCTTTCGGTTCTGGAAANTGTGCGCCGTAACTGCCGCCTCTTTTTCAAAACAGGCTTTGCCCCGTTCCAACCTCTCTGGAAGGAGATTAGCGCCACCCTGGGAAACACGGTGGAGCTGGCCCGGCCCGGTGAAGTGCTGCAGGGGAAAGCGGTAGACCTCGACCCCGCAGGGGCACTTTTAATCGAAGACGGCCGGGGGAGACACCATCGCATTACCTATGGCGAAATTGTTTAAGAAAAAGGAACAACTTAAATGNCATTACGTGAATTGAACCAAATTGCTCTTGTTACTGCCCTCATGGCCTTCCTAGCCCAGCTAAGCATTCCTCTTCCCTTCAGCCCCGTGCCGCTCACCGGACAGCTGATCGGGGTACTATTTGCCGGGTTGCTCCTGGGCGGCAAAAACGGTTTTATTGCTGTACTGGCTTACCTGATGCTAGGGGCCGCCGGCCTCCCCCTCTTTTCATATGGACGGGGAGGACCGGGTCTCCTTTTCGGGCCTACAGGCGGTTACCTTTGGGGATTTCTTCCCGGTGTATTCTTCTGCGGAAAGCTGTTAGAGAAGCACCGAACACCCGGCTTTATCCGGACCACCGCGGCAATGCTCTGCTGCCTCGGTTGCACTTACCTCGCCGGTACGGTGCAGCTGGCGCTGGTGATGGGCTATAGTACTATAGAGGCCCTTCTCGCCGGTGTAATTCCCTTTCTCCCTGCAGACTTGGCCAAGATCGCCCTGGTTGCATCTGCTGGCATTAAAATTAAAAAAAGGGTGCAACCTTGCCCTCATCCCATCCTGGTAAATAAATCTACAACAGGGGAGAGCTAGAGTTTAAGTTGTCCCGGCGGCACAGCAATCCTCCCACGCCAGTAGCGCCGCGCCGAGTGCACCGGCAATCTGCGGCTCCGGCGGAACGATAATCCGCAATTGCAACTTCTCTTCCAGCGCCTTCACGACGGCGCTGTTTTTGGCCACACCACCGGTCATCATAACGGCCTCGTCCAGGCCAACCCGGTAAACCAGGCTCGAAGTGCGCGCGGCAATAGACTCGTGCAGCCCGCGGGCGATCTCCGCGCGATCCGCCCCCCCGGCAAGCAAAGAGACTACCTCGGTTTCGGCAAAGACGGTGCAAGTGCTGCTGATAGAGATAGCCCGGACCGCCTGATCACTTAAAGCAGCCAGGTTCTCTAGCTCCACCTCGAGAGCGGTGGCCATCACTTCAAGAAAACGCCCTGTCCCGGCAGCACATTTGTCATTCATCGCAAAATCAAGCACTTTGCCCTGCTGATTAAGCCGGATTACCTTGCTGTCCTGGCCCCCGATATCGATCACAGTACGCACGGCCGGATCAAGATAAAAGGCGCCCCGGCCATGACAGGTGATCTCGGTAATCCTTTTGTGAGCAAATGGGATACTGATGCGACCGTAGCCGGTAGCAACAATCACCGCCAGATCATCAAACTGGAGGCCGGCAGATTCCATGGCCGCTGTTAAAGCTTTTTCGGCGGCTTTCCTGCTGTCCACCCCCGTGGGGATAATCGAGAAGTTAACCACGCGGCCGGCCTCCAGAAGCACTGCTTCAGCTGAAAGCGAGCCGACATCGATACCAGCAACCACCGCCGGGTTGCTCCCTGTAATTTTCTCACCCTGCCGCTGCCCCATCGATTCCCCCTACTCTTCGCCACGTTTATGCTGCTTCAACAAAACCAAAATAGCGCTCCACAGGCGCTCTTTGCCTGCGCCGGTTCGGGCAGAAAACGGTAGCAGCTCCTCGGTTGCACTGAGCTCTAGCGAAGCCTTTATCTCCGGCAACTGCCGAGCAAGAGCTCCACGTGAAAGCTTGTCCGATTTAGAAGCCACGGTAATCGTAGCTAAGCGGTGAAAGCGAAGCCATCGGGCCATGAGCAGATCATCTGCCGTAGGCCGGTGACGGCAGTCCACGATATGCACGGCTCCGCAAAGCGGGTTGCGCTTTTCGAGATAGTTTTCAATCAAGACCGCCCAGGCCCGCTGCTCTTCCTTGCTGGCCCTGGCATAACCGTAACCAGGCAGGTCAACAAAGTAAAAAGCATCATTTACCCGGTAAAAATAGAGAGCCCGTGTTTTTCCAGGCGTAGAGCTGGTATAAGCAAGTTTTTTGCGCCCGAGGAGCTGGTTAATCAGCGATGATTTGCCCACGTTGGAACGCCCGAGAAAAGCAATCTCGGGCAATCCGTTAAGAGGCAGAGCAGTGCTCCTGTAGGCTACCGTCTCCAGGACCGCTTTCTTAATTAAGATCGACGTTCGCCCCCCCCCGGGTGACACGTCTTGAATTACCGGTGCTAATGTCTAAGCGCCGGTTCATCCCGATGCCGTAATCCGGGATCATCATGGCAGATGGCCCCGACCGGCTCTTCTGCCTCTACCTGCGACTCAGTGATCTGCTGCTTTTTTGAGGGCTCCCCTAACAGGGCGAAGTCAAGAACCTCATCCATATGCTCAACTAGCTTGACTTCGACTTTGCGCCGTACGTTTGCCGGAATATCACTTAAATCTTTGCGATTTTCTACCGGCATTATTACATACTTAATTCCTGCCCGGTGCGCCGCCAGCATCTTCTCTTTGATTCCCCCTACGGGGAGAACGCGTCCGCGCAGAGTAATCTCACCGGTAAGAGCCACCTCCCGCCAAACNGGTGTCTTGGTCAAGGCCGAGGCTAGCGCCGTAGCCATGGCGATACCAGCTGAAGGTCCGTCTTTGGGGATTGCTCCTTCGGGAACATGAATATGAATGTCGATCTTTTCGTAAAAATCTTCGTCCAACCCCAGGTTTTCCGCCCGTGAACGGATATAACTTAACGCAGCCTGGGCTGACTCCTGCATCACTTCGCCCAGTTTGCCGGTGAGGATCATCTTCCCCTTGCCTTTCATCAGGGTTACCTCGATAGAGAGCAGGTCACCACCAGCTTCCGTCCAAGCCAGCCCCGTGGCCACGCCGATTTCGTTTTCTTTCTCACCCGTGCCATAACGAAAACGGGGAACCCCTAAATATTTCTGCAACCCTCTGCGGGTTACATTTACCTGGACATCGCGATCTTTAACTACTTCGCGGGCAACCTTGCGGCAGATCGCTGCCAGGCTGCGNTCAAGGTTGCGCACCCCTGCCTCACGGGTATATAAGCGAATAATCNCCCGCACCGCTCCCTCAGAGATGGTCAGGTTGGAAGGGTCCAGGCCGTGTTCTGAAATTTGCTTGGGGATAAGGTGTCTTTTGGCAATCTCAACTTTATCTTCTTCGGTATAGCCGGGCAAATGAATCGTCTCCATGCGGTCAAGAAGCGGCTGGGGAATATTATGGGGCGCGTTCGCCGTAGTAATAAACATAACTTGAGAAAGATCGAAAGGCAGCTCGATATAATGATCGCTAAAAGCGTGATTTTGCTCGGGATCGAGTACTTCAAGCAGCGCCGCGGAGGGATCGCCCCTAAAGTCCGTAGACATCTTATCGATCTCATCCATCAGGAACACCGGGTTTTTCGACTTCGCCTGGCGCATCCCCTGGATGATCCGGCCCGGCAACGCCCCCACATAAGTGCGGCGATGGCCGCGGACCTCGGCCTCATCACGGATTCCGCCCAACGAAATACGAACAAAATTACGTTCCAACGCCCGGGCAATCGACTTCGCCAGCGAGGTTTTCCCCACACCAGGCGGGCCAATCAGACAAAGAATCGGCCCTTTTAGCTTTTCAGCCAGCTGCCGCACAGCCAGGTATTCGATAATCCGCTCCTTCACTTCGTGCAAGCCGTAGTGATCCTCATCGAGGATCTCGGCGGCACGATCCAGATCGAGACGATCCGTAGTCACCGTTGACCAGGGCAGTTCTAAAAGCCAGTCCAGGTAGGTTCGGATGACGATCCCTTCGGCTGCGGCCGGGGGCATCTTCTCCAATCGTTCTACCTCTTCGAGAGCCTTCTCTTCAACCTCTAGCGGTAACGCGGCCTTGGAAATTTTTTCACGGTACTCGTCAGCTTCGGCGGTGCGCTCGTCTTTTTCACCAAGCTCCTTCTGAATCGCTTTCATCTGTTCACGGAGGTAATATTCTTTCTGGGTTTTCTCCATCTGTTTGCGCACACGCATATTTATACGGCGCTCAATCTCAACGATCTCTATCTCGCGACTGAGAATTTCACTGAGCTTTTCCAGGCGCTCTTTCGCCGATGCCGCTTCCAGAAGTTCTTGTTTCTGTTGAATCTTCAAACTTAAATGCGAAGCAATTATATCGGCCAGCCGTCCCGGTTCTTCAATACCGGATACCGTAGCCAGCGTCTCCGGGGGAATTCTCCGGCTGGCCTTGAGATACTGTTCAAACTGGTAGAGCAGACTGCGGCGGAGAGCTTCAACTTCCGGTGTTTTAACGGTCTCTTCCGGGATTAATTCTGCTTCAACCTTAAAAAACGGCTCCGTATGCAGATAGCGGATAATCGAGGCGCGGGTTAACCCTTCTACCAGAACGCGAATCGTCCCGCCAGGTAGTTTAATCATCTGTTTAATTAAGGCAACGGTACCGACGGTAAAGAGATCCGCTTCCGCGGGTTCGTCCACCTTGGCATCTTTTTGAGCCATCAGCAGTATCCGGTTGTCCCCGACCATAGCCTCCTCCAGTGCTTTTACCGAACGCTCCCGCCCTACATCAAGATGCAAGACCATGTTAGGAAACACGAGAAGTCCCCGTAAAGGCAGCAGCGGCAACTGTTCTTTTTCTTTACGCATCGCTCTGTCACCTCCCATACAAATCCAATAAAAAGCGAGAAGCTATGATGATGATATTCGCTTCCCGCTTCTGCTTTCCCTTTTTTACTTGCTACTGTGACCTTAAACGATCATCCCGGTCAAGCACCGTTCCGGTAATTATCCTCTTAACGAGAGGGCAGCACAGCCATCGGTTCTTTCTTTAGAAACACTTCTCGGAAAACCTCTTCAATATTACTTACCGGAACAATTATTACCGGAATGTAACGCTTGAAACTCTCCTGCCAGTTAACCCGCGGGATCAATATTTTTTTAATACCGACATCAACGGCAGCTTCGATCTTCGCTGGAATGCCGCCAACGGGCCGAACCAGGCCCCGCACCGAAATCTCTCCGGTCATCGCCGTAAGCGGGTCAACCGGCTCTCCGGTAAGCGATGAATAGATCGCCGCAGCCATGCTCACACCGGCGGAAGGCCCGTCGACCGGGGTGCCGCCGGGAAAGTTGAGGTGAATATCGTAATCGTGCAGGTTCAAACCCATATAGCGACTTAACACGGTGATAACGATCTCTGCAGATCCTTTGGCTGTACCTTTACGGCGAACTGTATGGCCTATCCCCCCCATCTCTTCTTCTTCAACTATTCCGGTGATAGTAACCTTGCCCTGACCCTGCTTTACCGGTAACGCAGTCGCCTCCACCTCAATTAGGGTCCCCATGTTAGGGCCATAAACGGCGAGTCCGTTGGCATAACCAATTTGTGGCTCCGCCGGGGGTTTTCTTTCCGGGCGCGGCGGAAGCTGTGTGCTGTTAACCACCCATTCAATATCCTCTTGCTCGATGACAGTGCGGCTCTCCCCCATGGCAATCCCCGCAGCCATCTGAACAATATTGACCGCTTCGCGGCCGTTGGTGGCAAAACGAGTTATTACATCCAGGGCCGCTCCGGTAACGGTAAAGGCAATACGCCTGGCAGCGTTCGCGGCAATCGCACGAATCTCGTGAGGAGAGAGACCGCGAAAAAATATTTCGAGACAGCGGGAGCGGATCGCCGGAGGCAGCTCGTGGGGCATGCGGGTGGTTGCCCCAATTAGGCGAAAATCTGCCGGGAGCCCGTGCTGAAAGATTTCATGAATATGCTGCGGAATGCTGCTATCTTCACTGTTGTAGTAGGCGCTTTCGAGAAAAACCTTGCGATCTTCAAGTACCTTAAGCAGTTTGTTGATCTGAATGGGATGAAGCTCACCAATCTCATCAATAAAAAGAACCCCGCCGTGAGCCTTGGTGACGGCACCGGGTTTCGGCTGGGGAATACCGGCCATGCCAAGCGGTCCGGCACCCTGGTAAATCGGATCGTGAACCGTGCCGATTAGAGGATCGGCAATACCACGCTCATCGAAGCGGGCCGTAGTAGCATCGAGCTCGATAAACCGGGCTTCCTTACCGAAGGGGCTGAGGGGGCTTTTTTGGGCCTCATTAAGGACCAGCCGGGCCGCGGCAGTCTTCCCGATTCCCGGAGGTCCGTAGAGAATAACATGCTGCGGATTGGGCCCGCAGAGGGCGGCGCGGAGCGCTTTTAACCCATCTCCCTGTCCGACAATTTCATCAAAGGTCTTTGGGCGTGTTTTTTCAGAGAGCGGCTCAGTTAAAGAGATCCGGCGGAGACGCTCCAGCTGGTCCATCTCTTTTCGCGATTCTTTATCCACCGCCACGCGGCTGCTCTGCTGGTTACGCAGTAGAGTAAAAAAATAGATGCCGATGACAATAGCGAAAAAGATCTGGACAAGACCGATAATCCCGGCGAAATTGCCCAAAAAAAGTCACCCTCACTTTCCAGCCAATATTATCCCCTGTCGGTTAAAATCTATCCGAGAGCGGAGGCTGATCCACGCCAGCAAACCCGGCAGGAAAATGTCCGGGCAGGCTGCTAAAGCAGGGTGGCTTACAAAAAAGCTGCACCTCTGCCACCAGGCAGAAGCTGCAGCCGTTGTTCAAGTGAATAAAAATGAGCGGCTCAGGCGGTTACCTCTTTTTTCTTCCGCTTATCCTCGGTTACCAGGATTGGTTTTTCTCGCTTAAGAACAACTTCACGGGTGATCACACAGTGGCTAACATCTTCACGCGAAGGCAACTCGAACATCACGTCGAGCAGGACCTCTTCCATGATCGCCCGCAGTCCCCTGGCGCCGGTATTGCGCTTGATCGCCTCGTCGGCAACAACTTGTAAAGAGCCTTCTTTAAATTCAAGGCAAACCCCGTCGAGTTCAAACATCTTCTGGTACTGCTTTACCAGCGCGTTGCGCGGCTCGGTGAGAATACGAATCAGCGCCTCTTTATCCAGGGAGTCAAGCGTAGCAATGACCGGGATACGGCCAACAAATTCAGGGATCAACCCGTACTTAAGCAGATCCTGGGGTAATATCTGCCGCAGAATCGAACCGATATTCTCCTGATCGATGCTNTGGACATCTGCGCCAAACCCAATCCCTTTCTTGCTGACACGGCTTTGAATAATCTTCTCCAGGCCGTCGAAAGCCCCGCCACAGATAAAGAGAATGTCGGTAGTGTCGATCTGCATAAACTCCTGGTGCGGGTGCTTGCGCCCCCCCTGGGGTGGAACGCTGGCTACCGTCCCTTCAAGAATTTTCAGCAGCGCCTGTTGAACCCCTTCTCCGGAGACATCACGGGTAATGGAGGGATTGTCAGTCTTGCGGGCGATTTTATCAATCTCATCTATATAGACGATCCCCTTCTCGGCCTTTTCGATATCGTAATCGGCAGCTTGGATAAGCTTTAGAAGAATGTTTTCCACATCTTCACCCACATAGCCNGCCTCGGTCANCGANGTGGCATCGGCGATGGCAAAAGGAACGTTCAGAATCCGGGCCAGGGTCTGCGCCAGAAGTGTCTTCCCCGTACCTGTCGGACCGATGAGAACGATATTGCTTTTCTGCAGCTCCACATCCTCCAGCTTCTGGGCGGCATTGATCCGCTTGTAATGATTATAAACTGCCACCGAGAGAACCCTTTTAGCCTCTTCTTGGCCGATCACATATTGATCTAAAGACTGCTTGATCTCCTGCGGTTTCAGCAGATCGATAAAACTCAAATCANTCTCTTCGCCGATCTCCTCTTCGATGATCTCGTTGCACAGCTCGATGCATTCATCGCAAATATAAACACCCGGACCNGCCACAAGTTTCCGCACCTGCTCTTGGGTCTTTCCACAAAAAGAACATTTCAACTGCCCTTTTTCATCAGTAAACTTAAACATAATTCGGTTTCACCCCGCTCATCAGATGTAATTAGGGACGGTGAACCAGGATTTCATCAATGAGCCCGTATTCTTTCGCCTCTTCAGCCGAGATAAAGAAATCGCGGTCTGTATCCCTNGCGATGCGCTCCACCGGCTGCCCTGTATGCTTGGACAAAATCTCATTTAAGGCNTCGCGCACCTTTAGAATTTCTTTGGCGTGAATCTCAATATCCACCGCCTGNCCTTGTGCACCCCCGGCAGGCTGGTGCAGCATGATTCGGGAGTGCGGCAAGGTAAATCTCTTCCCTTTAGTCCCGGCTGCNAAGAGTACCGCACCAAAACTGGCTGCCAAGCCGACGCAAATCGTAGACACCGGCGGNTTAATGTACTGCATCGTATCGTAAATAGCCATTCCGGCATAAACTGAGCCGCCAGGTGAGTTAATATATAAATTAATATCTTTTTCCGGATCTTCTGATTCTAAAAAAAGCATCTGGGCAACAACTAGATTGGCAACATGATCGTCAATCGCGCTACCCACAAAGATGATTCTATCTTTAAGCAGTCTCGAGTAAATATCGTAAGCTCTTTCGCCGCGACTGCTCTGTTCTACAACCATGGGAACAAGAACGCTCATCTTAAAAGTCCTCCTTTTCTACTCCACCTTTTCAGTTTCTTTTATTTTAGCCTCCTGGACCAACAGGTCAATTGCTTTGCGGATGCGAAGCTCTTCCTTCAATAACGGCATCCGCCCCTGCTTCTCAAATATCTCTTTGATTCGGTCCGGTTGATCATGATAACTTTCGGCCAGCTCTGCAATCTTGGCATCTATTTCGCTGTCCTCAACAGTGATTCCTTCTTTTTTAACTATCGCATCGAGCACGAGGTTGGCCTTGGTTCTCTTCTCNGCCTCTTCCTTCTTCTCTTCACGAAGTTCTTCCATTGTTTTACCAGCAAGCTTAACATAGTTCTCCAAAGTTAGGCCCTGGTAACGCAAGTATTGATCCAGCTCCCCAAGCAGCCGGTCAATCTGGCGTTCTACCAAAAGCGAAGGCAGTTCAACTTGCGAAGCAGCAGAAACCTTTTCGATAAGCTTCTCTTCAAGTTCAGTTTTAGCCCTCGCTGCGGCTGCTTTTTCCAGGCGCACCCGGAGATCGGATTTAAATTCGGAAAGGGTTTCAAACTCACTGATCTCCTTGACAAAATCATCATCAAGGTCAGGTAACTGCTTCCGCTTGATCTGTTTNAAGCTTACTTTGAAAAGGGCCTCTTTCCCGGCCAGCTCCTGCTCACGGTAATTTTCAGGAAAGGTCACCTTAACTTCTCTGTCTTCATTGATCTTCATTCCCACTAGCTGCTCTTCAAACCCAGGAATAAAGGTTTTGGANCCNATCTCAAGTGAATAATTCTCTGCTTCACCCTCCGAAAATGGCTCCCCATCGATAAATCCCTGGAAATCAATTAAAACCAGATCGCCTTCCTGAACTACCTGATCTTCATCTTCCTCCTCGAGGGGGACAAGCCGGGCATGCTGCTCCCGTAATGATTCAAGGTGTCGCTCCAGATCTTCTGCGGTAATTTCAATTTTTTCTTGCTCCACTTCTAGCCCTTTATATTCGCCTAAACCTACTGGCGGAAGCACCTCTACTACCGCTTGAAAAAGAAACGGTTTGCCCGCTTCTATCGTTTCAAAATCAAACTGGGGATGATCAATCGGTTCAACATCCACCTCTGAAATCGCCTCGCTATATGCAGGCGGAATTAACATCTCCAGGGCGTCTTGATGCAGAACCTCCGGCCCGAGACGTGCTTCTAAAACACGCCGCGGCACCTTGCCCTTCCGAAACCCCGGAAGATTGATATTTTTGACCACGCTCCGGTAAGCCTTCTCCAGAGCCGTATCGACCTCCGGAGCAGCCACCTCTATCTCAAGCTTGATTTTATTGTGCTCTATTTTTTCCCACCTGGTCAGCATTTATGCTCCTCCCTATACAATCATATCATATGCCTAGCTCCAATAAAGTAAGCGTTAACTACAAAATTTCATCCTTACAATACCCTGTTATACTAGCATGGAGCCTATTTATTTTACCATAATTGAAACACTGGTGACAACTTATTTCAAGAACCTCCGGTAGATTCACGAACCAGATATATGGAAATTATTTGCATAAATATTTAATTTGATACAGATAGCCTGTCAGAATCATTTATAATTAATATTTTCTGTTAGATCAATTTTAAAAATCATTTATTAATATTCTTAAAAGGCTTGATTTTTGTTCTTAAAAAATATAAAATAGAAGCGAATGAACATTCATTCATTTTTTGTTTAAAATAGAAGGCATNATGAGCAGGACACCATGATCTTGCTTTTTCAGGAAGTGATACCGCAATTCATCAAGGAGCTGCGCCCGATGCTGGCGAAATTTAGAACCCCAACAAGGAGCCAGCTACGGTAGTTAGCTATCAGCTGAACACCCAAGAATATTACCCCGAACAGGCTAAGGCAGCAAGATTGAACTGCGGCAAATTGGCAAGACCATCAATGAAAGTTACTTTACAACCATTTCTAACTTGATTTTAGGTCACTGTGAAACCGGGGAGGTGATTGCAGAAGGTCAAAGGAGGGGCTTTGATGTGGCTACCTGCGCATATGTACCGCCCCAAAGTTCTTTTCCGGAAACCAGTGGAACAGTCGCCTGGTGGGTTATGCCGGAGATAATATCTACTTTGGGTAGACTAGCGCCCCGTAGATGACCTGCTGGCAATAAGAAGATTACTGTAGTTTTTTCTGAATCAAGTAGGGTGAGAAAGACTGAGAGTAAAAAGGAGGTATTTTGATGGCCGTAAAAGAGATTAAAAAAGTTGCCGTGCTTGGCGCCGGCGTCATGGGCGCCACCATCGCCGCTCACCTGGCCAACGTCGGTCTCCCTGTTTACTTATTGGATATTGTTCCCCGCGAGCTAACCCCGGATGAAGAGAAGAAGGGATTAGATTTAAAAAGTCCNCAAGTGCGCAATCGTCTTGCCATTGCCGGGAAAGCAGGCCTGCTTAAGCAAAGGCCAGACCCGCTCTACCGCAAATCCAATGTAGAGCTGATCACCCCGGGCAACTTTGAAGACGATATGGCCAAGCTGAAGGAATGTGACTGGATCATCGAAGTNATTGTTGAAAACATGGGGATCAAAAAGAAGGTCTTCAAAGATGTGGAAGCCAACTGGACTCCCGGAACTATCGTCAGCTCAAACACATCCGGACTTTCCATTAACGAAATGGTCTCAGACTGCTCAGCCGAGTTTCGCAAGTATTTTCTGGGCACCCATTTCTTTAATCCTCCCCGTTATATGAAACTGCTTGAATTGATTCCCTGCAAAGAAACACTACCTGAAATAATGGACTATATGTACCGTTTCTGCGAAAAGACCCTTGGTAAAGGAGTCGTCTTTGCCAAGGATACGCCAAACTTTATCGCCAACCGTATCGGAACTTACGCCATGGTGCAGACAATTAAGCTGATGTTGGAGAATAATATGACCATCGAACAGGTCGATGCCATTACCGGTCCGCCGATGGGCCATCCCAAGAGCGCCTCGTTCAGGACCATGGACATGGTCGGCCTGGATACTTTCTGCCATGTAGCCAGGACCTGCATCGAAAAGTCTACCGATCCCGTGGAAAAAGAAGAGATGCAGCTGCCTGAATTACTGGATAAGATGGTTGAACAGAGTCTGCTCGGTGACAAAACAAAGCAAGGCTTCTACAAGAAGGTTAGAGGAAAAGATGGTTCCGAAATTCTCACCCTCGACTACAAAACAATGGAGTACCGTCCGCGGGAAAAAGCGAAATATGATATTTTCAAAAAGACCAAAGAAGCCGGCCTCAAAAATGGCTTAAAGATACTGGTTGAATCCGATTGTGAAGCTGGCAAATTTGCCTGGGCCTTTAAAAAGAAACTGTGGACCTACTCAGCAAACCGTATTCCGGAAATCGCCGATGACATCGTTAACGTCGACCGGGCCATGAGCTGGGGCTTTAACTGGGAGCTGGGGCCGTTTGCCAGCTGGGACGCCGTCGGCCTGCGCGAAAGCGTAGAACGAATGAAAAAAGAAGGCGAAAAGATCCCTGCCCTTGTCGAGGAGATGCTTGCTAACGGTATCGAAAGCTTCTATAAAGAAGATGAAGATGGTACCCTCTTATATTATGATATTACTTCAAAGAGCTACCAGCCGGTACCGGTAAGTAAAGAGATCATTAACCTGCCGACTCTGAAAAAACAGAACAAGTTGGTTAAAGGAAATGACGATGGCAGCTTGATTGATCTTGGCGACGGAGTTGTCTGCCTAGAAATGCATTCTCCACAGCAGGCAATCTCACCGCTTTTCACCCAGTTTATCTTTGAAGCCATCGAAGAGACTGAGAAAAACTTTGCCGGAATGGTCATTAGCAACCAGGAAAGAAATTTCTGCGTCGGCGCCAACGTCGGCCTGCTCCTGATGGCAGCCCAAAGCGGCGAGTGGGATATGCTTGAAAAATCGGTAAAAGATTTTCAGGATGCCATGATGGCTATAAAATACTCGCGCATTCCGGTAGTAGGCGCCCCCTTCCAGATGACCCTGGGCGGCGGAATGGAGATCGTCTTGCACTGCGACCGAATCCATGCTGCTGCTGAAACCTATATGGGCCAGGTAGAGATGGGTGTTGGGCTAATCCCCGGAGGCGGCGGCAACAAAGAGCTTCTCTACCGCTTCATTGAGGGAGTTCCCGAAGGAGTAGATGTGGACCTGCTCCCCTTTGTACAGAAAGCTTTTGAAGCTATTGCCATGGCAACGGTATCTACCAGTGCCCGCCATGCCCAAGAACTCGGGTTCATGCGGAAAACAGATAAGATCTCGATCAACCAGGACTTTCTAATTCACGATGCCAAACAGACTGTCCTGGGCATGCTTACAGAAGGATACGAACCGCCGCGGACAAAAGCGGTGCCGGCTCTCGGCGATTATGGCATCGCCGCCTTCAAAGCAGGAGTGCANAATCTGCGCTGGGGGAACTACATCAGNGATCATGATATGAAGATCGCCCTCGAGGTCGCCTATGTCCTCTGCGGCGGAAACATTAGACCAAAAACTATGGTCAGCGAACAGTATCTCCTCGATATTGANCGCGAAGCTTTCCTGCGCCTCATCGGTGAAGAGAAAACCCAGGAACGGATCATGTCTCTTCTCACCACAGGCAAGGCAGTAAGGAACTAAGGAGGTAACCAAATGAAAGAAGCTGTTATTGTCTCTTGCGTTCGTACCGCCATTGGCAGGGCGCCGCGAGGCACGCTGCGCTTTACTCGGCCTGACTACATGGCCTCCGAAGTAATTAAAGAAGCGATCGCCCGCGCCAAGGGGCTGGATCCTGCAGAAATTGAAGATGTCATCCTCGGCTGCTCCTTTCCCGAGGGCGAACAGGGTATGAATATCGGCCGAATGGCCGCTCTAGAAGCCGGCCTCCCCGATTCGGTGCCCGGGCAAACGGTAAACCGCTTTTGCTCCTCCGGGCTGCAATCGATCGCTATTGCCGCCGAGCGGATCATGTGCGGCTTCGCCGAAGTGATTGTCGCCGGAGGGGTGGAGAGCATGAGCATGGTCCCGATGGGGGGTAACAAAACCTCCCCAAGTCCGGTCCTGGCCGAAGTTAACATTGAGGCCTATGCTCCGATGGGGATCACCGCGGAATTCGTGGCCGAACGTTTTAATGTTTCTCGCGAAGACCAGGATAAGCTGGCTTTCCGCAGCCACCAGAACGCGGCAGCGGCAATTAAAGAAGGCCGTTTCAAGGATGAAATTGTGCCCATTAAGGTAATCGATCGCTTCCCCGGTCCTGACAACAAGATCGTCGAAAAGGAGATTATTTTCGACACCGACGAAGGGGTCCGCTACGACACCTCTCTGGAAGTGCTGGCGAAGCTGCGCCCCGTATTTAAAAGAGGCGGCAGCGTCACCGCCGGCAACTCTTCACAGACCAGCGACGGAGCAGCCGCCGCAGTGGTCATGTCGGCAGACAAAGCCGCGGCTCTCGGCCTGAAACCGATGGCTGTATTTCGTGGCTATGCCGTAGCCGGATGCCCGCCGGAAATCATGGGCGTAGGTCCGTCCGTGGCTATCCCCAAGTTGATGAAGTTAACCGGGATGAATATTGAGGATATTGATCTTTTTGAGCTGAACGAAGCCTTTGCCTCGCAGGCGCTCTACTGCATCCGCGAGCTCGGCCTCGACATGGACAAGGTCAATGTCAACGGCGGAGCCATCGCCCTGGGGCACCCTCTCGGCTGCACCGGATCAAAGCTGACCGCCACCTTGTTGAATGAACTGGCCCGGCGCAACGGGCGCTACGGAGTCGTCTCCATGTGCATCGGAGGCGGCATGGGCGCCGCCGGCCTCTTCGAACGGGTCTAAAATAAACCGTTAATAAGCAGAACCAGGGGCACCGGCTCAGCCGAGTGCCCCTTTTTATGTAGACAGGGGGTATTACGATAATGGAAAATAAAAAGACACCTCTGCCAGAGCTGGAGAAACGATGGAAAAAACTACAAGAGCAGATGCAGGAGCAAGGGATCGGCGGGGCACTGATCGTGCAGCGAGTCGATCTCTTTTACTTCAGCGGCACTGCCCAAGATGCCCATCTTTTTATCCCCGCGCAAGGCCGTCCACAGCTTCTGGTCAGGCGAAACCTGCAGCGGGCCCGTTCAGAAAGTAACCTCCCCCAAGTCGCTCCATTTACAGGCTGGAAAGATCTTGCAGGGATAATCAAAGCCGGGACCGTGCCAACAGCACCCCTCGGCCTGGAGCTGGACGTGCTCCCGGTAAATCTCTTCCGGCGCTATACCAAATTACTCTCTCCTCTTAAAATTACAGATATCTCACCGTTGGTCCGCAATCTCAGGGCGGTTAAATCGCCTTATGAATTAGAACAGCTTCAGAAAGCAGCAGCGCTAAGTGAAGCTATTTTTGCCCATGCTCGGGACAGCTGTCGCGCCGGGATGACCGAGATCGAGCTGGCGGCAGAACTTGAAGCATTCGCCCGTGCTCGCGGACACCAGGGGGCTATCCGCATGCGCGGTTTCAACCAGGAACTTTTTTTTAGCCATACTATGGCCGGTGAAAGCGCGGCCGCTCCCAGCTTTTTTAACGGGCCAACCGGGGGCTACGGGTTGAACCCTTCTTATCCCCAGGGGGCCGGGACCTGTAAAATCAAGCCTGAACAGCCTTTGTTAATTGACTTTGTCACCGTGCTTAACGGCTACATGGTCGATCAGACGCGAATCTTCTGCCTGGGGAAGCCCTCCGCGAAGCTTCTGCAGGCCCATGAAACCGCGCTGCGGATAAAAGAGACCCTCACTGGACTGGGCCGGGCCGGGGCTAACGGAGCCGAACTTTACCAAGAAGCTTTTGAAATTGCCGGTGCATCTGGATTGGGAGATCACTTTATGGGAGCAGAGGAGAAGGTCGCCTTTATCGGGCACGGGGTCGGGCTCGAGTTGGACGAGCTCCCGGTAATTGCCCGCAACTACGATTTCACTCTCACCGAGGGGATGGTTTTTGCCCTGGAGCCGAAGTTTGTTTTTCCGGGTCAGGGAACTGTCGGCATCGAAGATACCTTTGTTGTCCGCCCCCACGGCCTCGAGCAGATCACTCGTTTCGAGGATGCTCTGCAAATTTTGTAACATCAACGCCGGAGATGCATAAGCTGTAATGTTCACTTAATTTTTTCCATATTACAGGGAGGAGTCCGGTGAGCGGAATTTGCGGTTTTACGGCAGGCCCGGGTAAGGTTTTACCGGAGAAGGAATTGGTGCTGAAAGCGATGGCCGATGTCATGCAGCACCGCGGTTCGGGTGAAAATATCTTTTATCTTGATAACCAGGCTTCCCTAGGCTGGCTCCCTTCAGAGAGGCCGGGGCCCGGTGCTTCGGAAGAGCTGCTTACAGATGAAGAGAGACGTTACCAGATCATCTTTGACGGCTCCGTATACAATCACTCCTATCTGCGCTGGGAGCTTAAGAATCGGGGACACCTCTTTAAAACCAAGAATGACTTCGAGGTAATTCTCCACCTTTACGAAGAGATGGGTAGAAGATGCCCCGAAAAGCTGCGTGGTCCATTCGCTTTCGCCATTTGGGATAGCAAGAAGAAAATACTCTACTTGGCCCGCGACCGCTTCGGAATTAAACCGCTTTATTACGCTAAGGCTGCTGACGGGGCCCTGGTCTTTGCTTCTGAGGCGAAGGCTCTGCTGAAATACCCGGGCATCACGGCCGAAGTCAACCTGGCTGCCCTGCCCCACTATCTTACTTTTCAGTATTTTCCTGATCCGGAAACCGCTTTTCGGGAGATCTACCGCCTCCGCCCGGCGCACTACTTAACCTGGGACGGTTGGGAAACCAAAATCCGCCGGTACTGGGAGATACATTTTCGCCCCGAACCGAAGCCCCTAAGCTTCTTTATTGATAAAGCCGGTTACCTGCTGCAAGAGTCAGTCCGTTTGCACTGCGGGGAAGGAATTATGCCGGGGGCTTTCTTAAGTAGCGGTGTCGACTCAAGCAATATTGTCGCTTTGCTCAGCCGGCTAGGTAACGTGCGCAGTTATTCCGTAGGCTGTGCTGGCGGCAGATACAACGAGTTAACCCCGGCACGAGAAACTGCGCGTTTTTTGGGAACGTCTCACCACGAAGTCGAGATCAGTGCCGCTGAATTCTGGCGCGAACTGCCCCGCGCTCTCTGGCACCAGGATGAACCGGTCGCCGACCCGGCAGCGATAGCCCTCTATTTTGCCGCCGGGCTGGCAGCGGGAGAGGTCAAGACAGTGCTATCGGGAGAAGGAGCGGACGAAGTATTCGGCGGATACGAGATCTACCGGGAACCAGCGGCGGTCGCCCCGCTGCAATGCCTGCCCCGTCCTCTTAAAACGGTTCTTCGCCAGGCCTCCGCTAAGCTCCCCGAGGGGGTGAAAGGCAAAAATTATCTCTGGCGGGCCACAACTCCCCTGGAGAAGCGCTACTACGGAAACGCCTTTATCTTTTCCGAGANCGAAAAAGAGGCGCTGCTGAACCCGGAGCTATACCCGGCAGGCTGGACGCCGCCCTGGGAGGTTACGGCGCCTTATTACCGAAAAAGCGCCGGCGCCGATGCCACGACCAGGATGCAGCACCTCGATTTTTACACCTGGCTGCCGGGAGACATCCTGGCCAAGGCAGACCGGATGAGCAGCGCCCATTCTCTCGAACTACGGCTGCCCTACCTCGACCACATACTGGTAGAATTCGCCGCCACGATCCCGCCCCGTTTTAAAATAGTCCGCGGGATGACCAAGTATATCCTAAGAATGGCCTCGGCGCGTTATCTTCCCGAAGAGGTCTCTCACCGCCCCAAGCTCGGCTTTCCCGTGCCCCTGGCCTCCTGGATCCGGGAGCACTACCAAGATCAATTACATGAACTTTGGCATAGCGAAGCAGCGNGTATTTTCTTTAATCCGGCCGTACTGGAGCAGATGCTGGCGATACACTGCCGGGGGGAATCCGATTACGCACGCAAACTCTGGGTTGTCTCTACCTTTCTGTTATGGCACGGTCTCTACTTTCAATAGAACCCGAACCGGGTAATTGGTGGAAAAACAGTATAAGTAATTGCCTGATAAATTAGCTCTGCCCTGGATTAATGGTTCTACGCCTGAAAAAAACAGGTTTAGTTAATAACTTATGTCGACAGNACAANGCGGCGATAAGCACTTTATNGCTGATTAACCAAGGGATCGTCTGAATATTCCATTAATAGTAATTCACACTATCCACAGAGTTATACACAGTCAAAAGGCTGTTTTTTACCTGAACCGAAGCGGTTATGCACAGAGTCAACACAAAGTTAACATAATATTTAACAGATGGTTTTTAAAAGCGCCGCTATCTTTACGGCGCGTAGATGCAGCGCAGCTCTGCACCAGGATAATAATGGTTTAAGATCTCTTTAAAATCATGGCCTTGTTCGGCCAGACCCCGCGCCCCGTACTGGCTCATCCCCACTCCGTGACCATTGCCTCCGCCAAAGATAACCACCTGTGTTATCTCCCCGGATGCGTTCCGCTCGACGTCAAAATACGCAAAAGCACTGGGGAGAATCGGATAATTTAAAGCCCTGCTGCCATCATGACAGTACAGGATTACCGGGGAGCTGGCAGGTAGATAGTTCGCCGGGCGAAGCACATGGCGGATGTTATATTCTTTCATGATCCGGTAAGTGCCGTTGGTCCCCTCCACCTCGAGGATCATAATGTTGCCTCCCTCGCCCCGCTGAAGTACCCGGATCTCCCTAAGCCGTCCAACAGGGTTACGCGGAATCTCGATCGAACAGAACTGACCGCCCTCTTGCGTGAGAATAAAATCAGGCTGCTCCTGGTAGCGCTGGGGCAAGTTATGATTGATCACCGCAGTAAGCTGCTCTTCGCTCATCTTCACCTGCCAGCGAAAATAGGGGGAATCGCGGTCATAAGCCGGCCAGTCTCCGTGCTGCAGAAAACGTGCCAGCTCTTCTTCTCGCTCCAGTTCAAAACTCTCACCCAGAACCTGGGAAACTGCCTTTAGATAGGGCACCGGCTCTGCCGGAAAAGAACCGGTTTCGGGATCGGACCAAACTTCATGATAGTTAGCGGTAAACCCACAGGATGTTGAAAAAAAACGGGTGTCAGCGGCCTGATCCCCGTAAAAAAGAACCATTCCGGCAGTTGACTCCACCGCTTCAACCGCACCCGGCTGTTCGGGGATATTGTTGTAGACCTGCGAGACAACACTGTCGTCCAGATGGGCTCCATAACAGCTGTAACCGCTGCTAAAAATAGAGCGGTAAGCATAGGAGCGGGCGGCAACAGCCTGCGTTTTTAGTGGTTCCAAGCCAAATTGGTCAGACATCTCGCTGGGCACAACCGTGTAGAGGTATTTTTCAAGATCCGGCTCATTTACAGCGATCAGCCGCCCCTCCTGGTTTGAAATTTCNAAAGTGCCGCGGTAAGCCGGAATCCCCCCGGGCCAGCCGTCGCGGGTCAGGTTTTCGATCATGATCATCCCGTTCTGATGGGCAGAAAGAAAGATGCGCGTTGTGAAAATAATGCTCTCCAGTCCTTCCGGAGTAACCTTGATCGAATCCCCGGCCGGTTCAACGACCAACGTTTGCCCGGGCTCAAAGGTAAAAAGAGCCCCGCCCTGTTTGTCCTCAAGATTATATCCCCGGGTGCTGTTCAGGCAAAGCCGTTCGTGAAAAAGAGATTCACTGCTCAGCTGGCTAAGGTTTTGCCTTAACAGGACCCGAACCGTCTGTGGCAAAAAGTCTTGCTCAATCTTTACCGCAACGACCTTCCCTTCCGCTAGGTAGAGTAAAAGATCGGTCATGCCGACAACCAGGTCCGCCAGTGACCCCGACCGGGCCTGAGCCGTTCGCGACTCGATCAGGTAAACTGAGAGCGGCTTCTCCATAACCAGGTTTCCCTCGAGCTCACCTTCACATTCACAATCACTGTACCGCAGTAGCCGGGAAAGGGAACGCTCTTCCAGCGGCCTGATAATCACCGCGCTGCCGAGAGTCTGCACCCGGGCAACCTTCCCCGGTTCAATGGTCGATCTGTCGGGAACCGGTATCTTAATCCGCTCACCCTGCCAGAGAAGGTGTAGTGAACCGGATTCAAATTTTTCGACTAGGGCCCCGTCCATGTTCCGCGCATCGGGCAAAGCTTTAATCATCCAGCTCCCCTCGCGGCGAACCAACTGCAACGGTACAGTATAGAGAGAGCCGTCGCTGTAAAAGTGGATCAAGGAGGTTCCACTGAAAAGCCCTGTCGGGCGGCTGCAACCGGTAGAACTGTAAGTAAAATCATCGCCCTGGAAGAGAACAATGAGTAAATCCAACTTGGAAACCTGCTCTTCTTCATCGAAGATAAAGGCTGAAGCAGCGGCGGTATCACTGGCAACAACACACTCCATAAATTTCTCTGNAGCAGCCTCTATCTCAGCGGATACCCGGCAAAAGCTACTCCATAGCGATATCCCCAGAATTACCACCAGGGCTAAAATTATGAAGGTTTTTCCGCCGCCTT
>JGI24711J26586_10001131_pt1 | contig 20713 bp, 21 predicted proteins | sample BioPla3DNA1_FD_26586 | JGI IMG/M metagenome (IMG submission 26586)
TGGTTCCCTGTGTGGATTTCGGCCATATATATGCGCGAAGCCTCGGAGTGATGAAAACGATCGACGATTACCGCTGCATTTTTAATACGCTTGAAAATTCGCTTGGAAAAGAAAGGGCTGATAAGCTCCACGTTCATTTCAGCCGTATTGAATTTACAGATGCGGGTGAAAGAAAGCATCACACCCTTGAGGACACAGAATACGGTCCGGATTTTGAGCCTTTGGCAAAAGTACTTGCCGAAAGAAAAGCAGAACCTGTAATCATATGCGAATCAAGGGACAAGATGGCCGAAGACGCTTTAATACTGAAAGATATATATGAAAAACAAATAATTTAATCAACTTAAAACCGACATATGGCATTAAGCAAAAAGAGGCTTGTGCTTTAATAGAACAAGCGGTGCCGCTAAATAAAATATCTAATTTTATTATGGTTGCCGAATACTTATATTTAAGAATAGCGATACTACTGATAATGCAATCAGCAGAATAAATGGGGCCACATAGGAGCCGGTTGCAGTAACGAGAGAACCTGCTGCCGTTGCGGTAAAGGAAGCAGGAATAAGTATCGTATTAACGACACTGAAATTCATTGGAAAATTCTTGCTGCCGTAAAGGCTTGTAAAAGCTGAGTTTATGGTGGGAGAACTGCCGTAGGAAATACCTGCAAGGCAAAGGCCCGCAACACCAAGTATTATAGAGTTTGAAATAACCGCGGCCAGTATAACCGCTGAAGCTGAAATTGTAATGATATTAGCTGTTGTCATAGTAAACCGGCAGCCTTTTTTGTCAAACAGTATACCGGAAAAGATCCTTCCAAAACCATTGAAAATAGAAAGCACTCCTACTAACATGGTCGCCAGAGCATCAGCTGCGCCTATCGATAAAGCAAGATCCCTGGCAAAGCTAATTACCGTACTTCCAACAGCAGCTAATGTAATGGAGAACATGAAAAATTTCCAAAAGCTAAATCGGCGAATCATTTGCGATGTGGTATAATCACGTGTTATAAATGCGCTGTTTTTGGCTGTTTTATTGCTTTTAACCTCCGGGAATCTTATATCTTTGGAAGGGTATTTTACAATAAAGCTGACTAATAGCAGAATAATCCCTATTGATATGCCTAAAATTAAATACGTAGTCCGCCATCCTATTGATTCGGATTTAATCAATAATGCCGCTATATTCCCAAGTACGAGCGTACTGGCGCCGAAACCCATCATCATTGCTCCGGATGCGGTACCTTTTTTATCGGGAAACCAGGCATTGGTTGCGGAAATAATTGCATTATAGGCCATACCGATTCCCAGTCCGCAAATGACACCATAGGAAATGTACAGGGTAAAAACACTAATTCCGGACATGCGGGACGCAATAGTGAAACCTGAAAATACAAGAATGGCTGAAATGACTGCTGTAACTTTAGGTGAAGTTTTTTTAGTCAATACACCTGAAACTATTCCGCCTATGCAGAAAAAGCACATCGTTAATGTAAAGTTTAAAGCAAGCTGGGAGGGAGTCCATCCAAATTCCTCTGTTAGAGGTGCTTTTAAAATAGACCAGGCATATATTATACCGGCAAAAAGCATACTGACAACGCCGCTTAACAGATATGGCCATCTTACAAGTTTATTTTTTTCTTGTGTATTTTGCATAAAAAACTATCCTTTTTAAATTTTCTCTAAAATTATATATATATATTTACATAATATCAATTAGAATACAACCCATATTTTAGTTTTTATCTAAATTATAAATTGTGACGAAATTTTCCTAACGTCTTTATATTATAATTATTTAAGCAAACCGCAAAAGAAAAGAAATTATGAATAAGATTAGTCCGTTTTGTTTGACATTATAAGGCAATAAAGATTACAATTCACTTAGGAGGTTATTTTCAGGTTCTCAAGGTTCTTTTTTAACACAAAGCCGAAACTATAAATGATACTGGTCCGAACCGATGCCTGAAAGATTGAAAAGGTGATTTTAAGTGATAAAAACGAATGAATTTTTCAGCAAATTTGAAGAGGCTTTTGTATCATGGGCGGAAAAAACAGACGACATCAGGGCTGCTTTTATTGTGGGCTCAAGAGCGCGAGCCGATCATTCGGCAGATAAATGGTCCGATTTGGATATTATTTTGTATGCAAATAACGATGAATTTTATTTATATAATACTGAATGGCTGGAAGCATTAGGTAATATCTGGGCAACATTTATCTATCATACTTCCAGCGGCGAACCTGAACGACTCACCGTATTCGAAGGCGGTTATCAGGTTGATATTGTATTTCATTCCAGCAATGCTTTACGCCGGATGGTAAAGGATCAGACAACTCCGGAAAGCTTTTACAGAGGGGTCAGGGTTTTAGTCGACAAGGATAATGTCAGCGGCTATATAGTTCCATCAGTATTTAAACCAAAATTATCTTTGACAATCAGCGAAACAGCTTTTATACAAACTATTAATATGTTTTTGTTTACTTCAGTTTACATAGCAAAACAAATCTTTCGCGGTGAGCTGTGGACAGCTAAAACAAGAGAAAACGATCTGAAAGCATTATTGCTTCAGATGATGGAATGGCATGCAAAAGCCATGCATGGCAAAGACTATGACATTTGGCATGCGGGGCGGTTTCTTCATGAATGGGTTGAACAAAAGACATTGGATGAAATAAAAAACACTTTTGGCCTTTATGAAAAGGCCGATAGCTTCCGGGCGCTGATGGCAGCAATGAATTTATTCCGCAGACTATCGGTCGAAACAGCGAATAAACTGCGGTTAAGATATCCTGAAGAAGCTTATGAACATATCATGAACTGGATTAATGAGAATAAAAAGATTATGGATGTGGTTGTATGATTAAATGGTGGAAGGAACGCGTGGTCTATCAGATTTATCCGCGGAGCTTTAAGGATACGAACGGGGACGGAATAGGCGATATCCAGGGCATTATCCGACACCTTGACGAGCTTTCCGATTTAGGTGTCGGTATTATATGGCTAAGCCCCGTATACCCGTCTCCGAATGCCGATTATGGGTATGATATAAGCGATTATTACGATATTAACCCTGAATACGGAACGATGGCGGATATGGAGCTGTTAATTAAGGAAGCAAATAAACGTGATATCAGGATTATAATGGATCTTGTTATTAACCACACGTCCGATGAACACGCGTGGTTTCAGCAAAGCAGGGATAAAAACAGCCCCTACCGCGACTATTATATATGGAGGCCCGGCAAAAACGGGAAGTCGCCAAACAACTGGACAGGCTTTTTTGCCGAGGATTGTTGGGAATATGATGATAAAAGCGGCGAGTATTACCTGCATTTGTTTTCAAAAAAACAGCCCGACTTAAATTACAATAATCCCAAAGTTTTGGAGGAAGTTAAAAACATTTTAAGGTTCTGGCTCGACAAAGGTATATCGGGTTTTCGCTGCGATGTTATAAATCTTTTGTATAAAACATCTCTAAAAGACGGCAAAAAAAGGCTTGCTCTTACGGGCAGCGAGCACTACATATCCCAGGAAGGAACCCATGAAATTCTGCGCAGTTTAAGGCGCGATGTTTTGGATCATTATGACTGCTTTACCGTCGGCGAAACGGTTTTTGTAACTCCCGAAACGGCAAAGGATTTGTGCGATGCTAAGCGCGGAGAACTGGATATGCTCTTTTCATTTGAGCATATGGAAGTTGACCAGTTTTACGTCAAATGGTTTAAGAGGAAGTTCAACGCCGAGAAATTCGGAAAGACTATTTCCCGCTGGCAGAACGCTCTTGAATGGAATGCGAATTATCTTGAAAACCATGACCAGCCCAGGAGCGTTTCGCGCTTCGGCGATGACGGAACGTATCGGAGTGAATCTGCAAAGATGCTGTGCGTTCTGCTTCTGACACTGAAAGGGACACCGTTTATTTATCAGGGGCAGGAAATTGGTATGACAAACTTTGACTTTACGTCGATCGATCAGATAAAGGATGTTGAATCGCATAATGTGTACCGTATGGCGAAACGGCTTCATATTCCCCAAAAAGTACGCTGGAATATGATTAAAAAGACCACAAGGGACAACGCGCGCACACCGATGCAGTGGAATGACGGACCGAACGCGGGTTTTACCGCCGGTGAACCGTGGCTTCCGATAAACCCGAATTATACGTATATTAACATGAAGTCGCAAATTGATAACCCGGACTCGATCCGCAATTTTTATAAAACTGTGATTAAGCTGCGCGCTGAAAGCGATGTATTAAAATACGGAAACTTTGAAGCGGTAAGAATAACGAAAAATCTTTTTGCGTATAAACGCACATACGGAGAGCAAAGCCTTATTATTGCCCTGAATTTTTCGCCCCGCCCGCAGAAGTTTGACTGCGGCGGTGAAGTTATTTTATCAAACTACAAAACAGGGATTTCCAGCGGTGTTCTTAAGCCTTACGAAGCCGTTATCATTAAGGCATGAATGACAAATCTCACGTGTGCCGGGAAGCACAAGTATTATAAATTGTTTATTTAAAGTTTCCGTACTGTAACAAGGAGGGGAGCCAGTGATTGAATTTAAAGACGGTTTATTCCGGCTGACAACCGAAAACACAAGCTACTGGTTTAGAGTAACGGCTTTCGGCCACCTTGAACATATTTACTACGGTCCAATACTGAAAGAACAGCCTCCCGACGCTCTCGCACTTAAGCGGACCGCGGCCATAGGGACAAGCGTTTGTTACGATGAATCCGATCCGACATACTGCCTTGACAATCTCTGCCTTGAATGGTCAGGCATCGGTAAAGGTGATTTCCGTCATTCCCCCGCCGAGATAAAAATGCCGGACGGATCTTTTAACTGCGATTTTAAATACGTATCCCACAGGATAATAGATGGGTTTATGCCATTAAAAACTTTACCGTCTGCATACGGCACCGAAACTGAATGTTCAACAGTTGAAATAACGCTCAAAGATGAGTCGAATGATGTTTATCTTATAATGTATTACACTGTCTATGAAAAAACAAATGTTATTACGCGCCGCGTGGTTTTGGAAAACCGCAATGACAAACCGCTTGTAATCAGGCGCCTGATGAGCCTTATGCTCGATTTGCCCGATCGCAATTTCAATTTCGTTACGTTCGACGGCGGATGGATAAAAGAAGCAAACCGTCATGAACGGCCTTTGGAATACGGTATGTTTGTAAACTCATCGACGACGGGGACAAGCAGCAACAGACATAATCCCGGATTTCTGTTTGCCGAACGCGGAGCGGCGGAGCAGCACGGCTATGTCTACGGTTTTAATCTAATATACAGCGCGAATCATTACGGAGCCGTCGAAATGTCGAATCACAGGCTTGTGCGCGTTAATCTCGGCATTAATCCGCACTGCTTTGAATGGGTTTTAAACAGGGATGAATCATTCGAAACCCCCGAAGCTGTAATGACCTTCAGCGAAAGAGGTTTTAACGGTGTGAGCCATAATTTTCACGATTTTATTAACAATAACATTGTACGCGGGGATTGGAAGGGTAAAGAGCGCCCGGTTGTAATTAATACATGGGAATCGTTTTTTTTTAAATACAATGAGCGCAAACTTTTGGGTTTAGCACGCCGCGCTAAAAAGCTTGGTATAGAGCTGTTTGTTCTTGACGACGGCTGGTTTGGAAACAGGAATGACGATAACGCCGGGCTCGGCGATTATACCGTGAACCCGAAAAAATTCCCCGGAGGACTTGCACGTTTTGCAGAAAAAATACGAAAAATGGGCTTGGAATTCGGCTTGTGGTTTGAGCCTGAAATGATAAATATCGACAGCGAATTATACCGTTCCCATTCCGAATATGCTGTTACAACTCCGGGCAAAAAGCCGGCGCTTGGGCGGAACCAGCTTGTGCTCGATTTATGCAATTCCGATGTCAGGGATTATATAGTTGAAAACGTTGGCAGGATTCTTGATCAAACAAAGGCTTCGTATGTAAAATGGGACATGAACCGCCATATAAGCGACGCCTTTTCTATTTGCATCCAAAACCAGGGTGAATTTTTTCACAGGTATGTAATGGGCTTATACGATATTTTAGGCAGGATTTTTAATAAGCGTCCTCATATACTTGTTGAAAGCTGTTCAAGCGGTGGAAACCGTTTCGATCTCGGTATGCTTTGCTATTCGCAGCAAATTTGGGCTTCCGACAATACCGATCCCATAGAACGGCTAAAAATACAAAAAGGGCTGTCGTATTTATATCCTCTGTCAGCTATCGGGGCGCATGTATCCGATTCCCCTCATCAGCAAACCCTAAGAAACTCTCCTTTATCCACAAGGTTTAATGCAGCGTGCTTTGGCTGTCTTGGTTATGAAATGGATTTAAAGTACCTGTCATCCGTTGAAATAAAGGAAATCAAAAGACAGATCGAGTTCTATAAAAGGTACCGCAGAACTTTTCAATACGGACGTTTTTACAGGTTTTTGCNGCAAAAAGATAANAAGGTCCATTTTGAATGTTTGGCCGAGGATGGNANAGAGGCNATAGCGGGCTTTTTTCAGACTCTTGTGTCTCCGAGTGAAAGTTACGATTTTCTGCCGCTTTCAGGTCTTGACCCNAATTCGAGATATACGGTAAAGACTTANCCGCANAGTCTTTTTCTTAAAACGTTCGGCGGGCTCGTAAAACATATTATGCCGTTTACATTGAATCCGGACGGGTTTCTTCTTAGAACGGCCAATAAGTATTACGCTCTTTCAGACTGTGTTGAGGAATATGAAGGCTTCGGGGACATGCTCATGGCAGGAATCAAACTGAGCAACCAATTTATGGGGAGCCATTATAATAATAAAACGCGCCTTTTGGGGGATTTCGGCTCTAATTTGTATGTTATTGAAAAAAGCCGTGCTTCATAGTGTTCATATTGTCATTTAATTTATTTTTCAAGGAGGTTTCAATATGAAATCCGGAACAAACCGCAACCGTTTTACTTTCGGACTTGGAACGATAGGAAGGGACATGCTGTACGCCCTCGTTAGCATGTACCTGATGTTTTATTTAACAGACATATTGGATCTGCCTGATTCNACATTGTGGTGGCTGACCAGTATCCTGTTAGCGGCGCGGATATTTGATGCCGTAAACGATCCGATAATGGGTATTTTTATTGATAATACGAACAGCAGATTCGGAAAATTCAAGCCCTGGATTGCTGCCGGGGCAATATTGACCGGTATATTCACTGTTCTTATGTATACGGATTTTGGCCTTAGAGGAGCCTCCTATCTTGTCGTATTTACAATTGTTTATCTCTGTTGGGACATAAGCTTTACCGCAAATGATATCGGATATTGGTCGATGCTTCCGTCGTTAAGCATGGATCAGAAAGAACGGGAAAAAATAGGGGCGTTTGCGAGGATTTGCGCCGACATAGGCCTTTTTGCGGTTGTTGTGGGCATTGTTCCTGTAACGGAGGCTTTGGGGAAATCTTTTGGGAGCATGACTAAAGCGTATTTTGTTTTTTCAATTATTATTGTATTAATCATGCTGCTTGGCCAATCGATTACTCTTTTTGGAGTTAAAGAACTGAAAGGTGTTTTTAAGGCAGAATCCGCAACAACTCTTAAGGGTATGTTTAAGGTAATTTTTCATAATGATCAGCTTTTATATACAACAATAGCAATGGCATTATTTATGATAGGGTATACCACCACAACAAGCTTTGGACTGTACTATTTCAAATACGCCTACGGCGATGAGAGCATGTATTCGATATTTGCGCTTGTTCTCGGTGTGTCGCAGATCGCGGCGCTTGCAGTATTCCCGTTATTCAGCAAGCGCTTTGACAGAAAAAAGCTTTATGCCGGAGCTACCATCTTTGTTGTAGTAGGCTATGTGCTGTTTTTCTTTTCTCCAATGGATATGAAATATATTGGCACAGCCGGTGTTTTAATATTCCTTGGAGAAGCCTTCATCCAGTTGTTGATGCTGATGTTCCTCGCGGATACTATTGAATACGGCCAGTGGAAGCTGGGAAAACGCAATGACAGCATAACGCTTTCGCTTCAGCCTTTTATCAATAAGATGGGCGGGGCGATAGCCAGCGGTATAGTAGGTGCGACAGTAATAATATCCGGCATCAGCAGTGCCGCGTCAAAAGCGGATGTAACCGAGCAGGGCCTGTTGATTTTAAAGCTTTCGATGCTTGCTATCCCTTTGCTGTGCATACTTGCCGGGTATTTAATATACAGGCTCAAATACAGAATTGATGAAAAAATGTATAAGCAAATTCTTTCCGACTTAAAGGCACGGGGCGATATTAAGCTTAAAGACTAATAAGAACATTGTAAATTCTTTAATGTTAAGACGTTTTATTTTACGATGAGTTTTTAAATTATTATGTGTCTGAAACCTGTATTAATTGCAATAATGTATACTTTTGGAGTATAATTCAAATCAGGTTATTTATGTGTATCAACATTCAGATACTCTTGTATAAGCGGGGATAAGTTCAAAAAACAAAAGTACTGCGGTGAGTTTGAATGTTTAACGTAATAAATCCACAATTGTTAGGAGGCAGGAATATTAAATGTATAAAATAGTAAAAAAGAAGGAGTTGAACAGTGATGTCAAACTTATGGTTGTTGACGCTCCTTTTGTCGCGAGAAAAGCGGAGCCAGGCCAGTTTGTCATGCTGAGGGTCAATGAAACCGGAGAACGAATACCTTTGACGATTGCCGATTATGATCGTGAAAAAGGCACCATTACTATTATTTTTCAGGAGGTAGGAAAGACTACAAAGCTTCTTGGAGCCCTTGAGGAAGGAGAATATATTCTTGATTTCGCAGGGCCTTTGGGCAAGGCGTCACATTTTGGCGAAGTAAAAAAAGCTGCTGTTATAGGCGGCGGCCTCGGAACGGCTATAGCGTACCCGCAGGCAAAGAAACTTAATTCACTTGGCGTTTCGGTAGATACCATTATAGGCTTCAGGAATAAAGGCCTTATAATACTTGAAGAAGAAATGCGTGAAGTAAGCGACAGGCTGTTTGTTACTACCGACGACGGATCTTATGGAATAGGCGGGTTTGTTTCCGATGTTCTAAAGAATCTGATTGAAGAAGGGAATAAATATGATCTTGTTGTGGCCATTGGGCCGCTTGTTATGATGAAGGTTGTATCGAACCTGACAAAAGAATATGGAATTAAGACGATAGTAAGCATGAATCCGGTTATGATCGACGGTACGGGTATGTGCGGCGGCTGTCGTGTAACAGTAGGCGGAAAGACAATGTTTGCCTGCGTGGACGGCCCGGATTTCGACGGACATCAGGTGGATTTTGACGAAGCGATAAGAAGACAGGCAATGTATAAAGATGAAGAAAAACAAAGCCTAAAAGAACACGAATGTAAACTGGAGGGAACTGTATAATGCCTAATATGTCACTAACAAAGGTTAAAATGCCTGAACAGAATCCGAATGAAAGGAATAAAAATTTTAAAGAAGTCGCAACGGGCTATACTGAGGAAATGGCGATTGAAGAAGCAAAAAGGTGTCTTGAGTGCAAAACGAAGCCGTGCATGAAAGGATGTCCGGTTAATATACAGATACCTGAATTTATAAGCCTTATTGCTGAGGGAAAATTTGAAGAGGCTTATTTAAAAATTACCGAAACGAATAGCCTGCCGGCAATTTGCGGCAGGGTATGTCCGCAGGAATCCCAATGCGAAATGTATTGCGTAAGGGGTAAAAAAGGAGAGCCTGTTGCGATAGGCCGCCTTGAAAGATTTGCCGCGGACTGGTTTATGGTTAATAGAAAACCTAAAGTTCATAAAATAAAGAAGAACGGAATAAAAGTGGCTGTTGTCGGTTCAGGACCTGCGGGATTAACATGTGCCGGGGATCTTGCAAAAATGGGTTACGATGTAACTATTTTTGAGGCTTTCCATACTCCGGGTGGAGTTTTAACATATGGAATACCGGAATTCAGGCTTCCGAAAAAATTGGTGCAGGCTGAAATAGACAATGTAAGAAATCTCGGCGTGAAAATAATGACAAACATGGTTATAGGCAAGTCAATTACTGTCGAGGAACTGCGTGATGAGGGTTATGAAGCGGTATTTATAGGCAGCGGAGCCGGACTTCCAAGTTTTATGGGAATTCCGGGGGAAAACCTTAATGGAGTTTATTCGGCAAATGAGTTCCTTACACGTATAAATTTAATGAAAGCCTATATGTACCCTGAAGTGGATACACCTGTGAAAGTGGCCGAAAACGTTGCGGTAGTAGGCGGCGGGAATGTTGCTATGGATGCTGCAAGAAGTGCAAAACGGCTTGGTGCTGAAAAGGTGTATATTGTTTACAGAAGATCTGAAAAGGAAATGCCCGCGAGGGTTGAGGAAGTTCACCATGCTAAAGAAGAAGGTATCATTTTCAAGCTTCTTACAAACCCGACACGTATTTTAGGAACTGATGACGGCTGGGTAAAAGGAATGGAATGTGTTGAGATGGAGCTCGGCGAACCTGACGAATCGGGAAGAAGAAGGCCTGTCCCAAAGAAAGGATCGGAACATGTAATTGATGTCGGCACCGTTATAATTGCGATTGGCCAAAGCCCGAACCCGCTGATTAAATCAACGACACCAGGGCTTGAAACCCATAAATGGGGTGGAATTATTACGGACGAGGAAACGGGTGTGACGAGCATACCATGGGTATTTGCCGGCGGAGATGTTGTAACCGGAGCCGCAACCGTTATTTTAGCGATGGGAGCGGGTAAAAAAGCTGCGGCTGCAATAGACAGTTATATTAAACAGAAGGCGGAAAAAGACGATTGATTTAACCGGTAAAGTTTTTGTTCGGGAGGGATTGGCATGAAAATTCTGGTACTGAACGGTGTAAACATGAATCTGCTTGGAAAGAGGGAACCCGAAGTATACGGAAAAGAAACCGTCGAAGATTTGGAAAACGCAATCAATGAAGAAGCATGCAAGCTTGGAGTAAATGTTCGGTTTTTCCAATCGAACCATGAAGGGGAAATTGTAGATGCTATTCATAACGCGATGAATGATGGAACAGACGCGATAATAATTAATCCGGGAGCTTTCACGCATTACAGTTATGCGATAAGGGACGCAATAAAGGGAACGGGAATAAAAGCAATTGAGGTGCATATGTCTAACATTCATAGCAGGGAGGAGTTCAGGACAAAATCGGTTATCGCGCCAGTGTGCATTGGTCAGATTAGCGGTTTTGGCTTCAAAAGCTATTTGGCGGCTTTAAACATACTGGCCGGGATTTGCAGATGACAATTTGTCTCAACTGGACGTACAGGAATAATGATGAGAAACGATATAGTGCTTTAAAAAGAAAGGAGATGTATTATGGGTAGTGTTGTGGGAGCTTTTGCTTCTTTGAATATTGTTTATGGTTTTATTAAAGCAGTACTGGAAGTTGTTTTTTATGCATCGGTAATTGTTTTGGCATTTAAAGGGTTAAAGGCGATAAATGTATACCTTGATAAAAATTCAAAGTAATTTTAATTCCGCAGGTTCTGCCTATTGTACAATATCGCTTTTTATTACCTGTGTTTGAATAGTAACAATAAGGACAAAATAGGTTTGCAGCGGTGAAAACCAATATTATCCTTGAAAACAGGCCTTTTTTCATTTAATATATTAGAGTATTCGAATCCAAAAATGAGAGGAAGGTTATAATATGATTAGTGCCGGGGATTTTAAAAATGGCGCGACTTTTGAGATGGACGGGCAAGTTTACCAAATTATTGAGTTTCAGCATGTTAAGCCTGGAAAAGGCGCCGCGTTTGTAAGAACAAAAATAAAAAACGTAATAACCGGAGCCACAGTCGAAAAATCGTTTAGCCCTACGGAAAAATTTCCTCGGGCTCAGGTGATGAAAAGGGATATGCAGTATCTGTATAATGACGGCGATTTGTATTATTTCATGGATGAGCAGACCTATGAGCAGATACCTTTGAATGCGGACACTATTGGAGACGCATTGAAGTTCGTAAAAGAAAACATGATCTGCAAAATATTGCTTTTCAAGGATCAGGTTATTGGAATTGAGCCGCCGACATTTGTTGAACTGGAGATAACGGAAACCGAACCCGGTTTCAAGGGTGATACAGCAACAGGCGCAACAAAGCCGGCTGTTGTTGAAACGGGAGCTCAAATAAAGGTTCCGCTGTTTGTTAATCAGGGTGATATGGTTAGAATTGACACGAGAACCGGGGAGTATATGGAAAGAGTTTAGCGTAAAATAAAAAAATATTGTTAATGCTCAAAGCTCGGCAATAATTGGATGCCGGGCTTTTTATCAGGGCTTGCCGGATAACTGTAAAACGCAAAGTATTTTACAGTTATCCGGCAAGCCCTTTATTTTGATATTTAAGATTTAAGCACCTGTCATATTTCCCAGAGTGAATGCATAGAAATTAATCAAACCAGGACAACCTTTATGTGAGAAATTCTACCGCTGAGAAAACACAGGAGGTACACGATGCAGGATAAAATATCGCTTAAAAACCGTTTCGTCAACGAAGTACTTCAGTTTCTTCCTAACAGGATAAAACAAAGTCTTATTAAAACCGATACCAATATTCTCACTGAGCTTGAAGAAATAAGACTTCGTTCAGGGAAACCGGCAATGCTGCATTATCACGGCACGGATGGCTTTTTGCATGAAAACGGGTGGGTTCTTGACAAGCCTTCAAACATGTTCATTTCAACAGAGGAATTGGCAGATACCGTATATAAGTTTTGCGAAAATTCCTGGTATGCGTATCAGGAGGATATCAGCAAAGGTTTTATCACAATCAGGGGAGGTCACCGCATCGGAATTGTGGGCACGCCGGTATTTAAAAACGGAGCGGTTTTTAACATGCGTGATATTTCATCGGTAAATATCCGTTTTGCCCGGGAGGTTATCGGCTGCGGGGAAAGAATGGTCAATTACCTGACAAACGGGAATAGAGATATACATAACACCCTGATAGTTTCACCACCGGGATTGGGGAAAACGACTCTGCTAAGAGATATAATACGCTGCCTGAGTAATGGTTTCGGCTCTTTTTCCGGAGTTAAAACAGGTGTTGTTGATGAACGAGGCGAAATTGCCGCATGTTACAAAGGTTTTCCGCAGAATGACCTTGGAAGCCGTACAGATGTCATAAACGGTATTCATAAAAAAAACGGCATGGAAATTCTGCTTCGAAGCATGAGTCCGCGCGTTATCGCATTGGATGAAATGGGTAATCCGGAAGATGTTTCGGCGGTGATGCAGGTGATAAATGCCGGTATACGTATTATCGGCACCGTTCACGGTTATGATTTGATGGCGGTTAAAATGCGCAGGGGTTTTTATGAGCTGTTTGAAGATAAAGCGTTTGAAAGGTTCATAATCATATCAATCGATTCAAAACTGCAATATTGCGTAAAGGTATTGGACGGTGATGAAAATGTACTTGATGTGGAGTATCAAAGCGGCAGGAAGCATTCTTATTGTGGCAAGTTCAACAATGGTGGGATACGCATTCTCCCGCCAGCTTACCGAGCGGGTGGAATGCATACGGGAAATACAGCAGTTTCTGATGGAGCTCGAAAATGAAATCCATTATATGAACCGTCCTCTTGGACAGGCATTAATGTTTCTGTCGCAAGGAAAAACAAACAGGACTTCCAGGTTTGCCCGAAGGGTATATGAGCTTCATAAAAAGATGGAAATAAGCATCGAAGCGGCTTGGCATAAAAGCCTGGAAGAGTTCCGCTCCCAATGGCCTATACAACGGGATGAATGGGATCTGCTCTTTTGCATCGGAGAAGTTTTGGGGAAAACAGACAGAGAAAGTCAAAGCTCCTTTCTTTTTTTAATGAGGGAAAAATTTGCCGTTAGGGAGAAGGCGGCGGAAGAAGACAGAGTAAAAAAGGACAAGCTTTACAAAAACCTTGGTGCCCTTGGAGGTCTTGCCGTGGTTCTTGTATTGATTTGAGGGGATTGATATGAATATTGACTTGATTTTCAGAATAGCGGCGATTGGGATTTTAGTTGCTGTGCTTAACTCTCTTCTATCGAAGTCGGGAAGGGATGAACAGGCAATGATGACTACACTGGCTGGACTCGTCGTGGTTCTTTTAATGGTCGTCAGGGAAATTGCGAATCTTTTTGATACGGTAAAAAAACTTTTTAATTTCTGAATACGGCCGGCAAATAAGGCCGATTCGCCTAAATGCCTATATTATTGCATGGAGAAATAAAAAATGGATTTGATTCGTATCGGTGTAATGGGGATAATCTCTGCTGTCCTTATTGTTTTAATAAAGAATCAGAAGCCGGAAATAGGCCTTCAGATTTCGTTGGTATTCGGTGCTGTTGTGATGGTTACGCTTGCAGGCAGAATAAAGACGATCCTTGATTTGATATCGCTTTATTTTAACCGGGCGGATATGAGTGGGGCGTATATTACATCACTGTTTAAAATTATTGGAATGGCATATATTACCGAGTTTGCCGCCGAGAGCTGCCGGGATGCTTCTCAGGGATCGATCGCGGCAAAGGTCGAGCTTGCGGGGAAAGTAATGATAATGATAACGGCAATACCCATAATAACATCGGTGATGAGCGTAATTGTGAATATGCTGTAACAAGCCCGCCGGGTGCAAATCCTAACAGGTACTCCGGAAGCGGCAATGTTTGGGGGATAATCAATATGAGTATAACTGCCTTGCCGGCATATTGTTTTAATATTCTCTTAATGGTGTTACGTAAAAAAATCTGTATTGTTTTTCTAATCCTGGTTGTGTTTGCATTTCCGGTCGTTTGCAATGCCGACGATAACGGATCGATGATGGATAGTATTATTAAACCGCAGTTGGAAGGCAGTGAAATAAAAAGCCTAAAAAAGAATTTGGAAGAAAGTATTACCGACGAAGCAAAAGAACTGTTTCCGCAGTATTCACCCGGAAAACTGATGGAAGAACTTGTAAGGGGNAATGCCGGTGAAAATATCAAATCGCTTCCGAAAGCAGTCGTCGACACAATAATAGGCGAGATCAANCAAAACTTTGGACTCCTTCTAAAACTTATTATGATAATATTCCTGACGGCAATGGTTAAAAACCTTCAGAGTTCTTTTAAGGAAAGCGCTGTTGGGGAACTGGCTTATTTCTCCTGTTACGGGGCGATTGTAACAATGCTTGCTTTAGGGTTTCAAACAGTGCTGCGGTACGCCCGGGAAGTGCTGGACACGATTGACAAAATTACGGGTTTTGCGATACCGGCGCTTATGACGCTTTTAATCTCAAGCGGTAATATTGTATCAGGCAGTGCACTGCAGCCTGTACTGCTTATTGCGATACAGGGTACTGTTAAAATATTCCGCGATGTATTTTTACCTTTATGCTTGCTGTCGGGAATACTTTATATTGTTAGCGGCTTGTCAGACAGAATAAAGGTCACCGGTATGGCTGATCTTATAAAACAGATTGTAGTGTGGGGAATGGCGGGAATACTGACAATTTACGGTTCGGCAGCCGCGATCCAGGGAGCTGTCGGCGGAGCGGTCGACGGAGCTGTGTCAAAAACAGCAAAAACAGCAATCAGCACAATGATTCCTGTAGCAGGTAAATACATGTCTGATGCCGCTGATACAATTTTAAGCTGCGCAATGGTAATTAAAAATGCCGCAGGAATAGCAACAATGATTATTACGCTCGCTGTATGCCTTATTCCGATATTAAAAATTCTTGCGATAGCACTGCTCTATCAATTTGCTGCCGCGATTGTCGAGCCGTTTGCCGAGGAACGTTTATACGACTGCCTTTCGGATATCTCCGACTGCATAAAAACAATTGTTGGAATTGTCGGGGCAGCTTTGTTTATGTTTCTGCTATCGGTAGGGACTTTCTTGAGGGCAGGTGGAATCAGCGGAATGATGCAGTAACGGAGGAAATTATGGAGGAAATAAAAAGCTGGGTTTTGAATATTGCTTCCGCGGCTGTTTTAATGGTAATTCTTGACCTGCTGATTCCTGAAAGCAGAATCCGAAAATTTACCCGTCTTCTTACCGGTTTTATTATTATGTTCATTATTATAAACCCGGTAGTGGAACTAATCGGAAATGGAGGGAACGGCCTTCTTGAAAATCTGCGGGATGAAAGCTTTCTTTTTAATAGTCAGGCGGCCGGAATTACTAATGCGAATCAACGTGATCAGGCAAGACAAACTCTTGAACTGTACCGTGAAATACTTCTTTCGGATATACATAACCGTATTAACACGTATAAAGAAATAGAAAAAGCGGAGGTGGACATGGTGTTAAATGAGAATATTGATTCGGAGAAGTACGGGCAAATTCGTAAAATCTATATCAATCTGATATTTGCAAAAGCCGGTAAGAAGGAAGAAAAATTATTCCCGGGCGGAAATAATGAAATTGCGTCGGAGATTGCAAAGGAGATCCAAAGGGTTTTTCTTTTGGATGAAAAAGATATATTGATTAACATATCGGAGAATTGAAGGTGGTTAAAGTGTTTAGCTGGTTTAATAAATTAACGGATTACGCAAAAGAAAAAAAAGGTAAGCGGAGAATTGAGAATTTAGTCATAATACTGATTGTTGGAATAATAATTATCATAGTAGCAAGTTCATTTACCAGTGATGGTAAAAATAAAAAGAATACGCAGGAACCGAAGGGTGAAATTGCTCTAATAACCAATGAGCCGGACGACAAAATAAAGAAACTTGAACAGAGGCTTGAGTCGATTCTATCAGAAATAGAAGGTGCTGGTACCGTTAAAGTAATGGTAACCGGAATAACGGATGGAGAGGTGGTGCACGCATACAATCAAATTGAGGAGAACAGTGTAACGGAAGAAAAGGATAACACGGATCGTACAGGAAGGACCGACGAATACAGACGGGAACAAGAGATGGTTTTTATGGAAGCAAACGCAGGAGGGCGTGTACCGGTAATTATAAAAAGCTATGAACCCGAAATCAAAGGTGTCGTCGTAGTCGCAGACGGTGCGGGCAGCAGTATCATAAGGCAAAATATTAAGGACGCCGTTGCAGCTTTAACCGGTCTGCCTGCGCATAAGATTAATGTATTGAAAAGGAAATAAAAACAGATTTAAGAGGTGATAAGTATGATTAATAAAAAACAGATACTGGTTATTGCTCTGGTTCTTGTTATTATTACTGCGGGAGTTCTTCAATATACTTACGGGAAAAGCGGTTTTTCTGCACGGAAAGACGATGATGAGCGCCTGGGGGAAGCGGTATATGTGGATAATGTTAATGGCTCCACGGCAGGGACTGATAATGATATAGCCGCAGATAGTGGTAATGTACCCGTTGTGGGTGAAGCCGATAATTTTTTCGTGCAGGCAAGGCTTGACAGGGAAACGATCCGCAGCCGTCAGAAAGAGGAACTTCAGGAGATTACAACACTTAAAAATGCTCCGGAAGACAGTGTTGCAAAAGCGCATGAAGAATACCTTGCTCTAATCAAGCGCTCTGAAATCGAAGCTACGATTGAATCACTGATAAGGCAAAGGGGCTTTGACGATGTAGTTGCAATTTTAGGAACGAATGGAAGTGTCGACCTTATAGTAAAAGCTGATAATCTTTCGCAGGATCAGACCGCTCAGCTCTCTGACATTGTTATGCGGCACGCCAATGTTGAAATGGACGCAATATATATAAGAAATATGAAATAATAAAATATTGGCACTGACCCGGAATTTACCGGCAGGGTTTGGATTCCCGGCATTCATCACGGCATGTTTAACATTACCTTAATCATGCCGATATTTTCATAAGAGGAGTGATAGGATGCCGGAAGGGATTAGTGTGTATGGCCAGTATTGTATATTGCATTTGATGGCCGATGAACCCGGGTATAAAGCCGGAATAGCATTTAAGCCCGAGGAACGCGGTGATACTTCGCATCGTTATTTTTTGAATGTATATGAGGATCACGTTGTTGCTGTTAGAGTTAAAAAAATGCTGCCGTGGATATCAACGCCTGATTATATTGAAAATTTCGAGTGCGGACAGGCATTGGTTTTGGTATTTACCCACACTAACGGAACAGCGCTTGATGAATGCATGAATACATCGAAGACCATAGCGGAACGGCTGGAATTAGTCAAAAAATCGGTTATTTTTATTGTAAATCAATTAGAGCATTTTCCGGTTGCGATGCTGAGCTGTATGATCAAACCCTCGTCTATCATATGCGATAAAGATCAAATGCGTTTTATTTACTTTGTTAGGTTCAGAGGGGAATATCCGTATGATATCCAGGAGTTGATGCCGCATTTCGGAAGATTCTTTTCTGAATGCTTACCTTCCGTATGTAAACGGGACAAACGCGTAAAACAGTTTATTGAAAAATGCGAAAAAAAAGCTTTCGACGGTGTTTCCGGCCTTGTGTCAGAATTTAACGAAATAAGCGCGGCGCTTGTTAAAAAATATGGGCATAAGGACAATTTCAATATATTTAACAAGTATTCCGATATTTTACAGGGATACGCGCCTGTAAAAAAGAAAAGAAGGCCTGCCCTGGCAATTATTGCCGTTATTATTTTGTTAATCATTGTTTTATTTGCTTATATATATTTTTTCCCGGAAAAAAGTATTGTTATCTGGAACAACTCTGATATTCTTAAAGCCATTAAAGATTTTTTAACAAGGTAAAAGCTCTGTAACCTAACCAAATAATAAAAAACGTACTGAAGCAAGTACGTTTTTGTCTTGGCACTATTTTATAAAAAAGGCACGCATTAGGCGCGTACCTTTTTACTATTCGGAAACCTGTGCGGTATTATAAGCTTTCATAAGCTGTGACTTCTTTCTGGAGGCTTTGTTTTTATGAATAAGCTTCTTTGAAGCGGCTTTATCAAGCTTTTTAATGGCTATTTTCAACAATTCCTCTTTGTTTTCCGAATTGGAAATTAGGCCTTCATTATAATTGCGTATAGTGGTTTTTAGCTCGGAACGGCGGGCCTTATTCTGCGATGTTTTAGCTTCTGCTTTACGTACTCTTTTTATTGAAGACTTGATATTCGGCACTTTTTCACCTCCTCAAAGTTAGTCAACAAAGATAATAATAGCATGATCGATTTTGTTTGGCAAGGATTTTTTACGAAAACACCCGAATTAGAGCCGCGTACCCACCGGAGCGCGGCAGCAAAAAATAATATTTTATCCAGCATTGCAGATAATACTGAAAGAAATATTATTTAGACGTTGTTACGTTAAAAAATATATAAATCCGCTCCACACTAAGCATACTAATTGTATTACTATATTACGGAGGCGAAAACAATGGAAAATTTTGCACCTGTGCGTACAGACCTTGCTTTGGAAGTGCATGAGAAGAACCAGGCCGATTTAAAACGCTCCGGGAAACCTGTGCCGCATCCTTATGGCGAAGGAGTTGAAGTTGAAGAAGACGGAAATGAAAACATCCATGTAACAAGAGTTAAAATTACTTCATCTGAAGGTGAAAAAAGCATAGGAAAGCCAATTGGAAACTATATTACGTTGGACGTTCCAAAGCTAAAGGAGAACGACCGCGATTTGTATGAAAACACCTGCAGGGCTGTAGCATTTGAACTTGAGCGTCTTATCAATATTAAAGAAAANGACACTGTNCTTGTCGTTGGTCTGGGAAACTGGAATATAACTCCCGATGCGCTTGGNCCCAAGGTTTCAAAATATCTAATGGTGACGCGTCATTTGCANGAATATTTACCTGAACAGGTAGATGACGGGGTAAGGCCGGTTTGTGCAATAGCACCCGGTGTTCTCGGNTTGACCGGGATAGAAACAAGTGATATTGTAAAAGGAGTNATTGAAAGAGTACGCCCCGCTCTTGTTNTAGCAATAGACGCTTTAGCGTCGAGGAAAATGAACCGTATTAATACTACAATACAGATAGCTGATACAGGGATTTCTCCCGGTTCGGGCGTTGGGAACAAACGTGCGGAGCTTTCTGCAAATACAATGGGGGTTCCTGTGATTGCAATTGGCATCCCGACTGTAGTAGATGCGGCAACAATGGCTAACGATACAATAGAGCTTGTTGTTGATAATCTTATGTCATATTCGCAAGAGGGTACGGATTTTTATAAAATGTTAAAACAGATGGATCAAAATGACAAGTACGCTCTAATCAGAGAAGTGTTGGAACCNTACGGAGGNAATCTTGTTGTTACACCAAAAGAAATGGACGAGGTGATTGAACGGGTTGCGAAAGTTGTTGCAAACGGGATCAACATGGCACTTCATAAGAATATTGACATTAACGATATAGACAGATATTTGCAGTAAGGTTTTTCGCATTATGTATATGTATGCGGTTAGGCTGAGTCTGTGTCTGTTAACGTGAAATTACACTTACTGTTGAAGTGGAACCGAATTTATTGTATTATATTTCTTAATTAATAATTTTAGCAATGAATTTATTAAATATTTCTTTCATAGTTAAAACTTATTAACTGGCATAATAATTCTGTCTGATTTGAGGGAACTTAATGAAAGATATCAAGATTGTAAATATAGAGAAACGTAATTTCAACAATTCGCGGCATCAACGAAGATGGTACAGATTATCTTTTCCAGTTAGATTGGCGACATTTATTATACTCTTAGTTTTATGTTCAATTGCTTTATACACTGTTCTTGGGGGAGATTTTCATCCTGTCAGGGC
>JGI24711J26586_10001135_pt1 | contig 20681 bp, 11 predicted proteins | sample BioPla3DNA1_FD_26586 | JGI IMG/M metagenome (IMG submission 26586)
CCTAAATTCCACGAAATTTGGTAACAAGATTTTGCTCTAAAAATAATAATATCTAAAGAAATCTATTAACACCTATATTTAATGGGTGTTTTCTTATTTTATTTGGAATTGACAAATAGACAAAACATTGTTACAATTGTAACAATGTTTTGTCTATTCAATATGAGGTGATACAGTTATGAGTTTTAGGGTTAATAAAGAGGTAAATGGAACTACTTATGTATATGAAACTACAGGATATTGGGATAAAGATAAGAAACAATCTAGACATAAGAGGGTTTACCTTGGGAAACTAGATAAGGAAACTGGTGAGATAATACCTCCCAAGAAGAATGATATTGTTGTTCCAAAGTTAAGTAAGAATTACGGGAATTTTTTTGTTATTGATAAAATTGCAAATAATATAGGTCTTACAGATATTTTAAAGTCTGTCTTCAAAGATACTTGGAGCGAAATAATAACCTGTGCATTTTATGAAATATGTGAAAAAAAGCCTTGGTATTTAATTGACGATTGGATGGAAGAAACAAATAACATTTCAAAGAAAAATTTAAATTCTCAACGAATAAGTGAACTACTAAAATCAATTACAGAAGAAGATAGGATGAAGTTTTTTAGAAGTTGGAGTAATTTAAGAAGTGAAAATGAATGTATTGCTTTTGATATAACATCTATTTCATCATATTCTAAGTTAATTGAATGTGTAGAAAGAGGATATAATAGAGATGGTGAAAATTTACCACAAATCAATATGGGAATGTTATTTGGAGAAACATCTCTCTTACCTATTTTTTATAAAATATATCCTGGTAGTATCAAAGATGTAAATACAATTGCTAATATGTTAAAACTATCAGCTTTTTTGAAAATAGAAAAAATGAAATTTGTTTTAGATAAAGGATTTTTTAGCGAATCAAACATTGATAATATAGTATCAGATGGTAAAAATTATCAATTCACAGTATCAGTACCATTTTCAACCAAATTTGCAAAGAATGCTGTAAATTCAGTATATGAAGAGATAAAATCACCTATTAATACTATAATGGTTAATTCAGATATTATTCAAGCTGTAACTAAAATTCAAAAGTGGAAAACTAAAAGAGTTTATGTGCACACTTATTTTAATAACAGAAAACACGCTAAAGAACAAGAAGATTTTTTAAAAATGCTATTAAAATGGGAAAAAGAATTGAAAGAAAACAGTTTATTAAAATCGAACGAAAAAAAATATAAAAAATATTTTACCACAAGAAAAACTAAAAATGGTATTAGTGTTAAACGTAAGGAAAATGCAATTGTTGAAAGTCTTAAAAACAAAGGATTTCTCGTTATTTTAACTAATAATATCAAATCAGCAGAACAAGCTCTTGAAGTTTACAGAAATAAAGATGTTGTAGAAAAAGCATTTGATAATATAAAAAATGAATTGGACTTAGAAAGACTTAGAATTCACTCTGATAAAGCAATGGATGGACGTATATTTATAGCTTTTATTTCATTAATTATGCAATCACACATTCATAAAGTTATGAAGGAAAATAATTTGTACAAAAAATATAGTATTGAAAAGCTTATTATGGAATTGAAAAAAATAAAAATATTTGAATTATCAAATGGCAAGAAAATGATTAGCGAAATTTCAAAAAAACAACGTGATATTCTCAAAGCATTTAATATCTCTGAAATGAGTTAGCATAGACAATCCTTGTTACCAATAATACGGGAATTTAGGTTATAACTGCAAGTATAGATGTAGTCGCCATATCAACCGGAGTCTGTGTATTCTCCGCCAACGCTATTGCATAATCCCTTATGTCGGGTGGGAATGCATCAATAGGAAAGGTGGGAACGGATAAGGTGTCAAAGGGAATAGGTGTTTCCCATACAGGTTCCTTACTTCCATTGTAGATTTCCGGTGCTTCATAATCTGGGTTTGTTAGTATCTTGGATTTATAAAATTTGCAAGCACTGTTCCAGATAGTCTGAAGTTCCTCATCTGCAAGAGGCGGAGAGCATTTGTCTGCTTCCTGCAAATATTTTGTTTTGCTTTCTTCGGTATTCCCATAACGCTTTAGGAGACATACAGCTTTTTGGTGCATTGTGGTATTGCGGCTACCTTCTGCAATGTGTTCGCCTAAATTAGCAAAAGCATGTTCCGCTTCGTCTTGCTTATCAAGGTAGTCCATAATGCTCAATGTTCCATCGTGGACGAATACTTCTGTATCAGGATTAGCAAAGAAGAATCTTGCGGCATCCAGAGCATTTGAGTCATAGATTGGTAAATCTGACTGTATGCGGGTAATAAGTTTTGTGTACTCTTTTGGAGTGTAAAGTGTTGTACCTACCCAAAAGATAATGTGAAATCTTGGTCTAGGCGACTTATTACCTTTCTGTTTCATATGATTTCTGCTTGTAACAATGATGTGTTTTACATCAGAGTATTTGACGTGGATATCATCTACTGTGTACCAATCGCCTTCGTTCTCGGAATGGTCGTTATCGCAGTCCACTGTGATAACAGTGATACTTTCAAAGTTATCAAGGCTTCTACGATTGCCTTTGAACTGAATGAAAGTATGGTCATAACTTAATTCTGATTTCAGTGACAAAGCATCGGTAGGAGTAGTCGCAATTGGATAATTGTTGTTGTTTACATTTCCACGACAGTTGGCACGATAGAGTGTTATGGGAAATGGTAGATTATTGTTCTGTTGCAACAGTACCACCTCCCTTGGCTTCATGAGCAAGCCACTCGTGAAGACCATCTACCGGAATAAGAATGCGTGTGCCAATTCGAACTGTGGGAAAGTCAGGTTCTTTTACAAGTGCATATGCCTTGGATAATCCGATATCTAACTGACTTGCCAGTTCTTGGACACTTAGGGTTGTTTTGTTCATGGTCTGAGTCCTCCTTCTTTTTGTATTTATCAAAGTAATGATATTAGCATACTTTGATAATCGCATTCTATATGAATGGTCAATACAAGTCAATAGCTTTTAATAGCAAAAAATACTAAAAAACAAACTTTGTAAAAAATAACCAAAGTAACGATAGTGGTTCACCTTTTAACGATAAAATAATTGACAAAGTAGTGATATTAGCATACTTTTATATAGAAGGAAGGTGACAGACAATGACAATGGGAGAAAGAATTAAAGCACTTCGTAAGGAATATGGAATGACACAGCTTGCTCTTGCAAATGCGCTGGGGATAACTAAGGGAACGGTATCAACTTGGGAGAATAATAGCAGAACACCAGGGTTTGAAACGCTTAGCAAGTTAAGTGATATATTTCAAAGAAGTATCGAGTACATCATGGGAAAATCGGATGATGCTACACCACCAGTATGGGATGAAAGCGTAATGGATGAATTGGCATTGTCGCAGGTGGAGGATGATTTGACAGAGTACGCTTTGAAATATGCTAGACTTGATCAGTTCGGAAGAGAGGCTGTAGAAGCGATTATTAGAGCAGAATATAACAGATGTAGGAATCAGGACGAACTGGCTCCGGCAGGGAAGTATTTTGGAAGAATCTCGGTGAGAAGAGATGTAGATGAAGAATAAGTAAATGTGGGAACACCATCTTGTGCTGTTAGGAAATGGCATGAGGTGGTGTTTTTTGAAAGGGAGTGGAGATAGTTTTTTTATATGTTTTGAAGTTCAAAGAGGTTATTTTGATATGGGAAAAGTTGGTTCGAGAAGTCGAAGAGTTTGTTTTACATTTTGCGAACCGAGTGGTATAATGTCATTAACTGTATTATATTGTTTAGTATTGTCGTTTGGAGGAATGATTATGGCAGTATCTTATAACAATTTATGGAAATTATTGATTGATAAGAAAACTAATAAAAGTGAGCTATGCAAGACTCTGAAAATCAGTAGCAGCACTATGGCCAAGATGACAAATGAAGAGATGGTGGCTATGTCTGTTCTTGAGAAAATCTGTGCAGAGCTGGAGTGCAATATTGGAGATATTGTTGAGTTCACTAACTTGGATGAAGTGAAGAAGAAAATTCACGAGGAAACTATCGGATAAGGGTGGTCTGAGTCCGTATTTTAGGACACTATTTTTGGTACGGTTATTATGGTAGTTTCTTTGTTTCTTGTTTGGTGGTAAATGGGGTTACTACTGCACAAAGGTGTATGGATTGTACAGTAAGAGAAGGTGATTTACATGATTCAAAATAGTGAAGAATACAAGTTAATAAGCATTGATTCGCTCGACTTTTCAGTGAGATTGACAAATGCTGCTCATAGAAATGGAATTGCTACCTTATATGAGCTTGTAGAAAGCTATAATTCCGGCGAGTTTGAGAAAATGAGAAATGTAGGAACAAGTACTATTCAGGAGTTGCTTAATTTGGATTTTTTGACTGCAGTGGTTCCAGAGGAAGAATCTGTACCGGATATTGAAGCTGTCAATATTGATGAAATTTTACCAACAGAGTTTTTGGATAGCGATATTGATAAGTATGTTTATGATATTAGTCTGTTTAATCATTTTAGAAGACATGATGTAAAAATAGTTAGAGACATATTAGGCCTTGCAGCAGTTGACATGATGGCGTGGCAGCAGTTCGGTAAGGTTAAGGTTGATACGGTTTTAGAATTCCAACGCAGGTCTTTAGAAGGTGAAATCTGCTTTATTTTAGGTAGCGGAGTCAAGAAACCAGATGAGATCGAAGCATCGAGAGAATTAGACCCTAAAGTATTAGAAATATTAAAGAATGAATATGGACTTAAATATACTTGGCTTTGTGAATGGTTTGGTGTATCACGTCAGATGGTTGACCAGAAAGTAAAAAAAGCTAAACGTAATAGAGATGGAAAATGGGATGGTTTTTCTTATACTGACGAAGAAGAATTAGCAATAATTGAAATGCTTAAGAATAAGCAGTCAAAATTTAACGAAGGTAGTGTTTTCTATTATTTTTTGAAAAATGCGAATGGAAATATTGCATTGTTATTCGTTAATGAAGAATCAATTCGTTGCTTTTTTGAAGAAGATATAAAAGGCAATTTAAAGGAATACATACATAGTAATAGATTAAATGAACTTGATTTTAGAGAACTTGAGATTGGAGTTAATGGTTCTGAAGTTTCTCTTTTGAGAACTATATATTTTGTTCCTGCACGAGAAGATCTTAGTGATTTTAGTGCTTATGCTAAGAAGCATGGAATGACCAAAGAAGAGTATGGCATCTTCCTTACCGGGAAGCCTTACGCTAATGATTTTATTATTACGGATGAGAAAATTTGTCGATTTTTTGATGAACACTTGAATGAAAATGGTAAGGTTTATATTTCTGCTGATCCTTCAAATCAGTGGATTAAGTCTTATGCGTCAAGAAAAGGATATAGGATTTCTGAATTTATAGAATTCTATGGTTATCAGTCTGCTTTGGCAGGAGATATGCTTACAGCAGAAGGAGCTAGGAAGCGTCACTTAGAAACAATAAAAAATTATATTGTCCGTGATAATGTGGTCTATGTTCCTACTTATTGTGATTTTTATAGAATATTGAATAGTTATTCGGCTAGAAGAGGAATGACTATTTCGGAATATGTTTCAGAACTAGGGTATGAAAGAACACTGACTCCCGACGAGTTTTCTGGAACTACATTTAATGATTATGAAGCTTTTGATGTTGATGAAACAGATATGGAAGTACATTCTTCTGATGGTTCATTCTTAGAGAAAGTGTTTGCAGCTAATCCTTTATTAGGTAACAGTTTATTATCCGAGAATAATATGCAGGTTCTTCATAATAAAGCAAAGAAGGTTATTGATGAACTTGTTGCAAATCATGGATATAAGTTAAATAAAGAACAGAAAATGTCAGTAGCCTTATCTGTTATCAACTATGCGAAATATTGGGATACAGGGCTTGGAACTTTTACCAATTATATAACAAAACAGTATGGATATCGTTCTGAGGACAGAGTATATCCGAGAATTGTGTCTGCGACATTTGAAGCATTAACTGAAAGTGGACGATGGACATTCTCTTTGCATGGAAGCAACCAATATAAATCTACTGTAATGATTCATGCGATGGGTTCTATTCGTTCATGGATGCATTTGTGTGATTTCTTATCAGATTTTTATCAGAACAACTTAGGTTGCCACTATGTGGAGGATGACCCTTATATTTTAAGCATGGTAATGTACATGCGTTCTCTGTTTTATAACAGTGAAGTGGGTAATGAAGATGATAACGATGTAGAAATCAGAGTTGGTTCAAAACCGTATAGATTCCAAGAAGGTATTCGTAAATTAGTTGTCTATAGGCCAAATTATGCAGCTAAAGTATTTGACAGGATGATAAAGAGGATTCATGCGTACATGAGTGCAACAGTTACTCCTGCGAAAAAGTACGAGGATACTCTAGTGGATCTTTGGTTTAAGAATAAGACAGAGTATTACTTCCAGTTTAAGAGGAATGTGGAAAAAACAGTAACTCCTGTATCTCATCGTATTGCGTTTGATTATACACATATTCGCTTGGATTATAAATTTAATGACAATCAGTTGTGGCTTGAAATTCCAGATATCCGATTGACTGCTAATTCTACTGGAACATGTTTCTTTGAATTATATGATAAGGACGCATTGATAGAACGCAGAAGTTTGAAGTGTTATGGTAATGAACTTGGTAGAACAATCGCAGGATTTACATATTCGTTATACGACTATATATCAGTTCTTGATAGTGATGAAATATGTCCAAGAGTATTGATTAAAGCTGGTGAAACGGTGATTTATGACTCTGGACTAAAGTTAAAAAGAAGAACAATTGCTTTTAGCGGAGAAAGAGAAAAAGAACTGTCTTCTGCAGAGGTGGGGGGATATGTTGTTGTCGTTCCGCTTGATATTGACATTTCAGGTACTTCTGTTGAAACGAGTGTAATTCGTACAGTACAAGGTTATAAATATTTGTTTGTTGATTTGCAGGACGATTTTTCATTAGTTGTTGATGATATTATAGTTTCTTTTGATAGGAAGAAGGCTGAAAAGATAAGAGTAAACCTTCCTCATTATGTCAAGGGAGCAAAATATGTTGAGGATGGTTTGGAGTATAGTATCTGCAAATCTAATGGTGAGATTTCAATTATTGTTGATGAAAATGATATCGAGCAGAAATATGTAATTCTTCTTAATGGAAAACAGATTGCATTTTCAGATTTAAAGCACAATGCAGGTGAAGGATTGAATGTATATACCATGCCTTTGCAGGCTTGGGATAGGGAGAAAAATAGACTTCAGATTGTAGATTTTTCTTGCAATAAAATCGTAGTTGATAAGTGGTTTATATTTATTCCAGCTTTTAGTTTTTCATTTGATTCTGAGTTCTATTTTACTGACAAAGAAATCCAGGAGTGCTGTCTGGAGTATGTGATTAATGAAGATGAATATGAAATTACAAATGATGGTTCTGATTCATGTTTGACTGCAGAATATGAGAATGGTGTGATTGAATTTGAAATACCGAAGGTAAGACTTGTAGACCTTGAAGGAAAGCTTTGGGAAAATCGTGAATTATTCGTTGATGAGATTGACCGAGGACTTTATTTGAAACTATTTACTGTTTCGGGTATTGAGGGAAATCTTTTTATTGGAAGTACAGAGATTCAAAGGGATGTAATGGGATTATTTGCATTTGGAAATACCATTTATTCTTTGATGGCCCCTAAAACAGAAGTAATCAAATTAGTGTTAAAAAATTTGCAGGGTGAAAGCAAGTCATACAAGCTTGGTAAAGTTATTTTCAAGGAGCAGTTTATATCTGAACCAAAGGTGGAATATATAGAAGGCAAGTTGATGTGGGATTGCGGATATGGATTTATTGGAAACACCACAAAGGATACATATATTAGAGTTTCTGACGGAAAGGGTAATACGATTTATGAAGAAAAGCTAGATTTGAATTCTACATTAATTGCTGAAAGTATTTCGTTCGATGATGGAGAATATAGATATGCGATTTATCGAGAAAGTGCAGACCTGTTTTCTTTGGAAGAGAATGATTTAGCACAAGGTGTTTTTGTCTGTGGTAATTATGATCGAATTCGTTTCAATGGTAGCAAGATAGTTATTCCACAGATAGTATTTGATAATGCTGTTAGCACGGGTGTTGTAAATATTATGACTGCGTATATTGACGGCATTAAATATGATGAAAAGTTATCTTCTGAAGAAGGTTCAGAAGGAATATGCCCTACATATTCGGGAACAATGTACTTTATTAATCCTGAAGGTAAAAGACACGATTATTCCTTTGAGAATGAGCAGCGTAGTGAAAATGATATAAGAGTAAAGACGAATCCTGTAAAGATTGTTTATATTAATGACTCGGTATTACTCGTAACTGATTGTGATGGAGATGCATTGATGTTCAGATTCTATTATGACAGATATACACATGAAAAAATCTATCACATTACTGACCATGAGCAAAGTAAATTTGACCATGATAATTATGATTTTGTTGATTTATTAAGATATAGGAAGGAGAGTTTATAAATGCTTAATCCAATAGAAGCTTCAAAGCAGATAAAAGATGAGTTTATCGGCTATATTACAACATCCTTTCAGATGGCTGACGAGAGATATGCTGAACAGTTCAAAATGGAATTACAGAAAGAAGGTTTGGTAGCAAAGGGACCTTACCTTGATGTATCTGACTCCTTTGTTAAGGGGAAGAGCCTATCAGAAATAATGGAAGATGAAGAGCATACAGTCTCGACATTATTCAAAGAACTGGAAGGAGATATTCCAGATGGAGAGAAAGAACTGCAGCTAAACCGAACCCTTTACTTGCATCAGGAAATGGCTGTAAAAAAGGCAAATGCAAATCGCAACCTTGTTGTTACAACAGGAACCGGTTCTGGTAAAACAGAGTGTTTCACGATTCCTATAATCAATTATTTGTTGAAGGAGAAGGAACAGGGACAATTAGACGATGGTGTTCGTGCGATATTGATTTATCCGATGAATGCATTGGCAAATGACCAGATGAAACGTCTTCGTGCAACATTGAAGAATTATCCAGATATTACTTTTGGTGTGTATAACGGAGATGCTGAGGCAAATGATACAGAAGGAATCATCAGTTATGGAAAGATATATAAAGATGAAAATGGAAATGCGTTAACACCACTTCCTAATGAGATTATATCAAGAAAATCGATGCAGGAGCGTCCGCCACATATTCTTGTAACTAACTATGCGATGCTGGAATACATGATGCTTCGTCCAAAGGATGATCTTGTATTCAGTGGAGCTAAGCTTCATTTCCTAGTTCTTGATGAAGCTCATACTTATAAAGGTGCAACAGGAATGGAAATTTCGCTTTTGATTAGAAGATTGAAAGCGAGAATATCAAATTCAAATAGTGTTGTTCATATTCTTACCAGTGCGACCCTTGGTGGAGAGGATGCCAACGATGATATTATTGCATTTGCTCGTACACTTTGTGCTGCGAATTTTTATGCAGAAGATATCATTAGATCAAAAACAGAACAACCTGCATTTGTAAATCCAGAAATTGAATATTCTCTCGAACTGTTTGCAGAGTTAGCATATCCGAGTGAATCACTAAACACTATTTTGAACAAGTATAGTGTTGTTTATGATGCAAATAAATCTGATGAGGAAATTATCTTTGATTTGTGTCTTGATGCAAAGCAGTACCGTGTATTAAGGCAAGTTGCTACACGAGCCATGACTATAAGTCAGATTACATCACTTATGCGAGAGTGCGTTGATGTGACGGCAGAAGATGTTGTGAATATTATTACTGTGGCATCTAAGGGTGAAAAGAATAAAACATTATTGTTAAAGGCTAGATACCATATGTTTGCACGTGCGCTTGAGGGTGCATTTATAACAGTGGGATCTGAAAAGAAACTAATGTTAGAAAGAAAGATGTTCTATCCAGAAGATGAAATGACATGGAAAGTCTTTGAAGCAGTAGTTTGTAATGACTGTGGACATGTAGGAATTGTCGGGAGAGAAATTGCTAGTCATTTGGAACTTCCGGGTAGTAGATTTGATGACGACCAAGAATACTATTTACTTCGTGGTAGGGATGAAGAATTTGATGAGGATGAGGACGCTGATGAAAATGATATCGGTGAAAATGATTATCTCTTATGTCCACGATGTGGAGAAATACATCATGTAAGTCAGAAATTTGATTTTGCTTGTGGGCATGACTTGAATGATGCTGTTCGAGTATTTAAAGCCACAAAGATTACTACTGGTGGAGATTGCAAATGTCCTAGTTGTATTTCTGGTAATTTGAAGTCCTTCTATTTAGGCTATGATGCTGCAACTTCAGTATTAGCAACTTCTTTATACGAACAGATTCCAGAATCGGAAATCGTGCTTAAGAGTAGTGAGAATGAAGAACTGGATGAGTTTGATTTGTTTGGAGCTTCTGAAGAAGAACAAGTAAGTATTATTAAACGCAAAAAACAGTTCCTATCATTTTCCGATAGTAGAAGTGAAGCCGCATACTTTGCATCATATATGTCAAAGTATTATAAGGAATTCTTAAGACGTAGAGGAATACTTCATGTTGTAGAAAAAAACAAAGAGAGTATGGCAGCTAATCCATGGGATGTTACTACATTAGTGGAGGAACTGACATCATATTTCAATGCCAATAGATCCTTTGCCGAGCCGGGAGATACAGGTAAGGAGAATATTACTGCGGTAAGTAGAAAGCAGGCTTGGATTGCAGTCTTAAATGAATTAGTAAGTTCACGAAGAGGAACAAGTCTTGCATCGTTAGGAGTTTTGAATTTCTCATACAAGGGAAATGAAGGTCCAATCATGAATGCGATTGCTAGAAAGTATAACAAGGATGTAGAAGCAATGAAGGATATGTTTAACCTTCTTGTATTGGAACTTGTTTACAACGGAGCTGTAGAGAGTGGAAGTTGTGACCTTACTGATGACGAGAGAGAGTACGTATATTACACAACAAGACCTCATAGATTTAAGCTGTGCAAAGAGGCGGAAGCTGATAGAAATAAAGGCTATCTTCATGGCTGGATACCACGTAAAAAGTCTAATCAGACATATTATTACAACGGTCGTGTTAAGCGTGTAATGGATACTCTTGGAATTAGTGAGGATGAAGCTGTTGGTATTCTTGAGAATTATTGGAAGAGTGTATTAGTTAGGGGCCAATATCCATTAAAATCTGGTGACAACATTGAATTTTACATCGATGCAGATGCGTTTGTTGTAATTCTCGGAACTGAAGAACATCCAGTTTATGAATGCGAGAAGTGTGGCCGTATTACGATGTTTAATGTGTACGACAAGTGTGCATCTGTAAAATGTGGTGGTACATTACGCAGAATAACACATGAAGAGTTATTGAGCAACAATCACTTTGCAAGATTGTATTCAACTCCATTAATGAAACCATTACACATAAAAGAGCATACTGCTCAGTTGGGAAGAGAAGAACAGCAGGAATACCAAGAGATGTTTGTAAAGAAAGATATAAATGCTCTTAGCTGTTCTACAACATTTGAAATGGGCGTCGATGTTGGTGATCTTGAGACGGTATATCTTAGAAATATGCCACCTTCACCAGCTAATTATGTGCAAAGAGCAGGACGTGCCGGACGAAGCCTGCATTCTGCTGCATATTCATTAACATATTCTAAATTGAGTTCTCATGACTTTACATACTATAAAGAGCCTATTCAGATGATTTCAGGAAAGATTGGTGTTCCTGTATTTGCTATTAAGAATGAGAAAGTAATTCAGAGACATATATTTGCAGTCGCATTAAGTATGTTCTTTGCTGAAAATGAGGATGTTTATAACAGAAATAATGCAGATGTATTCTTGAATGGAGATGGCGCAGAAAGATTTAAGGCGTTCCTAGAGAGTAAGCCTGAAACTTTGAAGGCAATACTGAAATTATCAATTCCCGAAGATATGCATGAATATATGGGAATTGATGATTATTCTTGGATAGAAAAAATCATCGGTCAAGAGGGTGTACTTACAATCGCTGTAGAAGATTTCAAAGAGACAATTAAATGGTATGAGGATGAAGCACAGCGATTAAGAGAGGCCGGAGACGAAGAAGGTGCATTAAGGGCTATTACGAAGTTAAAGCAGTTCAGAAGAAGTGCAGATGATGGAAAGGGGCGAAATGATTTAATTGAGTTCCTTGCTCGAAACAATGTCTTACCTAAATACGGATTTCCTATTGATACAGTTGAATTGTATCAGAATAGTGACTATAGCAAAGCAAATAAACTACAGATTGTTCGTGATTTACAGTTGGCAATTTCTGAGTATGCTCCGGATTCGCAGGTTGTTGCAGATGATACTTTATATACAAGTAGATATATTAGAAAACTTCCACAGAAGACAGGTTTGGATTGGGAGTTAAATTATATAGCACAATGTAAGGAACCTTCATGCAAAACTTGGAACTGGAGAAGAACCGAGCCTAGTGTTGACGGTGAATTATGTGTTTCTTGTCAGAAAATCATTGAAAAAGCACATTGGCAGCCTTCTATTGAACCACGAAAAGGTTTTATAGCTGAGGCAAAGACTAAGGCTGTTCCAATGACTAAACCTGACCGTCTATATGGAAGTGATGCATACTATATTGGTGATCCACAGAGACACATCATTGATAAGTACGATTTTATAGTTCAGGATAATTCAAAGATTTTCATGGAAACATCATCGAACGATTCACTAATGGTTGTATGTAATAGTGATTTCTTTGTATGTGGACGATGTGGTTATTCAAAGAGCGTTGCAGGTGTTTCTGATGATAAGGCTACTAATGTATTTAAAAAGTCGCTTACTCAAAAGCATAAATCACCTTGGGGCAAAGATTGTGACGGAAAACTTTACAAGCATAAGTTGAGTCATGCATTTAAGACTGATGTTGTAAAGATTGTATTTGGTGATTCAAAAGCCAAGAACATAAATGTAATGCTGTCAGTTATGTATGCTTTGCTAGAAGCTACAGCTAAAGTTTTGGATATTGAAAGAAATGATATCAAGGGGTGTCTTCATAAAGTTAAGTTTGAAGGACGAATGATACATTCAATCATTTTGTATGATGCAGTAGCTGGTGGAGCAGGTCATGTTAGAAGATTAGTATCTGATGATGGTGAAAAACTCCAGCTTGTCATTAGAGAATCAATTGAACTTACAAAGAGATGTACTTGTAAACCTTCTTGTTATAACTGTTTAAGAAATTATTATAACCAGAAAGTTCATGATGTATTAAGCAGACAAGAAGCATGTTTGTTCCTTGAAAAGTTTGTAGGTGCAATGACTCCTTATGATAGAGCAACTGAGGAAGCGGAGAATGTTGAACCAGTGGATATGTCTGCAGAAATTCCATTCACAGATATTACTATGGGAGACATGATAGACTGCGTTGATTCTGAAAATTGGAATTCATTGAATTACATTTATCCAGATAATTATGCAGAGCTATTTGTTGATTTTGATGACAAACATATTCCATTACCAGATGTAGCACTTGTGAGTGCATCTGTGCCTTCAAGGGGTATTGAGACAGAGATTTTGTTTGTATGGAACGATAAACGCATTATGGTATTTGATGATGACCAGCCTGTTCTTCATGTAGAAGGATGGAGTTCATTCTCATGTCATGAGATTAATGCTATGAGATTTTCAAGATTATTCTAATCAAAGGGGGATTAAGAAATGGCACGAATGATTCCTAATACTATGCAGGAGGATAACGATAGCTACGGAGAAAAACAAGTTTTTGAGGCATTGAAAACAAAACTTGGACCTGAGTATGTTGTCTTTCATTCAGTAAGATGGAACGATATTTATAACGCAAAGAGAACTATTTGGGGAGAGTCTGATTTCACAGTATTTCATCCTCAAAAAGGTATTGTTGTAATTGAGGTTAAGTCCGGTGGAGTTGAATATGATGGCAACGGTTGGTCTTATGTTAGAACAGACAATTATGAACGTTATCATATGAAGAATCCTTTGAAGCAAGCAGATAAGAGCAAGTACCGTTTTGTGGAGTTACTTGGAGATTTATTTGAAGATAATGGATGTTCATCAAGAATAAAATGTCAGATTGAGCCGGCAGTATGGTTTCCTTCTGTTTCTAGCAGAACTGATGTTGGAAATATGCCAATGGAGTTCCATGAAGAAATTGTCTTGCTTGAAAATGCGTTAGATGATCCTGAAACTTATATTAATAAGATATATGATTTTTATAACATGAAGGAATTGACATATTTGACACCAGAGTGCGCACAGATGGTAATTGACGCTTTTGCACCTCATTTCAGAGCGGTTGCGAGTTTGAAGTCAAAGCGTGAAGAACAGAAGGATTTGTTCTTTAGATTGACCGAAGAGCAGAATGCTTTGATTAACTATCTCGAGGAACAGAAAGTGGCAGCTATACAAGGGGCAGCAGGAACAGGAAAGACTGTGCTGGCTTGTGAAAAAGCAAAGGTTCTTGCTAAAACTGGAAAAGTCTTATTCTTGTGTTACAACCAATTTTTAAGAAAAGCCCTGCAAGAAGAGAAGGAACTTAATCCAAAGAAATATGAGAATGTAGATTTCTATAATATTCATCAGCTTGTAAGTTCAAAGATAAGAGCAACAAATGTTGGAGATGATGATATTGAAGTATTTCTTTCTCGTTATGACCAGTATGATTGGGATTATAAGCACATTATCATTGATGAAGCACAAGATTTTAAGGATGTGTTCATTGAGAAACTATATGAAATAGCATTCTATTCGGAAGGCTCTTTCTATGTGTTCTTTGATAAGAATCAGTTTGTACAAGGTAGAGAATATCCGAAGTGGTTAAGGGATGCTGAATGTAGACTGGTACTAAATATTAACTGTCGAAATACATATCGCATTGCGGAGGCGTCAGGAAGACCGATAGGTGTTGAACCTAAGACGATGAAATATGTCAAAGGTGATAATGCGAATTTGTATATTTGTGGTGATAGAAAGTCTGTTGAAAAGAAACTTGTTTCACTGATAGCAATGTATCACGAAAACAAATATCCATTTGATGAAATTTGCATTATTTCAGCAAAGACTGTAGAGAATTCAATCATTTCAGATGTAAGGAGACTTGGATGCTATGACCTTACAGAGGAAAGACAGAAGGGTAAGGTATTGTTTACTTCTTCTAGAAAGTTTAAAGGACTTGAGTCTGATGCAATTATTCTCATTGATATTGATGAAACTACATTTGAAAACGATGAGAACAAGAGATTGTTTTATGTTGGTTCATCAAGAGCAAAACTCAACTTGGATTTAGTAGTAAATGGAGATGAGTCAACAATAGCGACAATAGTAGACCAGCTGGATTTAAAACCAAAGAGTAAGCCTATTGCAGCTATAGTAAGGGCTTTGGATTTGAAATACACTCCAGAATAAAAAGATTGGAGGATTTTTGTTTCTACATGAGGAGATTCATTCGGACGATATTTCAAATTTGTTATTAAAGAAATATGCTATTTGAAATATAAAACAGTTGTTGGAGGTGGTGTGAGTGTTGACCATAAATGAAAATTTGAAGATTGTTACAATCAGAGAATTACTAGGCGAGAACTTAACAATTCCCGGGTATCAAAGACCATATAGATGGAGTACAGAATCGGCGGTTACGTTAGTAACTGATTCTTATGGCGCCTTTGTAAATAAAATACCTGAATATAGAATTGGTTCTGTTGTCTTACATAGGGAAGTTGATGAGAATAAAATCACGAAATTGAATGTAGTTGATGGACAACAGAGACTTACTACTATTTCCATTATGTTTTTTGTGTTTGGTGAATTAGTCAAAGATGCCGGATATGAAAACATTTCAAAACTTCTTGATGAAAAATATAATGAGTTATCTTGCGAAGCTATTGTAAATAATCTGGATATTATCAGACGTAAGGTAAAAGAAATTGATAAGCATCAGTTAAAGGATTATATTGAGTATCTATTGGATAAGTGTACTCTTGTAAAAATTATTACTGAAGATGAGCAGGAGGCATTTCAGTTTTTTGATTCTCAGAATTCAAGAGGAAAAGAGCTTGCACCTCATGACCTCTTGAAGTCATATCATCTTAGAGAAATGGGTGATGAACCTGAGAGTACAAAGGTTGAGATTATAAATGCTTGGGAAAATACAAAGCAAAGTGAATTGGAAGATTTATTCTCAGATCATTTATATCCATTGGTTCGCTGGTATAAGAGAAGAGATGGCTTAAATTATTCTACAAAAGATATCAAGACTTTTAAGGGAATAAAGAAGAGTAATAATTATAATTTTTCAGTATATAACAGAGCTGCTAATTTATATATTGAGCGTTTTAACTCCGAAGGAATGTATGAACTTACATCCGGTAAGCTTATTAACCAGTTCCAGTTAACTCAACCACTTATTGCTGGAAAGAGATTCTTTCAATACAGTCTCCATTATGTTGATTTGTACGAAAAGATTGATAAGCTGGTGACGTTTAAGTTCAAGGAAGATGAACTGGTAAAGTTTGGCTCTGGTGATAGCTATGTGTACAATATGTTTATTAATGTATTGATGTTCTATGTTGATAAATTCAGTATGGAATCACTTACTGATGCTAGATTATATTTCTTATATAAATGGGCCTTTTCTTTAAGAGTATGTATGAAGGCTGTTTATAGAGAAACAGTAAATAAGTATGCTCAAGGAATGTCTGATAGAGTGAACTATGGTTTGAATATGTTTTCTCTTATTTCTGAAATGCAAGATCCGATGGAACTCGATACTATTGTTTTGGAAAATGTTTCGGAGGAGAAATTCAAGAACTCCAAAATAAATGTTGGTAGATACCAGAAAATGTATGACACCATGTTTGGAAAGGGGGCGCAGTAATGAATTACGAAGAAATTGTGCAGCCTCAAGAATTCTGTGTAGAAAATGTATTTAAGGGAACTGAATATGTAGTGCCAATCTACCAGAGAAACTATGCTTGGACGAAGGATGAAATAGAACAGCTGTTAAATGATATTAATGATGTTCCAGATGGTTTTAAAGGCAAATATTATTTAGGAAGTTTGATTGTAAATCAGCTTGGAGCAAATGTGTTTGAGGTTATTGATGGTCAGCAAAGATTAACAACATTGTATTTGCTGCTGTCATTCTTAAATAATGATTCTGTAAATAAGCGTTCATTACGATTTGAAGCAAGAGAAAAGTCAAATAAGACATTACATGATATTGATGTAATCAAGGATACAAAAAGTGAACTAGAAAAAGAACCTTGGTATTCCGTTGAGATTATTGAAGGCTATTCTGTTGTAAGAAAGTATTTTGATGGTAAAAAGGAAGAGTTTATTTCTACATTCAAGAGTAAACTTACTTCAATTACTATCATTCGTACACAGGTGCCAAAGGATATCGATTTAAATCATTACTTCGAAATAATGAATACTCGTGGGGAGCAGTTGGAACTTCATGAGATTGTAAAATCAAAAATAATAGGAGCTATTAAGTCCGGAGATACAATTACTGAAACAGATAAAAAAGACAAAATGATAGCGGCTACTATTTGGGATGCATGTGCCCAGATGGATAAGTATGTGCAGATGTGTTTTTCAGTTGATAAACGAAAGAAACTCTTTGACGAAAAAGACTGGGATACATTTACTTGTGCTAACTTTGATGAGGTTAGAACTGTATTCAGTGATGAAGAATATACTGCAGAAACAAAGTTCACTTTAAGAAGTAAGCTTCTGAATCCAGATAATACTTCAGGGAAAGATGCAGAAAAAGATGAAGAAGAGAATGAAAGATTTGAATCAATAATCACTTTTCCGAATTTTATTCTTCAGGTTAATGAGGCAATGAATGTTTCCGAAACAGACAACGATGCCGGACTAGATGATAAGAGATTTATAGAACTTTTGAAAGATAAATGGAGCAGCAAGGAAAAGGCTTTAGACTTTATTTATTCATTACTAAAATACAGATATCTATTCGACCGCTATATCATCAAAAGAGAGTATGTAGGACAGTATAAGGTTGAAGGTAAATGGTCTTTGCAGAGGCTTGAAATGTATAAAGATGCAAAGGGGCAGAAACCATCATATAAGGCTACTCTTGAAGTAGGTGCAGCAGGTGGTGTCGAAAATGAAGGTGATGACAACAAGCAGTTACGTTTATTGCAGTCATGTTTAAGAATAACCTATACTTCGCCAAAAACCATGCATTGGATTGCTAGAGTTTTATCTGCGGTTAATGAAAATAAAGATGGTAAGGCTGTAATTGAGCTGTTAGAGAAGTATTCTTGTAAGAAGGTAGTTGATTCTGAATATCAGAGTCGCACCGGATTTGGTATTGATAGAATTGTATTTACTTATCTGGATTATGTATTGTGTAGAGATAATCCTGGCGAGTTTAAGGAGTTTCAATTCCAGTTTAGAACATCGATCGAACATTTCTTTCCGCAGCATCCAATTAATGGCGAGAATGCTGTTGATGAAAAGAATAGAGATAGTTTTGGAAACTTGGCATTGATTACGGTTTCTGCAAATTCTAAATTCTCTAATATGCTTCCTATACATAAGGTGGAGCAGTATAAAGATGTTATTGAACAGAGTCCAAAACTTATGAGAATGAAGAAATTGCTTGATGCAAATAACCGTGTCTGGAATGATAATATGGTAGCAAAGCATAATGCAGAGATGCTTGCGTTGTTAAAGGTAGAAACGGAGGTGAGAGTATAGGTATGACAAAGTTACCAGTTGTAGCAAAACGCTATGTCGCCTTGGCTTTACTCTCAAGCCATGTGGAAACAGTTTGTTTACTTTTCTTGAAATCATAGGCTTTTCAAGGGTTTTAGAATTTTAAAAAAGTGCGCTTGTCCACGCCTTGCCCACCTTGAAAAATATGTGCACGATTTGGTGGACAAAAAACAAGGAAAGGACTTATCAATTTCAGCAATGAATATTATTAAACAGCATATGTAAAATAATGATGTGTAATAGAGAAAAGGAGGCAGCAGATGAAACTTACAGATATGACAATTGAAGAAATGTGTACGACTACAGAAAAGCAGTCATTTGACCGTAAGAGTGCAAAGATAGAAGCGACAGCAATTGCTACTCCTATGATTGCGTTTGCAAATGCAGACGGCGGACTCTTAGCTGTAGGTATTGAGGATAATGGCGAGATTACCGGAATAGATGATTATGCGAAGAATATTAACGAAATACTCCGTGCAGGATATGATTTCTGTCAGCCATCTATTTTCATTGAAAAGGAAACAGTTGATTGTATTGATAAGAATGGTAATGCAAATCATATCTTACTTATTAAAATTCCGCAAAGTGCAGACATGCATGTAAACCACAGAGATGAAGCATTCTTGCGTGTTGGTGACAGGTCAAAGAAACTTACTTTTGATGAACGTATGGAATTGATGTATTCTAAAGGAATGCGTTTTTATGAGGACGAGCCGGTATATCGTAGTACTTTGGATGATATTGATATGGAATTTGTTGCAAAGTATTGTGAGAAGATTGGCTACGGAAAAACTCCTGAAGAGTATATTAGGCAAAATAAGGATTACATTGTAAATGTTGCAGGTCGACAGGAAATGAGCGGTGCAGCAATTATGATGTTTGGAAAAGATCCGCAGAGATTTTTCCCAAGGTCAAGAGTTCGTTTTATACGATATGAAGGCACTGAGGCAAAAGTCGGTGCGGAAATGAATGTTATCAAGGATAAGATGTTCCAAGGCCGTATTCTTGATTTGGTAGAGCAGACCACTGAGTATGTAAGAACACAGATTAAGGAGCATACTTATCTTGGACCAGACGCTCGTTTTGTGACAGAACCGGAATATCCGGAATTTGCATGGAAAGAGATTATTGTAAATGCAATTGCACATCGTGATTACAGCATAAAGGGTACGGATATTCAGATTAAGATGTTTGATGACCATATTACGGTGGAGAGTCCAGGAACACTTCCTGGAACTGTTCGTCTTAATAATATGCGAGAGATACATTTCTCAAGAAATCCGAAGATGGCACAGCTACTACATGAGTATGAATATGTGCGTGAGTTTGGTGAAGGTGTAGACCGTATGTATCGCGAGATGGAAGAAGCAGGTCTGCCAGAGCCGGAGTATAAGACGGTTGCATTTATGGTACATGCTACAATTAAGAATAAGAAATATCTTGTTGAGTCTAAAGCGTCAAAAGAACAAGATGTCGCTCAAAATGTCGCCCAAGATGTCGCTCAAGATGTCGTTCAAGAGCATACAAAAACACTTGCTGAAATAATTATTGCTGAAATACGCAAAAATGAAAAGGTAACAAGAGAGCAAATTGCAGTAAAAGCGGGCGTAAGCAAGAAAACCATTGAACGTGAAATTAAGAAAATGGGAAATGTTCATTATGTGGGAAGAGGTTATAGTGGACATTGGACTATTGATTAAGAGAAAGCTAATAATCAAGGAAGACAAGTATGTTCCCGACATTAATATCAGGAACATACCTTGAATGTATAGGTGATAGTTTTAGAGTAAATTTAATAGTATAGGAATTTGCATTTTAGCCTTTGGTCTTAGTAGGTAAAAAATACATGTCAGAGAAATAAAATTGTTGATTGGATTGCA
>JGI24711J26586_10001146_pt1 | contig 20544 bp, 12 predicted proteins | sample BioPla3DNA1_FD_26586 | JGI IMG/M metagenome (IMG submission 26586)
AATACCAGAAGTAACAGGCCAACTGCCAACATTCACATATATATCTTCATTAAAACTTATTAACACATAATCTTTAATACATATACCCGGCGATAAATGTATTACTAATTGTCCAGAAGGCACATCATATAAATATTCACATGCTAGGCCGTATATTCTTGCACGATCTTTGCCTGTTATTGCATTTAAAAAATTAATATTTTCTGAAGTATATAAGCTATATGGATCGACAGCTCGCCGTTGTATATTACCCCAATTTGTTGTAGGTGTAATGGCCATTATTTGGGTGATATCTATTCGATATTAACACCCACACCCCCAGTCTGATTTTTCCAATTATACGATTCCTTTAATAAAATATTACTATCTAAAAAAATTTTATATTCGAATATACTATGACTTTCTATATCCAAACCCGCCACAAAACAATCTATTTGCTCATCTATTAATTCTAAGTTTTCAACAAACATATTAAAAGTATTATTAATATATTGTTTTAATTCGTCTTCATTATATGCTATACAATAGAATTGCGTTTCTTTGTCTATTTCTAATATTTGATTTAAATTTTCTACATTAAAAAAAGAAAATTTAGTATTATAATAATTATTTTCAACATTAAAAGATTCTGTTGTTCCTTCAAATCTAGCAATAGCATTTTCTTGATTCATATACGTTATAAGCCATTGGTCTTTTTTCATACGAATAAGTGCATAAAAACCGGTTAATATATTTCCTATTAATTTAACAACAATATAATTATTACTCCAAGTATATACTATACAATTACCCGAATCGTATTGTTTAACTGTACCTGCACCGTAATTATTTTTTGGAATTTTACCAAAAAACGTCATAAACGATAAAGAATGATCTTCGGTTCTAATAGCTAAATATTTTTCATTTGGCTTAGTTGGTAATTTAGCTTTAGGAATAGCCCAAGACGGTGCTACATTACCTTTTCTAATTCTTAAATCAAAATGTAAATTGGATGCAGCATGTTGTTGTACTACAAATTCTGTTTCGTATGGAAAAACATTATAATCCGATTTTAAATTTTCTAAAATATTCATGATTTATCTCCTACTCTAATAGTACTTTCACTATTTGTTCTATCAGAAGAAGACATAATTCCTTCCATAGTAGAAGAGTTTATTACAGCACTAGCAACATCTAAAACATTACTAATGGCGGTTTTAACGTCTTTAGGTAATTCTTCAGAAGATTGTACTTTCGATTTTCCTTCATTTATTAAATTAAGCATGTCTTGTCTTACTGCTGTATTATTTATAACATCTTTAACTATAGATTCTGTGGACTGAGAAAGTGTTTGTTGTAATATTGGTGATAATCTTAATTCACTATCTAATTTAGTATTTAATTTTGATATATCCGCAACAACATTTCTTAATAAATCATCGACTTTAACTACATCGCCATTCATTATAGAAACTAGTTGACTATCTATATTAGAAATAGTGGAAGATAATAAATCCATAGGGGATTTAATATTTAGTGCGGTGCCGTCTATATTTTGTAAAATATCTTTTACTATGTTTGCAGTAGTAGTACTTAACGAATTAATAACATTATCCATAGGTTGAGACATTAAACCTTTAGTTATTGTATTTATATTAGCAGAGTTTAAAACGTTAGATAAATTACTAGAAATTTTATCTGTTACATTTCCTATTAATGTATTTAAGTTATTGCCAAAAGGATTTATTTTAGTATTCATAGCTACGCTAATATTTTTATTTGTTAGATCTATAGATTGCGAAACGCCAGCAACTGCTTTATTGATATCTAATCCAGATATGTTTTTAACATTAGGTATGTTAGCAACAACGGCTCCAGGAGTGCCATCTTTATTTACTAAATTGGGTAAACTAAAGCCCATATTTTTTGTATTGGCGTTATATTCTACATTTGGATATTGCCAATTATAATTACGAGCAAAAGCGTCGCCGAAATTACCATCTTCCATATCCACATCAAATACATTACTTGCTTGTTTAGTAGTTGTCGCACCAGCAGCACCCGGAAGTTTAGAATCTGTTTGTTTTTCTGATGTTGTTGGAGCTTTTCTAAAATATTCATATTTCCATAAATCTTCATTTGCTATTGTTTTTTCTGGTTTTTGTTTTAACATATTTATAAATCTATACCTATTTGGAAAATCGGGATTGCTTTCTTCTGCACCTTTACTCTGTATCATTACGCTATATAAATCTGTAATTGTAAATTGTATTTCAATATGTCGAGGTAAACCTACTTTATTTAAATCGCTTAAAGGAACATTCCAGCTAATATTTGAAATAGCACCTATTCGAACATCTAATAAATTAGGAATAAAAGCAGATATATACGGCGGTTCTATATACGACATTACTTGACCGCCTTTAGGTAAACTTAAAGATAAAAATACATCCATAGGTAAAATAATATCATTAATATACATTTCGCTTTCAACATCTGTTGCAAATGTTCTTAATTCAACTGTAAAATTCCACGATAGACCAGTGTTAGACCCACTCCAAATATTGGGAAAATCTGTTCGCGCACCTAATAATAAATTACGTAATACATCTTGTCCTATATGAGAAAAAACGGCGGTGGGTGTAGATATTTCATCTTTTTTATAACGTTCTTTAACAGCTTCATCAATAGCTGTTAAAGACTGTCCAACAAGTTGGGGAACATAGTTCATAATTTTTCTAGCATCTTCTCCTCCAAATACGCCGCCCCCCACATTTAATAATTGTCTAACTTCACCAGATGTAGAAAATGTCATTAATTGCTGTAGTTGTTCTTCAATGGCAGATGGTGAATAAGTATTACTATGACTATAAGTAATATTGTTATTGGGTTGTATAGCTATTTTAAAAATTCTATTAAGTTTTTCCATTTCTGCATTTTTTAATTTTTGATCTGGAGACGTTAAACTATAATTCATAGGTTGTACTGTTAGTATAGGAAACGCATTTAACATTTCCGCTTCTATATTTATAAAACCACCGCCATCTGTATATATTGGAGGTAAACCAATAACTCTATCACATATTGGAAAGTCGTCTTCTTTAAAAAGAACGGCATCTTGTAATTGATCTGCTTTTTCTATACTATATTCTATTGCTCTTTCAACATAACCGGGACCATCATCTTCTGTAGCGGGTGGTGGGCTATCTGGTGTTTTAGAAGAATCTTCTGTAACTTTTTTTGGCATTATAATACTTTTAACTTCTTCTGTTTTTTCTTTACTTATATGTTGTGAAACATTTCCCGCAGACCAGTGGGCGGGTTCTTTATTCATTGTAGTGTCTGCCATTTACAACCCCCCTTAAAAACCCACACCTTGCATAAATAAAGATAACATTTGCACATATGTCATATCGTTCATTCCACTACTACTAGAATTGTCAACATTAGTATTAACATTACTTGTATTGCTAACATTACTAGAGTCATAATTATTAACAACTATTGGGGGGTAATTCCCACCAACATTTGCTACAGCAGATGCTAAAGCTTCTTTATTTGTTTCGTATGTTAATACTTTAGGTTGTCTATATGTTGATGCTGGAATAGTAGGTTTTTTTGTCGCGTTGGCTAAAAACGATGTTGGTGATACAGTTTGTAATGTACCTGCTTTATAGCTTTCATATAAATCAAATGGATTAAATGTTATTTGTCCGTATCTGCTTTTTACAAATAATTGATTAACAGGAACGTTTTCTGGTATAGCTTCTAAATGTAAATGTGGTCTATAATTACCACCTGTACTACCTACACGAGCAACAACATCTCCAGGTTTAACAATTTGTCCTTTAGAAAAATTTGTACTATCTAAATGTGCGTATTTAAAATATACACCATAATCTGGATAATGTACAACTATAGTGTTTCCATAACCGGTATGACGACCCTGTTCTACAACCTTACCTAAAACAGGCGCAATTAAAGGAGTACCTGTTTTCATCCCACCAAAATCTACACCTCTATGGTACACAGTTTTTCCTTTATCGTTTATACGTTTTTGATTATATGGGCTTGTCATTCTTGCATATGTGGGTAATCCAAAAAATGCGTTAGATGTTACTGGTGTGTGTTTCATTGTTGCTTTTGCTATATTACTTACTCTTGAAGTTATGTCGGACGCAGAACCAGGAGTATCTACACCGCCCCATCCACTACCTCCACTATGAGTGCTTAGAGGTGTTTGTCGTATACTATCTAAAAGATATTGTGTGGTATTTAAATTATAAGTTTTTTGAATATAATCTGTAAAACCCTTTTCTGTTTTTAAACTTTCATCTCTAAGATAATTTTCACCAAAATACATTGTGATTGATATGTCTTGAGTTTTGTCATCTTCCAAATCACCAAAAAATTTCTTACGTTCTGCTTTAGATAATTTACTAACTTCGCTAAATAAATGCTTATATGCTAATTGATTCATATGAGCTGTTTCTATAGCCTTTTCTGTATCGCCGGCTTTGTTTAAATCAATAACCATTTTTTGTAATTCTGTTATAGTAGTAATATAATTTTGTGCTGTTTCTGCATTTCTAATGGAAGTAAGTATATCTAATTCACTGGCTTCTTTACTTGTTACTGCTGCTTGATGTTGTATTTCTGCCGCATCTTTTATCATTTGCTCTGCTGTATTTTGAGATGCTCTTAAAAAACTTGCCGTTCCATGCCAGCCGTATTCTGTAGCTATTTCAGAAGCTCTTTGTAAAATTCCAACAGAGTCTTCACCATACAAACCGTACATAAAACCGCCTGTTATTTTTGATAATCCACCCATTAACATTTCTCCGCCGGTTTTTATACCTTCGGCAAATGCACTAGCGGCATCCGATAATGTTTCTATAATTGTTTTTATTCCTGCTCCAATAGCTTCTGATGTTTTTGCTAAATGATTACTAAAATCTCCACCTGTAAAATAATTTTTTATTTTAGAAACTATTTCCATTATAGAACTTTGTGTTTCTTCAACTTTTTGTTGTGCGTCTTCTTCTATTTGTTTTTGTTCTTTTAATCTTTGTCTTGCATCTTCAACGTCCTTAGCAGCATTTTCCATACGCTGTCTTTCTGCTCGTAGTAAAGCACGTTCGTATGACCTATCGAAACCAAACCGTTCTATAAAACTGTACCATACATCCATAGCCGTGTTTAATATATATGAGCCTACTGTGGTTATTAATGTTCCTATACCTTTAATAGACGCTTTTATTAATTCCCATACAAATCTAGGCCCTTTTGTTATTACAATTTTTATTACATTTACAGCAGAAGCAGCTAATCCAGAAAATACACTATCAATAAAATTACCAACAGTTTCTTCACCGCTTCTTTTAAATGCGTTAACAACTATATTGATAAGAGAATATGCAAGAGAAGCAAAGCTAAGATATCTCATAGCACTTATAGCAAATTGACCAAAAGAAAGAAAAACATTTCCTAAAGTTCCCATTACAGATCTCATTATATTGGGAGTATTTAATAATGCTCTTCCGACACTAGATGAAATAGCTCCCATATTTATACCTGTAGTTGTGGGGGCCAATGAAGGCAATGCGCTAGGTGAAACAATTTGTCCTATAGTATGTCTAGTACCAGCGGCTATAGTTTGGCCTGCACCTCTAACATATTGAAGCGTAGATCGACCTGCACTTCTGACATATTGACCCGGTAAACTTGAATACATTGCACTTCCTGTTCTTCTAGCACCTCGAAGTAAAGCTTCACCTGTTCTTCTAGGTGCAAGCATCGCTTCATCTCTAGTTAGAAGAGGGGTACCTTCTCTCATTCCCCCAAAACGCTGTCTACCACTACGTACTGGTAATACATCCCCTGCTCGTTCTCTTACATCTCTATTATATTGTGACCATTGACCAACAAGACCTCTTAATGCTAAATACGCTAATATTGCTCTAGATAATGGTCTAATAAACGCTACAAATAAATTAGTTAATATACTTTGTAGTTGACTTAAAAATGCACCTCTAGCTTCTCTGCGTTTTTCTTCATCCTGACTAAATAACATAGTTCCAAAATTTTTAATAAAACCAAAAATACTTTTAGTAGCACTAAAAAATGTTTCTTTAAATCGTTCAGGTAATATTGTATCGAATATTGTAAATAATTTTCCGCCTAAAAAATTAAAACCAGTTGTTAAATAAGATGTGGCTGTTTCATAAGCAGAGGCGGGTAATAAAGACAATATACCTCTTATCATTTTTGCTGTTAGAGAAACGGTTAATATTTGTCTTATTATTTTAAATAAAATACCTTGCGGGTTTAATATTACTCTAGATACTATAGTCCCCATAGCTTCGGTCATAGTCATGGTGTGTTTTAAAAGCTTATCAAAAATATTTATAGATTTTATTCGATACTCTGTGTGTTCTGTTTGTTGTTTACTAATGTTTTTAATATTATCGATGATTAGTCTTCTTTCTTTTCTTTCGGCCGTTCTTTCTTCTTCAAATGTTCTCCCACGACCAGTTCGTCTAGCAACTATATTAGATCTAGTTAGCTCACCATATTGAGCAAGTATTTCTGCATATATATTCGGTCCACCATGGGGTGTTTTTCTTTGATCTTCCGGTTTTAAACTTTCATAACAACATAATAAAGATTCGGTTAATATATCTTCGACGCGATACCAATGTCTTTGTTCTAAATGATGGTGTCTTTCAAGTACACTCAATAAACCATCAGTTAATGTAGCAGTTAATGTTTTATTTACACTTGCAATAGAAATTTGAAATTGATTAATTATCTGCTCTGCTGCACTATTAATAAATGTGGGTATATTTAAAANCGTCTGATATAATTCGTATGTAAAAGTTGCGGATCTTTGACGTCTACGGTATTCTTCAACACGATAACCAAAGTATTTACGTATATCTGGATTATCCATAAACACACGCAAGAAAGCCATATTAATAGCTTCTCGAGAAAGTGGCTGTACTAACTGTTCACGTAATCTAATAAAACCTTCTACTAATCTAGTATTAAAAATTTCTGCTAATCTTAAACCGTATGTGCTTGCGCTTGTTCGTTGCTTCATTAACTGTAGTTGGGTTTGATTTAATTGTCTCATTATATCATTCATTTGTTGTAATTGTCTATTAATACTTTCTAATCTAGATGTTACAGCAATTTGCATATTAGTTAATACAGAAACAGTTTGAGCAAACCCTTTTTCAATTTTATTAGATATTGTTGCTAATGCAGATGTAATCTTTTTACCGTCGAAGGAATCTGTTGTATTTGTAGCAATATTTTGAGATACTATACTGTTAGGTAATGCAGACGGCTGTTGTACAGAAGGCGTGGTATTGCGCTGTGCTAAACTACTTAATATCGAACCCTGTAATTGAATTTTTGCACTATCCGGCACGTATACCACCACTCCTATCTATAAGACAATATTAATAAAACACCTAAATAAAGAATAACTTTAACATTAATAATAGTGATAGGTTGTTCTATAGTATTGCATATGTTTTTTATAATTTTGATAATACTCTCTGTTCTATATGCTCTATTTACAACAGAAGACATACCAATTTTCTCTATACCTTCGGGTCCGTTATATAATGTTAATAATTCTAATACTAATGTTTGCATTATCAAAGTAGCATCAACATGATCCAAAAGAGGAACACATACATTTTCAACTTCTATGTTAGATATATTATTTTCTTTAGCAATATAATTAATAATGTTTTCAGAAGACGCAATATTAATAATATTGTTGTTTATTCTTTCTGCTAAATCTTCATAACTTTTACTTCGTTCTTCTGATTGAATATTATAATAAGCAATAGCAATAATTTTCATAGACTGATTTAATTTGTTTCTAATGTCTACTATGTATCTATAAAAAGCGTACTTATTTAAAGAATTTACCATGTCGTCTAAATATTTATATAAAGTAGCATCTGCTACCTTTATACATAGGGTGGTAAAGCCCTGTTTTACGACACTAGCACCATGCATTTGAGAAATGGTATACTTTAGTACTTCTTCGTTACAAATAGGGAAATATTTGGCCTTTAAATAGCTACACGTTATTGCAGAATATAAACGAGCAGTGGCAATAGCAGTTTCTGCTTTATTACTGGCTAAAAATGTTACTAAATATATAGATAATAGATTATAAAATGGATTACTAGTAACCCATCCAGATACGGGCATCTTAGCAATCATTTTTTTAATTAATTCTTTTGATACATTTGCAGTATTCATATAATTAGTTACTATTGATTTAGATAATATATATCGCCCGCATGTTTGCTCAACCATAGATAAAGCAATTTTTATATCCTTTAAAACCAAATCTTCCATTTCATTTACACGGGGCAATGTATGTTGTAAAACTTCCGTAATAACACTACGCATTTCATTGCCCCCATTAAGACATTAATATAACATCTATATTAATTTTATCTTTATCGAACCAAATATATTCCGGACAATATTTATATAGTTCTATACGCTCTGTTCTAGGAATATGTTCTAAATCGAAAGTATATACAATATCATCTTCGGGTATTAATACTTCACAGAATTCCACATCGTCCACTACGTCGTGTAAGAATCGAGCAATTTCACTTCGATATATATTGGTGTGATAATTTGCTTTTAGTTGTAAAAAAGTATATAAAACATTTTTACATTCTTCAACAATTGCGGGTATATTATTTTGTGATTTTTTAAGTATATATACTTTAACGCTTATTTCAGGAATAATATCTATACTAAAATTTTCATCATAAGATTTTACAGGCACGGAATTAAACCTATTCAATCTCATATTAATAGATTTACCATATGTAGTAGCAAATTTAATATTTACTCTATCTGTTAACATTTTATACATATGAAAATTATCACGTAAAGTAGCTAACTGATTAAATATATATTGATCTAAATATGCTATATTTTGTTTATAGTAAGATTTTTCTATAACAGGAACATTCCAAGCAAAATAAGCTGTATTTTCACCTTTGCTTATATTGCTATAACATATTTGAGTCATATCGTGATGTAGTATAGCATTTTGTTTATAAGTAGCATATACTTCGCCGCTATAGCTAATTTCTATTTTAAAAGAAATCGACCCCATAGGTATAACATCTGGTGATATGGGAGGCGATATAAATGTTACTGTGGATGCGGGTGTATTCTGTTCTGAAGATTCTTGTTCATCGTCTTCTTGTGTTTCGCCACTAAACATCATAGTTTCTTCCATATTAATTAATTGATGTTCCACTATTAGTTTAGATTCTATGTATTGTGCTTTGTTTTTGGGCATCTTACTAATGTTTGTAATAAAAACATAGTTACCATCATCATCCGTTGTAATTATAATATTATTTAATCCTAAATGTATTAACTCAATTAAAGGTTCGCCGTATAAGCTAGGCTGGTCATTAACAACTAAATTAGTTGGCCTTCTACCATCTTTTAAAATTGTAATATCACCATTATATACATTATATGTTGTCCATGTTACACCGTTATAAGATATTACTAAACTCCAAGGTATATCCCCTATTTCTATTTCATTTAAATTTATATACGGTGACATATATGTAAACGTATTACCACTCATGCCATTTAAAATTGCTTCGTATGTTTTTCCAGAAATAGTTATTTCTAATTTTATATTTTCTGGTAAAACGGCATTACCAAAAGGATCTATTTCATCTATTTTTTCTATCGGTATGGAAAAGTAACCTTTGTCCGTATTAGTAAGAGTTTTAAAATTTAAAGAAGTAAATCCTAAAAATGTATTAGGATAAGTATTGGTACCTATAGCCAAAATATCATCTGCCATAGGTTCGCCTTGTTTATATAAAGACCATTCGCCTTTATATACGTTATATAATTCATCTTTATAATATAATTCTATTTCCCACATAAAATTATTTGTAGGTATATCAAAAGAATCTAACATATCGGAAGACACATTAACGGTTACTTTATCTTCATATGTTTGGCTGTTATCTAATAATATATCATCCATACCGTGAATTTTAAGTACAGCAGATATAGCATCCCCATCCATCTCGGCTAACTTATATACATCGCATATAAAAATAATTTTATTATTATGTTCTTGTATTTTTGCTTGAATTTGTCTTAAGCCCATTAAGATATCTTCTATATTGCCTTTACTAAATAATACAGGAGCAACATTTAACATATATAAACTATATGTATAATTGGCTCTTGGGATGTCGTAACTATCATCTAGTTCTATTTTAAAAGGAGATATATACTGAACACCATTATATTCTAATTCTTCTCCTTGATATACAACAGGCTTATCTACATTTAATTCTATAGGTATACTAGATGCTGGTATAGGTTTATGTGTATTATCATACATTACTGTAAATAGAGAAATATCATTTCCGACAATATCTCGTCTATTAAGTATAGGTAATGCAGTAACATTAGTCAAACCAGTAACGCCTTGAAATCCTTTAAAGTCTTCTTCTGTCACTAGTCGTTTAGCAGCACTAATATTTTCACGTGTATGTCTTTTAATATCTTCAATAGATTCGCTATTACGACCATTAGTAATAGCTAATGGGTTATAGCTTTCTATTATAATTTGCTTACCGGAAATGTTATCTATAATTCGTTCTGCTAACACAGCCGTATTAGCCACTATATTACCATCGGTGCCTAAAGTTGTATTAACTGTAACTAATGCACCTGCTCCGTTTTTAGGTAAATACCCATATACACCATTACCAAATTTAATAGATAGTGTCCCCATAACATTATCTATTTTAAGTTGATAACATCTGTCATCAGATTTTGCTTGATATATAGAAATTAGTTCTTTATATAATTCACCATCTACATCGATGTTTATATTATATATTTGCCCATCATAACCAGAAACAATTTCTTCATAAAACACATAAAGCGTTGGATTTTCAAAGTTAAATTCATGATAATAAATATCTATTTGCCATATTTCAACACCAAATACTAAACACAGTTCCCCTTTACGAAGCTCTATATTATAAGGAACATTCTCAACCAAACCCGTTTCTAAATTTTGTGTTGTAATGTTAATACCATTAGCATCTTTTTCTATGTAATAACTATTTTTAACCTTATAAGGAATATTTTCAGCAAATACAGCAGACCCAGCTGCAATTTTAACTAATAAATCTTCATTGTTAGGTATAGGTATTACTATAATTAATGTACCGCTAGCGGGTTGTGTTTTAATAATATTATAGTCTAACTGCGATGCTATTTCTGTAACAGAAGATGGGAGTACTGCTCTATTTAAAAACGCTTCATTATACGCCATAGCGTTCTGATAAAGCATATCAGATGTTAAGAAAGTTAAGGACTGTATTAAATAACCCAGAAAACCAGATTCATAAACATCTACATTACCGACTTGAAAATAGTTATCTAATAAATTTACTAATTCTGTTTTTACATCGAACGGGTCAAAAGACGGTAAAGCACGTGTTCTAATGTTTGTCAAATATAACACCCCGCAAAATAAAATAGAGACGCCGCTTAATTAAAAACGGCGCCTCTAAAAGTTCGGATAATTTAAGCTGTTGTAGCGTTGTTATACATGCTATTAATTGCGCTAACAGAGCTATCTGTATATGTAGATACTAAATTACTTGCAGCATTAAGTACATTAGCACCTGTATACATTTGGTCGAAGCTAAACTGAATATCATGTTCAACTTTTTCGTGGGATGTTTTATCGCTACTAAAAGCATCCGTAGGAATTTTGGTGGGAAACACACCAGTAAATGCCGCAGCATATTGTACTGTTTTTCCATCAAATAGAGTAGTAGCATAGATAGCTCTACCTTTAAAATCTATTTGAGATGTTCCGCCATTTTCTGGATCCGAAATACCATAAATCATATTTCTAAAAATATTAACCCAAGAACCCATAATTTCTAAGATAGGCAACCCTGCAAACTCTATGAATTTACATGTAAATCGTCTATCATCGTATTCAACGGTTCCGGGGTATGCCCAATGCATATTGTTAGTTCCATTATATTCTACTGTATTAACAGTGATGCCTGGAATATTAACAGATACACATACTGTAGTTAAAAACTTACCGTAATTACTTTGTAATTTATTGGGAGGATAGAAAGTAATATAGTGATACCCTGTAGTGTAGGGATCTATAAACTGATCGTTCCCCCCAAAAATTGTTCGTAATTGGTCTGGATGGTCGTGTTTATTAAACCGACTTGTTAAAAACGGATTAGGCATAAGTTGACAACCTCCTAATGTTCAAAGAAATTGCACGAAGAATTCTACCGATTTAGCAGTAGGGTCAATCGCGCATAACACTTACTTTTCATTGCGAATATAATTATTCAGATATCTCAAATTGGTTAAGATTTTACAATCAGATAATTTGAACGACTGGCCTAGTTCTGTACTAATTTTTGTAATCGAGTACAACGAAACTCTGTATTGACCGTTCTTAATTTTCATGTAACCTGCCAAATAACACAATCCGACTGGTTCTGACTTTCCTCTCATGGTATGAGAGCAGTAAACTAAACTTCCTCTGTTATAACCAAGCGTTCGTGTCGAACCGTGCCTTTTACGAATTTTACCATAGTTATGAAACAACTCACGTCTTGCGAAGTTTAAAAATTGTATAAAATACAAATTTCGAATTGGTTTGATCTTCTTGTTGTAAAACAATTCACACAATGAGTGCGAATCAACACACTGCGATTCCCACTCTGTTACTAGTTTTTTCTCGTAAAGTTTCTTATAGCCGTGTTTCTTCCGTTGCTTCCACGTTTGCCAACCTTTTTTCTTGTACACAGAGATGCCATGTTCTTCCAAGAAGTTGTAAAAGAAATTCTTTCCAATTTGAAGCGGCGAAAAGTTGGCGTTCCACGTCGACACGTAATTTTTATTCACTCGCCGTTTCTTCTTCGAATTACGTGTGGCCGCCGTCACGTCTTCAACGATAACTTTAGTAATTGGAAGAATCTTTAACAGACTGCGAATCAATCTTAAGTGCCGTTTCCACCTCGATAAAGTAGATGGTGGCATTCGTCCTTCTTTTCGAAGAGCCGCTCGATTCCATCGACATTTTCTATACGGTGTCTTTTTCGAGCGGCGCAGACGTCTATACTTACGTCGGGTTTCGACTTTTGTCTTAACATCGGTTTCAGAATTAATCATCCAATTTAACACAACGCCTTTTGGCGTAGCAACAGTAAACGCTGTTCGTTTCGAACCAGGATCAATACCAAGTATGATATCTGTGTTCGGTGTCTCAACAACTTTTTTCAGTTTCACATAAAACGTACCGCGGTGAAAATGCTTCGTGCATCTGCCTTCTTTAAGCCACAGACGCACTTTCGCAGGATGTGCAGGTTGGAGTGGTGTTCCAACCAAATCAACGACCGGAACTAGCATCATTAGATCTCCTTCAGATATCAAGTTTTAAACTACCGCTTCGACGCTGCTACCGCGAGAGGAATCGGGCTAGCGGAACACCCAAAACGTCGCATTTTGTCTGCCACGACAGGTAGCTAGTTTCCTTCGAACGTGTCCGATGCGTTACCGCTCGACCACGCGAAGTTCAAAGAACTTACTTGGACAGTCTAGTCTCATTTTAATTGTGGTTAGTCCTGGCGGATGGTTTTCCCACAAGCCCACCTTAGTTGGGGTGGGTAGTTGACCCTCCTAATATTTAAAACACACATAAACTTAGTGGGATACGAGAGTGATGCTAATAACTTCAATAGCACCAGTAACTCGTAAATCTATAACAACTTGACATCTATTTATTTTCTTATCATAGTCAGTAGCAAATACTTTAACATCGTACCATTCAAGAGCACGTCTATTCTGCATGTCGCCTAAGAACAAGCTAACATTTTCTCTAATCATGCTCCATGATAGTTCGTCATTAAACTCATATATAAAGTATTTTAAGTTCCACTCTAATACACGTTTAATGTATAATAAACATAGTACTACGTGTATATTCTGCAAGGAACTAGGTTTGCTCTGACAAGTCCAGTTGCCCCAAATAGTATCTCCGCCTTGCGCCCAGCGCATAATAGGATTAATTTGGGATAGTTTAAATTGGTCTTTATAACCGCCCACTAGCTTATATCTAATATCCTTAATACCATTACAGGTGCCTCTATTCAATCCTGCAAAGGGCCACCAAATATCGTAGTCCCGTTCTGTTTTAGCAAACGCTCTTGCCACATGATAAACAGGGGTCATCCAAATATATTGTCCTGTAAAGGTATCGTACACTTTAGTAAACATTTCATATAGTGCGGCTTGATATGTTTGATAATTATGTGTATTTTGTCTATTAGAAAGTGCGGATGTTGCTCTACTGTTATCGCCATTATCTAAAAACGCAAAACAGTCGGTTCTAGATTCGCACAAGTCTACTATTCTGTCTTTAACAGGTGTAGGATACCCAGCATCAAAGACGACACTAAACATTAAACAATCCGGGTCAATAACTTCATCGTTTGTTTGGCTTGTCATGGGGTCTACAGTTAAACCAACATAAGCATTAGCTAAATCGTTTTGCATTACACCCCAATTTAAATTACCTTTAGCATCGTACATAGAACCATCGGAACCGTCTGCTAATGGTACCCAAGTGCTAAACGGTAATTCAAAATGCCATGTTTCGCCTGCTAAAGAATCTATATTATCGCTAACTTCTACTCTAACATACTCACTATATCTTTCAAGCACGTGAGTAACAAACATACTTTCTCCGCTCAAATCTCTAGCTTCTTTATCAAAAGAAACTGTAAAAGATTCAATAAGAGCTGGAACATTAACATTATCAATGGCTTGGTATACATCTAAAATATATGTATTTTCATATTCTAATGCAGGCGTAACTTTAATAGAAATATCATTATACCAAGAACCTCTACCTACGGGATAAAATACAACATCTACATCGCCATTTAAAATTAATGTATCTATAACAGCTTTGCTTGTGATGTTAGTAGAAGGTACTGTATGTACCATAACATCTTCATCTACACCGTCGCCATCAATATCAATACTATCGTGCTTTAAACATAATGTTGCATATGTCGCGTCTGAAGGTGTAACACGCATTACATATAAGTTACCTAATATACCTAAATACTGCATGGCAACATACCAACCCTGTCCATATTTTGCAGGGTTGCCTTTACCATATGTTGCAATTAAATCTTGAGGACCCGTTGCCATACGCACTACATTATCCGGGCCCTTTTCTGCAAACATGCACATGAAGCCAATTGCTCCAGGTAATGGTTGCACAAAAAAGGACTCGTCTCTAATAGTAGTATAAACACCTGGGAAAATATTATACGCCATTTGTACCTACCCCCGATATAAATATGAGTTGCCTTCAAGGATGATACAAATAATATTAATAAAGTTAACCTAATAATGAGAGTCCTCTAGCACTCATTTTTTGCCAATCCTCATATCCGGATATTTTACCATCTAAATATGTAGCAAATATACTTTGTGCTAAAGGTTCCGATGTTACAAACATTTCTCTAAAAAGAGGAACTGGATATCTATATTGCAATACATCTCTTGTTGTATTAATTGAACCATACGCTCTTTCTAACGCATCCATTGTTAATGAAACAACATCATTATCATTTAATATTTCTTGGTTTATTACAGGCATTCTTTTAGTTTGACTATAAAACAACCTCTTCAAATCTCCTAAAAAATTACCAAACCACTCATCATATAAATCTAATGTTGGTTGATCTATATTACTTTTTGTTAAATAGGGAACAACTTCGCTGCTATTATAATTTGCAAATACGCCTATAATTTTATTAATTGTTTTTTCCGAAAAATATACATTATTATACATCGGTACTTCAAACTGCTCGTATATCAACCACATGTATGGATAATACAACATAGTAGATGCCAATCTAGAAATTGTTGTTAATTGATTATTTTCATAATTATAAATATTTCTATATAAAAATTCTAAATACCATTTCTTTGTTTCAACACCCGCTATTAATTGTCCTCGTTGATATCTATTAAATACATGCATACCATAATATAATAAACAACATATAAGTACACCTAAATTACTTTTAGTTAAACTATTTACATACGATGTATCTGATAAAATTTTTGCTTTATTTTGTACATACTTAAAAAAGCGTCTTATTACACTAGATTGTAAAAGAGATTCTATATGCATAGCACTTATATATATTTTATTTCTATCTATATCATAATCAACACCATACGGCGCACGTAATCTCATTGTAGATATTTCAATATTTTTTTCTCTTAATTGACCTTCTAACACATCTGCTAAAACGGGTAAAATAATATCGTATTCTGACATTTTTTGAAGGAGCGAAACAAGTTTGGTTGAAATTTTATCCATATTATATACACAGCCCTCCTTCATTAACCTAATAATTCATATATAGTAGTTAATACGTTTTTAATATGTTTAAAATAATTATCCTTATTTAAACTATCAAATAAATCTTGTATATCCAATATATCCTCATTCGTTAATGAAGGTATTGTTATATCCGATGTTTTTAAAGATAGTTCTATTTCATTACCGTTTTCTTTTTTATAACACCAATCCAATATATGCGATGGTGTATAGAAAAAATTTTCTATATGTAAATCTCTTTCTTTATTAGTTTTACTACTAATGATATTTTCAAGTGTTTTAAATAATGTGTTGGGGGATCTTTTTCCTAAACCTTTAATAACTGTTTTATTAAAAGCATAATCTGTTCCAATCATAATGGGATTGTCCCACACCAACCACCTATATTTTTCTAATGTGAGCTGCCCATATACATCAAAAACAGGCAATTCTTTTAACGGAGTTATAATATAAGCACCATCTATTTCACTTTTAAGTATTTCGCCCAATTGACTAGCCAAATACATTACGTCTTGATATACGGTATATCTTAATTCTGCTAATGTAGCCTTTCCCAATAAATTAACTATAATATTAGTTAACGTATAATTATATAAAAATTTTTTAGCAGATGTTGGTAAAAATAAAGTAGATACTTCTTTAAAAAAATGTTTTATAATATTTAAATGATTATCATTTAATACTTTTTTAATATAGTTGGTAAATGCTCTTTGAAAATCTATTTTTATAACATTAAAATAGATACCACTATCATTATTAATTAATGGTGTTTTAAAATTATGATTGTCTTCTAAATTGTGTTTTTTATGTTGTTTGATGTATTCCCATAAATTATTATAATATGCTGTATAATCGTTTACCATTTTTGTTAAAATATTATCGGATATATTCCAATTATAATAAAAACTTAAATCCGAATGTAGACTAGCAGAACATACTATTTTAGTAACACCGCAGATATTATGCAATAAATAATAATGATTAATAATTTAACTATCCTCCTTAATAATGATAGAATGTTTTAGAGTAAGTCGCCTAAAGCTACTAAAATATCTTCTTGTTGGACTTCACTGCTTCTAGATTTGTTCTGCTTAAATTCAAGATACATTTCTAAATCTTCGTGATTAACATTTAAATTAAATTTATCATACAGTTCTAAATCTACACCTATATTAGAATCTAAATCATACATTTTCTCTTCTGCAATACTTGTAGATAGCCCAAAATAAGGTATCAAATCATAATAAGTTTTGGCATATCTAGCCCAACCCAATGCAAGACATAAGTCGTCCGGTTCTCCTTCTATTCTACCAGACGCTTTTCTTTCAAGACCTGCTGCTTCCATTCTTAAATTATACGACAATAAATTATTTGAGTCTTCATTAAAACCCGTAAATATTTGTTCCATTACTAAATTTCTAGTAGATGCTGTTGAATGTATGCCTAATTTAGAAGATACGTCGTAAACATTTTTACTATCTCTTAACATTATATGTGCATACTTATCTTCTAGTTCTTCAATAGTTTGATTACCTACTCCGTTACGTTCTATTACTAATACTTTTTTTGGTATTAGATCTATTATTAAAGGTATATAATAATTACAAAATTGTTTTATTGTACATTTTACTTTACATTCTGCTATTTGTATTCCCGTTTCAAAACATTCTACATATACTGTAGAAAAATCCTTACCATGCTCTGTTGCTGTATCTATACCTACAACATACCTCATTGTTGAAGATGGAAAATCCCACCAATGTATATACCCGTCTTTATAAGTAAACTTACGTATAGGTTCTTTTGCTTGTTTAGCGTCTTGTATATTTTCCATAACGGCTTGATTGAAAATACTATCTTCTGTACCTATAAACATTAAATTATATTCTTGTTGTACTTTTTGATTTGGCGATTCTATTGTACATTGGTTTTCCATACATCTTTCCGAAAACCATTTTTCATCATATCCCGGACACTCCCACCAATAAATAGATACATAATGATATATACTATTTGGATTAGTTGAAGCATCCATTACCATATTATAAAAACCTTCCCCAGTACCTTTACGACCATTAGGTGTGGATGTGAATACTATACCGTATGGTATATCATATTTTTTAGCATTTAAAAAAGTACGAGAAGTTGTGGGTAATATAGAAGCCATATGAGCATCTAACGGCATGAAAGCCGCCTCATCAACCCAAACAAATATAGGACGCCTACCTCTGCCTTTAGTAGACTTTTTATCTCTAGGCTTATTGCTGGCTTGCAATACAAACTGCGAACCATTGGTAAATGTAAATCCTTCTTGTTTATTATCTACACTAAATTCTGGTCGTAACCAACTAGGTAAATTATCTATCATTTGTCTAATTTCACTAATGGTTTGTTTACCTTGTAATAAATCTCTATTTAAATGTAAAATAACATAATTAGAATTAAACAACATTAACCAAACACATACACCTTCTATAATTTGTGTTTTACCACATTGTCTAGAAGCCATTAGAACTAATCCATTTTTTTCTTTGTTTGACCATATGTCATTCAACGCATCTGCAATACGTTTTTGAGGCTCCCATAGTTTTAATGGAATCATTAATTCGGTTCCAGGCACTGCTACTAATATATAGTTACCTAAAAAATATTCTATATCTCTAGCACACTTAGTATATTCTTCAATAATTTCTTCTGGTGTAAAATCTTCTGGGTTTTTAGGTTTTTCTTTAACCTTTTTAGCCATAATACGTATGCGAAAAAGCAAAAGGTATCCGCATACCACACCTCCTTTCATATATTATTTAAAAATATTATCCAACATATCTAAATATTCTTTTTTGTTATAATTAATATAAGATATTATAGATATGATTTCACTAGGAAATAAAATTTCTTGATATAATATAAAAGATGCTGGTATTTTTATATTTAACACATTTGTATATATGTGATAAAAAATATATCGTAGCATATTTTTTGTTTGTTGATTAAACTTTTTATCGGAATATACATCTAAAAACATATTATATAAAATATCTGTTAATTTTGGTTGTATTTTATATAAATCTTTATACATGTTATTTAAAGCTTTAAAATTTCTAGTGCTTTCAAATTGTAATAAACTTGTTATATATTTATTAGTATATTTGTCTAGCACGTCTTTAGGAAGAGTTTCTTGTATATTATCTAAAATTAATTCAAAAAAACTTCTATAAAAAGGTTGTAAATATTTTTGTTGAAATAATTTTTTAAAATGCTGCATGTTATTTTTTGCATAAAGGTGACACATTTCATGCACTAATACATATAACAATCTATCCGATGTAATGGTATATTTATTTAAATTACTTGTTTTAACAAATACAAAAAGTTTATTTTTCCTAGCAATATATACTCCACCCATAGAAAGAGCATTTAATGCCGTATCTTCTTCATTTAAATATCTTTGTAATTTTTTTATAAAAGATCCTATAGCCACAACACCAGAGAAAGGTAGTAATACAGATCCTGTAATGTATTGCAGTTTTGCAATAAATGTATTAGCAGTACATTCAGCAAAATGTACTTTATTTTGTTTAGTACCTCTTTCTAAAGCAAGAAAAAGTTTTTGTAAATAAGTTTTATGTTTTATTTTATTATGCTCTTTTAATTTTTCTATATATTCTAATGTCTGTTCTTTTGTAAATTCAACATAATGCCTATCTAACCCATCATCAAAAATCGCTTCTATGAACAAAATATTTACACCTCCACATTTCGAGTGGACGCTGTTTTTAATTCTACATTAACGGAACCTCTCCATCTCTGATTTTGAGTGTTTGATAAATTAAAAACAATATCGGAAATATAATATGTTATATCTAAATTGGCGTGCATTAGATGTTTAGTTTCGACATTAACTTTCCTACCTATAATCCAATGATTAAACCTAAACGGATCTGGTATATTTATTCTTGTAGGTTTAATAGTATTAAGTAAAATAGATGATAGGCTTTCTTTAATAACCATTATATTATCACTAGCAGATATTAAGTTAACTACAGGTT